>Ga0315286_10002333_pt1 | contig 17700 bp, 22 predicted proteins | sample YL17G10_0_MG_FD_205038 | JGI IMG/M metagenome (GOLD analysis project Ga0315286, IMG submission 205038) | Sediment microbial communities from Yellowstone Lake, YNP, Wyoming, USA - YL17G10_0 | ecosystem: Environmental > Aquatic > Freshwater > Lake > Sediment | place: USA: Wyoming | collected...
AAATTGGCGTATGGCTGTCGGACGCTAAGTACCCGCATATCATCTCCCTGTGTTAATCGACTTCCGCTCCATGCTCCTGTAAAAGCTTCTTCAAGATAGACCTGTGGCAGTGTTCCTCGTCTTCACAGTAGCAGCCGACAGAAAAGTCCGTCTGGCGAGAAAGGGCAGCGAAAACATCAAGCATCCGGCTTTTGTCTGGGGCACTCATCTCGGACCGATACCGGCGAGCAAATTGTTTCGATCGAACTTCGGTGAATGGCCCCGAGCGGAAATCCTTCATAGTGGCCTCGGTAGGGGCAAGTTCGGGAAACCAGACATCGTAATAATCGAGTTTGGCGTAATTCTTTTTCAGAACGCCACGAGGAGGCCTACGAACGGTGCCGATACGGAGACCCTCACCCCGTATTCTTGGACTTCCCAGCTGAACCACTCGGATGGACATAATATGCACCTCCGGTTGATGGATTGGTGTTTTTTTCTTGTATCATGCCGGTTAAACATTTTCCATTGATATGGTTTTCAGTGGTTTTGTCGAAATATTTTTGTTATCATTTCCCAAATATTTGGAAAACATTCCCCAACTCCTGGAGGGTTTTATGAAAAACTTCATCACCGCACTCATGCTGCTAATTATTGTCATATTAGCTGTGCCCGCTTCGGCCCAAAATGTTAGCACTGGTATATCCATTGCGGACGGCGAGTTGAGAAGCTTTTATCTCGCCATCGGCGACTACTATCGCGTACCGGAACCCAGGGTCGTTCACGTGAAAAAGCATTACCGTGTGCGCGACGAGGAACTCCCGGTCGTATTCTATCTCGCCTCCTGTGCGCACGTGGAACCTGACGTCATTATTGATCTTCGGTTCCGGCAAAGGATGAGCTGGCTTAACATTACCTTCCACTACGGTCTCACCCCGGAGATCTATTATGTCCCGGTGCAACGCGTCGGCCCGCCCTACGGAAAAGCCTATGGGCACTACAAGAAGCACGAGCACGACTATAAGAGAGTGGTCTTGGCGGATGAAGATGTGGTCAACCTGGTCAATCTGCGATTCATTTCCGATTACCACCGGGTGGCTCCTGAGATGGTTATGGACATGCGGAGCCAGGGCGGGAGATTTGTCGTCATCAATGAAGAAGTCCGCAAAGGGAAAGGCGAACATCGCGGCGATGACGACGACAAAGGGAAGGACAAGCACCAAGAAGATGGGAAAGGAAAGGGAAAGGGAAAGGACTGAAGAAAGCCGACTAAAACGTTCCAGCACAACAGATTGTTCATAACATTGAGCGGGCAAGGTTCTCACCCGCTTTTTTTCGTGTGGCCATCTGAGAATGTTGACGGAAAACGCCAAGGCGATATTTGCGTGGATCAATGTGTGCGTGATTTGGGGCACAACTTATCTGGTCATTCGGATCGGAGTCGGACACCTGCCCCCCATGCTTTTTGGAGGCATCCGTTGGGTCATCGCAGGCGTCGTCTTCATCACAGTTCTGAAATGGCGGGGCAAGGCGCTGCCGAAGGCCAATGAAATTGTTCACCTGGCGGTCGTGGGCCTGGCCTTGTTGGGGTTTGCAAACGGCCTGGTGGTGTGGGCGGAGCAATGGATTCCGAGCGGATTGACCGCGCTCCTGCTCACAACAGTACCGTTCTTCATGGTTGGATTGGAATCTCTATTGCCGAAGGGTCCGAAGCTGAATGCGACCATCCTGACCGGCCTGGTAATGGGCTTAGCTGGTGTATGTCTGATTTTTGGAGAGGACATCAAATATCTGGCCGATCCAAACAATCTGCTCGGCGTGTTGGCGCTGTTGGGGGCGGTTTTTTTCTGGTCATTGGGATCGCTATACTCGAAATACGTAAAAGTTGATGTGCACCCGCTTATGGGCGCTTCCGTTCAAATGCTGATCGCTGGAATCTTCTTGAGCGTGATAGGGATTTCGATCGGAGAGCTTCCTCGTTTAAGCTTCGAAATCAATGGACTGCTCTCACTTGCTTATCTGATTATATTTGGTTCCTTTGTCGGATACGCCTCCTACATCTATGCCCTTGCTAAATTGCCTTTGTCTCTGGTGTCTACCTTCGCCTACATCAATCCAGTTATTGCACTTTTCTTGGGATGGATCATCTTGGACGAAAAGCTCAATTTTCAGATAGCCATCGCGGCGGTGGTGATTATTGCCGGCGTTTTCATCGTGAAGCAAGGAGCGGCTAGGCTGAAAATTTCTTGATGATGCCTCGGAATTGGTGCTGAGCATAAATTCACAATCAGAAAGACGAAGGCGGGGGTGGCGTTGAAGAAGATAGGGGAATAAATTCCGGAAAAATTGAAATTTAATTAAATTGATTTTTTATGGACAAGACCGCCCGCATACCCCAACCTTGGCAATAGGGCGGTCTGGCCGGGTATTTCAAAAACGGATTCATGCAATACTGATTATTTTTCATTTCGCCGGCGAAAAAGACCGAACAACCCAGACCTTCTCCTCCGCAAGTTTCTTGATGAAGCCAACCGCATGCCCATACCGCTCATCGAACAAAGGCCGTGGCCGGCGTTTGGTCCGCAAGCTCTTCGCCCAGAAAGTCCATGGCCCGATATAGGTGCTGCAGCTCGATGCCATCCACCCCGTCGATGGCATAGTCCTGATGCCATCGGTCACAGAAGCGATCCGAACCGGATACCATCAAGCGGTGCAGGACCGTCGAGAAGACGGCCCGCTCCACATCAAAGCCGAACTTGCGTTCGGCCGCCTGCTTGCGGATGGCCTGCCCGATGCCGGTTTGCTTCCAGAGCCGCTCGAATATCAGTGCCGGGCCGATCTTCCGGGCTGCAAGCGAGACGTCGCTTTTGCCGGTGATGATCAGAATCGCCTGCCGGGAGAAACGGGAAGGCGAGCGTATCAGCGTCTCCACGCGCCCCTTGGCGCTCAAGCTCGTCCATGCGCCCCGGGGTGGCGATGACCTGCTGCTTGACGCGGCCCTTCTCCTTGCGGTTTTCCACCAGCTGCAGGTACTGGTATTTGCCGGACTTCTTGACCCGTGCGAACATGGGAGGCTCCTGTTTGAAAACACTCCTGTTATAACCACCAAGATCAATACCATTCAAGTAGTTACTGCATATTTTGTGGCACTACCTTTTTGGGCTCAAAAAATCCCGCATTTAATAATTACAGAAGGTTACCAACGCAGAACTGTCAAAAAACAGCGGTAACTGTCGAAGATCAGCTTGACTCAAAATTTTTTATTTAACTGTGACCGTACCTGTCACATTGGCATTTTAAACTGCGGGCAGACATTGAGGGAAGATTGTCCCAAAACCCGCACCAAGGAGGCCAACATGACCAGACAGATTTCCGTTGATGAGTTCTGTGATTGCTACGAGTACCACGGCAGCACGACGATCGCGCACAAGCGGACGCAGGGCGGCGAGACGGTGTGGAAGGACTGGATCCTCTTCGACACCGTCGAAGAGGCCTCCGAGTATTTCAATGCCGCCAGCGCCAATTGAAGGAAGGAGGGTTTATGTCGAAAAAATCGCGGGATTTTTCCTGACGTCCAAACACCAGCAGCTCAGCCTGTCCGTGTTCACGCGCGGTGGCGGGCTGAAACGCGAAAAGTATCAATTTATTTGGGATGGCACTCCGCGCAGGATGTCGGTCCGGACTTGGCCGGCGGGCGCGCGGGTGTCTTGAGTGATTTTTGCTGGGCGAGTGCCTGGGCCTTGATGTCCTTGTGGCAGCCGATGCAGGACTTGTGGAAGGCGTTCTTGAAGTACATGACGGCGGCATCCCCATCGGCGGGCGCGCCGGGCTTTCGCTTCGGCAGTTCCGCCACGTCGTGACAGCCGGAGGTCATGCAGCCTGCGATCGGCTCGGTCCGCCCCCAGGTGTGGTGGCAGGTGACGCAGGCGACATCGAAATGCCGCGCGTGGGGGAATTCGACGGACGACCGCTTCGATTGAACATCCTCGGGAGCCTTGAGGACGATGGCCCCCATGGGAACGCACATGTCGACCTTGGAGGCCGCGCTCGAGAATCCCTGGATCGCGCCCAGAAGGCCGATCGCCGTCACCGTCAGAATCGCCACAACGCTGCGCCGCATGTCATCTCTCCTGTGGGAATTGCTGCCATTCGCTTTCCCGGCCGATGCTTCCAGGCCGAAGCGGTCTATTAATGGGCCAGAATTCCGAAAATTTCAACCCCAAAATTCTCACCCGGCCCCGGCGCCGAAAAACTCATCCGGCGAAAAACTGATGGGCGCGTAAAAAGTCGGTTTACAGACGACTTTGTAAAAAGCTCCAAATTCAAGGCGCGCGAGTCTCGTGTCACGAGGCGTACGTGTCGTACGCCGCAGTGACAACGAGATGAAGCGCAACGCCGAAGTTGGAGCTTTTTATGAAGTCGTCAAAACTCGATCGTGATCGTGCACCCGGGCCCGTCATTGTTGGCGGCCGACACCTTCCCGCCCGACAGCGCAACGAATCGCTTGACCAACGCCAGCCCGATGCCCGTGCCGCCGGCGGCCCGGGCCACCGCGTTGTCCGCCCGGTAGAAGTCGTTGAAAACCTTGTTGAGATCCTGCCGGGGAATACCGGGACCGGTGTCCGAGACCTCGACCACAACCCGCCCGCCGCGCTCGCGCAGGCGGACGGTGATCGCCTTCGTCCCGGACCCTTTGCCGAATTTCACGCTGTTTTCGATCAGGTTGATCAGGACCTGAACCATGATCTCCCGGTCGTAGCGGAACGGCCGGGTCAAGCGGCTGTCCACCTTCCAGGCAAAGCCTTCCTGTTTCAAGGTCGCCCGCATCAGGGTCTCGACTTCGGCCAGCACATCATCGAAACGGCCGGGCAGCAAATTGGGCTCCCGGCGCTTTTTCTCGAGCTTGGAGAGCTCCAGCACGTTTTCGATCAGGCGTGAGAGCCTGGCCCCCTCGGACTGCAGGATCCGGAAATACTCCTGCTCCCGCTCGGGATCCCGGGCCATCCCCTGCTCCAGCATCTCGATGTACATGCGGATGTTGGTCAGCGGCGTCTTCAGCTCGTGGGTCACCGAAGAGACGAATCGCGACTGGCGCTCCGAGAAATCCACGACCTTCTTGGCGCTGTGATAGATGGCCAGCAATCCAATAGAGATCACACCGGCCAGTGCCAAAAGCGCCAGGTTCAGGGTGCTGCGTCCCGTCGAGAGCGGGACCTGGTCACAGGAAAGTGTTGCCCGCAAAAACGCAAACGGCGGGGGGAAGGTACGGTTCAGGACGACACGGGGCCGGTCGGCGGCGGCGCCGGCCTCCACCGCCCGCACCTCGCGGCCCTGGTCGACCGCCCGCAGCCGCAGGTGGGTGAAGCGCGCCATAGGCTGCGCACTGAAGTGACTGCGGATCAAACCAGCCAGGAAGGCGTCGAGCTGAAGGACAAAACCTTGCCGGTACATGCGGCCGTCGATCAGGATGCGCCGGAACGTGAACACCCGGCCGTCGTCGATGAAAACGGACTGAAACGGGGCCACCTCCGCCTGAACCCCCTGAACTTCGCCCTCCCGGGGCAGCACGGCCGGACGCGAAGGGGCAGCGCCGGCCGCCATTTCCTGCGCAGCTGGCGCCTGAGCATCCGCCGGCTGTCCCTCCCGTTCGATCCCGCCGGCGGCAACCGGCGGAATTGCTGCGGCCTGCTTCTTCTCGGATTTGGCCAGACTCGACGCCTGTCCCGGTGTCACCGTTTCGAGCCGGTTGTCCCTCTCACCCAGGTAGCTTTTGGACCGCTGCGAGCGGGACAGGTCCAGGTATCGCCCGGCGAATCCCGCCTGGTCCTTGCGCTTCTCATCCTGCACCGTATCGGTGACCTCCGGCCGGATCCGGTCCGTGCCCTCGGCCCGCTTGCGATTGAACACGCGGTTGGCCTCTTCGAGTTCGGCCAGCCGGAGGGCCGGTTCTTTCGATTCGGCGCGGGGAGCGGTTCCATGCGGCGTCTGGAAACTCCCGTCGGGGTTGTTCTGAAAATACCCCCGAATGTAGTCTTCGACCGGCAAACCGGACCAAGCCGTGGCGGCGGAGTCGGTGTAGGCATCGATGGGGCGGCTCTCCTCGAGTCGGATGACCGCTGCCGCGGACTCTTGCATCTCGTCGAAGAGGGCTTCCGCGAAAAAGCTGAGGGTGGCGGCCTCCTCGGCTTCCAGGCTGCGGTAAGACTGAACCACCAGGTAGCCCAGCGGTAGGGCGAGCCCGATGGCGAATATCAGGATCAGCCGTCTCAGTGATTTCATGTCGCTGCGTCCAACCGGTAGCCTTCACCGCGCACGGTGGTGATGAAGGGGCCGTCCCCGACCAGCGTCGAGATTTTTTTGCGGAGCTTCAGCATGTGGATGTCCACTGTACGGGTTTCGATGCCGGCGTCGGCATACTGCCACACCTCAATGAGAAGCTCTTTCTTACTGACGATGCGATTTGAATTCCGGTGCAGGTAGGCGACGATGTCCATTTCACGGCGGGTGATCTCGACTGCGCGGCCCCGGCATTCGGCCACCAGATGGTGCCCGTCGAACCGGATATCGCCCAGCACGACCTGTTGTTCTCCGGTGTTTTTTCCCGCCCGCCGCAGCACCGCCTCGACCCGCACCATCAGTTCCCTCAAGGAAAACGGTTTGGGGATGTAGTCGTCCGCACCGGCCTTGAACCCGGCGACGATGTCATCCTCCGCGCCCTTGGCGGTGATCATGACCACGGCCTGGTTCGGCTTGCGTCGCCGGATCTCCCGGCAGACGGACAAGCCGTCCAGGCCGGGCAGCATCACGTCGAGCAGCACGAGGTCGCAGGGGTTCTCCAGGGCCTCCCGCAGGCCTTCGCTGCCGTCGGCGATCCCGTGCACCTCGTAGCCGTTGAACACCAGCACATCCATGAGGCCTTGCAGGAGAGCCGCATCGTCTTCCACAACCAAGATCCGGGCTTTGGAATGTTTCATCGCGGTGCGAACTCCGCATTCATTAGTGAGCTACGAATTTCGCGCCTTCCGCGTATTTCGTAGTTCCCTCTTCCCCATCCATCATAGCCCCCTGAGCAGTTACATTTTATCCCGGGACCCCCCGGGATAAAAGCAAAAGTTTTGCAAAAATTCCGGCTGCTCATTTTGCATTTGTTTGAATTGAGTTCCAGCCGATTTAGCCCGAGAATAGAAGCCGTAAGGGGAAACAATTTACCGGCACCTCATCTCAACCCAACGAAAGGAGCAACACCATGAAACGACCGCGCTTGAAGTCCTTCATCCTCATTCTATCCCTGATCGTCGTTACCGGCGCCGCCATGGCCTACACCGGAAGGGGCAAGCACGTTACACCGCAGCCTCCGCCGCCGATCGTCTTTTCGGGGGGCGGCATCCTGAACCTCTCCGGCCATCTGGTCCAAACCCATGTACTGAAAGGCTCGCCCGGCAGAGTCAGTCTTGAACTCATGCTATCAGCCGGCCCCGGCGGTGAAGGGCATTCCGCCGGCGATCGCGGCATCGATTTCGTCGTTGTTCTGGACCGTAGCGGTTCCATGCAGGGCCCGAAGCTGGAGTATGCCCGCCAGTCCCTGCTGAGCCTCGTCGCCGGCCTGACAGAGCGCGATCGCTTTGCGCTTTTCAGCTACTCCGATGCCATCCAGAAACATTGCGACCTGCTGGCCGTGACCGATCTCAACCGCCGGCTGATGCAATCCGCGGTCAACGGCATTTATTCCAGCGGGGCCACTAATCTGGGAGAAGGGTTGCGCGCGGGCATCGACATGATCGCGGCCGCCGGCCGGCCGGGGCACCCGGGGCGGGTGATCCTGATCTCCGACGGCCTGGCCAACCGCGGTGTCACCGACCCGGCGGCACTCGGGCGGATGGCGGCGGTTGCGGCCGGAAAGGAGTTCGCCGTGAGCACCGTGGGTGTTGGCGCCGACTTCAACGAATTTCTGATGACCCAGATCGCCGACCAGGGTGCCGGCGCATACTATTACCTGGACAACCCTGCGGCTTTCGCCGAAATGTTTCAAAAGGAATTCCTGGCCGTGAAATCCGCAGCGGCCACCGGTATCGCGGTCAGCCTGGCCTTGCCCCCGGGGGTGCGCGTCGTGGACGCGTCCGGATACCCGGTCACGGTCAGCGGCGACACGGCGGTGTTCTATCCCGGTAGCCTGCGCTCCGGCCAGACCCGTCGGATATTCCTGACGCTCCAGGTGCCGACGAACGAGGAGGCCCTGTTCCCCATCGGCCGCGTCGTAGCACGCTATCAGCACAACGGGCAACCCCATGACGTTTTCATGGAGAGCGCCTTCACGGTCGCCTGCGTCGGTGACGAGGCCCGGGTCCTGTCGTCCATCGACCGCACACGCTGGGAGCACAAGGTCCTGACTGAAGATTACAACCGCCTCAAGCAGGAAGTCGCCGCCGACATCAGCGCCGGGAGCGCGGGTTCCGCGCTGAAGCGCATCGACGCCTATGAAAAGGAGCAGAAGGCCTTGAACGCCGTCGTCAATTCACCCGGGGTGGCCCGGAACCTGGAAAGCGACGTGAAAGACCTGAAGAAGCGAGTCGACGAAACCTTCCAAGGCCCGCCGGCGGTGGTGCTGGAAAAACAGAAGTCCAGTTCGAAATCGATGCAGTACGAAGGGTACTCGAACCGGCGGACACCCTGAAAAAAGTAACGAATCGAGGAAACCAATGAAAACCAAAATCTCACCCGCTGCCTCCACGGTGATATTTACTGCGGCGGTGGCCACGCTGATGGCCGTCGTGACGATACTGCCGCTGCGTTCGATCCCTCGGCCGACCGCCACCAATGCGGCGATCTTCCTGTGTCTGACTGCATACTCGGCGTTTCTCGCCCGGTGGAGCGGCCGAAGCCTGCGAGCCCTTTTTGCCCCGCTTTTTATGCTTGCCGCCGTAATGGCCGTTGCCGGTTCCGTCACCGGTTTCGTGGTCCCGGCCGCGGCTGGCCTGGCCTGGGTCCGCAGCGGAATCTGCTTTTCGGGATCAATGCCGCGGCGTGTGTGCGCCGAAGCGATCGCCTGCCCGGCCGGCCTGGCCCTGGCCTGGCTGCTGCAGCCGCCGGGCACTTACGGCGGGGCGCTCAGCATATGGATGTTCGGTCTCATCCAGGCGCTGTACTTCGTGGTGGTCGACGCTGAGCGCACCGGCCTGCCTGAAAAAAAGGGGCAGGATGGGATGGCGCAAGCGCACCGTCGTGCGGGCGCGCTTCTCCGGGAACAAAGGCTTGAAAGAGCGTTCGAGGAGATTGGTTTGTCATGAGGCCGGCGTTTTGCTACAGGATGACCTCGATAATCAGGCGATCAACCATATAGGACTTTGCCTTCCTTGAGGATCAGGCCGATGAACGGATCACCTAAACTGATCCGTTTTTCGAATTCCTCAGGGCGATACACCAGAAAGTCGACGGGCACATCGCGCTCAATCAGGCTGCTGACCTCCATGATTCGGTCGGCGCTGAAAGGGGGAGTGTCACTTTTGATGATCAGTTGCATTTCTTTTCTGATAGTTTGATATTAGAATTTGTTTCGGGCTTCGATATTCGAATTTCGGATTTGCCCTCACCCAGTTGCCGGAAGGTGAGCTGAATTCCGGGAATAAACACTATCGCGTTCTGCATAAAGACGGAGGTGGGCCCATGCACGTTCGCTTTGTTTACATGACGGCCGGAAACCTGGAAGAGGCGCAAAACATAGGCCGCGAGCTGGTCTCAGCCGGCCTCGCGGCCTGCGTCAACATCCTGCCCCACATGAACTCGATCTACGTCTGGGAGGGGAAGCTCGAGGAGACCTCCGAGGTGGTGATGATCGCCAAAACCGTCGCGGCGCGGGTGGCCGACCTCATCGCCAGGGTCAAATCCCTGCACAGCTACAGCTGCCCCTGCATCGTGAGCCTGAAGGTGGAAGACGGTTATCCGCCGTTTCTGGAGTGGGTGGCTGAAGCCGTTAAGAAGTGATGATTGTTTTTCTGTGGGAGTGGCTTCCAGCCACGATATGGTTTTCATGATCGCCCCCTGTTCCAGCGCGGCAAGATGCCGCCCCCACAAACAGGCCACCGGTTTGAAGCGGACCCGGAGACCTCAATCGAACAGCGGCTTCTGGGAGAAGGTAACTCGCAGAAACCGCGGCCGGTAAAGCCGCGCGTCGGATTCGAGCAGCGCGAAATCCGTTGCGTTGGCCATGTAGGTGACGATCAGTTCATCCGCTGCGGCGGCAAGTTCAGGGTGGCCCTTCGCCGCGTAGCAGAAAACCCGGGGGTCCCAGCCAACCTCCGGGCAGCGGTAAACCCGCACCGCTTCGCCCCAAGGCCCCTCGGGCCGGGGGGAAAATCGCAGGACGATGTTCGCCGAAAGGCCGCCCTCGGTGTAGACTAGGACATAGCGGCCCGCGGCCGGCTGATAGGACACCGAGAATTCGCTCGCCACATTTTCGCAAACCCGGCCGGCACGATCGGCTTCGGCGACCCAATCTCCTCCCGCAAAAAAGCGCCAGGCGCTGAAGTCCCCCAATTTTTCCGCCGGAACCCGTGCGACGATCATGTGCTTGACCATGACGCCGCCCGCGGCCTCATCCACCGTCCCGTAAATGTAGCAGGTGTCCCCCTGCAACAGCACCGATGAGCCGAACAGCCGCCTTTCATGCCCCCACGGGATTTTCTGCTGGGAGACGTTCCAGCGCTCGGCGGGCTCGTCCGGGTTGATTACTTTTCCCAACCAGGTGGAAACCAGTTTGAAGCCGAAGGCTGCCGGGCCTTCCGTGGGTTCGATCTGCAGCAGAAACAGGAAAAGCCCCTCGACGGTTCGCACCCCGTGATAGGGCCAAAGCCAGCCGGCGCTGTCCGCCGGTTGCAGGAACGCCGTGGGGCCGCCGTCGGAGAGCGTGCGATAGATGAACGCCAGGGCCGCATCGGATGGCTCGCGGCCGGTTTGAATCGCCGCCGAATTGTTGATCAGTTGGGAGTCAACCCGCCGGCCGTTTTCCACCCGGCCCACGAACGTGTCGCCGAACAGCCAGAACACGCGGTCGCCGCCGAGCGCCATGGAGTAAGCGCCGTCGCCCCCGGTCCAGCCGGAGGTGCGTTCAAAAGCGGCATCGTAAAGCGGAAGCGGTTCGACCCTGAGGCGGGGCTGGGTCTGGCAGGCGGTGAGAAAGAGGAGAATTAGGAGGACAAAAAAACAAAATCCCCCCTGCCCCCCTTTACCAAAGGGGGAATTGAGAGCGACACCGCCGCACCTATCGAGTGTTGGGTTCACTCGCGGTTTAAATTTTTCCATTCCTATTGCTTTTGAGCCAGGAGAGATTGTCCGAATCTTTCGCCCTTCCACACCCAACTTCTAATGCCCCCACCTTTTGTAAAAGACCCCTGCGCCTCAACCCCTCTTTGTAAAAGCACTTTGCGCTTCATCTACCCTATGTAAAAGACCCCTGCACTTCACCCCCTCTTTGGAAAAGGGGGGCAGGGGGGATTTAATCTGCCAGCAACGATCTCATTGTTCGGTGAATGACCTCGACCACTTCATCAGTATTTGTTAAGACTTCTCTGCTGTTGAACCGCAGTACTTTTAAACCCAAGTTGGCCAGATATTGGTCACGCTGTTTGTCCAATTCAACGTGATCACCTATGAAGTGCTGAGATCCATCGACTTCAATCACAAGATTCGCTTTGGGCGCGTAGAAGTCCACAATATAGTCACCAACAGGTTTCTGCCGGTAAAACTGCACATCCAGCAATTGTTTACCCCGCAGCCGCGACCAGAGAGTGCTTTCGCTGTGGGTGAGCCTTGTTCGCAACTCGCGGGCCTTGCTTTTGAGGTGTTTGTTGTAAGGCAGCATGCGGTACCCTGAAAAATCCCCCTAACCCCCTTTTTCAAAGGGGGGAATCTATTCCGTTTGGCCTCGACTATACCTCAACTGGACAAAAGGGATCTATATACAACAGCATTCGAATCAGCGCATGGTGTTTGCACAAACCCGCATCAGTGATCCATCTTGATTGGAAACATGCGCAATTATTAATGACGCTGTATATAATTAAGGCCGGCGGCGATTCTCCCCCTTTGGAAAAGGGGGCCGGGGGGATTTGTTTTTAAGCCTCGAGCTTCGAGCTTTTAAGTTTCATCAAGCCCGATTTTCCCATCATACAACTGCACCCCGCGCGGAGGCTTGCCGAGGGCGAACCCCACCGGCTTGGTGAACATCGGGTCGTCGACCACGTAGCGCAGCAGCTCGTCACGGAAGCGCGGGTGCGAAATGCTGGCGAGCGCGAGCGCCTTTTCGCCGACGGTCATCTCCCGCAGGTCCGCGTATCCCCACTCGGTCACAATGACGACCCAATCGTAGGAGCAGGCCGTCAGGTTGATGCCCGGCGGGCTGTGCTTGCTGATCTTGGACTGCCCCTTGTCCGTGATGCTCTGCATGGCGATGATCGGAGTCCCATAGGCCCGGTCGTTGAGGGCGCGGATGAAATCGGGTTGCCCGCCGACCCCACCGTAATAGCGGCGCAGCTCGATGAAGTCGGCCCAGACGTTTCCGAAAAGATCCACACCCAGCGCCGTGTTCACGGATACAAACGGGCTGTTCTTGCGCACGGTTTCGGCGGAATTGGTGTACGACGCCGGCCGCATCTGCACCCCGGTGCGCATGTGCACGAAATCGTAGAGCTCGCGCGAGCCCATGATGAGGCTGGTGGTGCTGTAGCCCAGGTTGGCCTTCTTGCGGCGGTTGGTGACGATGCCCGCCTTTTCCAGAATCATCAGCCCGTCGCCGTAGAGTTCGGTCTGCACCCCAAGTTCCCGGTAGCCCGCTTCCTTTATGGTCCCGATCACGGCGTCGGGGATCTTGCCGATGCCCACCTGCAGGGTGACGCCGTCTTGAATGAAAAATTTGGCGATCAGCTCCCCGATGCGTCGCTCCTGGGGCGAGAGCTTCCCGAAGTCCGGGGGCGGCAGTTCATAGACCGGTTGAACCCCCTCCTGTATAATGTAATCGATGGAGCGGGAATCGACCACGCTCTGGCCTTCGGTGAACGGCATGCTCGGGTCGAGCTCGGCCACCACCACCCGGGCGTGGTCGATCGCCGTATGCAGGGCCTCGACCGACAGCCCCAGGCTGTACTCCCCGGTGAACGGGTTGCGGCTCACCTTGAAAATCGCCACATCGGGCTCGTAGTGCCGGCCCTTGCCGATCAGGCTGTCCAGGTTGGCCAGCGTGCAGGGCAGGTAATAGGCCCGGCCGTCGTTGGCGGCCTCGCGCACCTCGGCGCCGGAGAAGATGGTGTAGGTCATCACTCGATCCTGGAGCCCCCTCTCCACGTAGGGCACGTGGCCCTGAAGCAGCAGGTGGACCATCTTCAGGAACGGCAGTTTCGGCGCGCGGGCGCGCACGGCCGCGGTGATGGCCTCGATCGAGGCCGTGGGGGTGGCGGCGTTCGAACCGATGTAGCAGGTGATCTCTTTCTTGTGCTGGAAGTGGGTGGCGATGATCTCGGGCAGCTGGGCGAGCGTGATGGTCTTCGGGTCGGGGCTCATGGGGAAAGGTCCTTCGTTCAGGGTCCAAGGTTTCGAGTGAGAGCTTCAAGCAAGCTGATTTTTTGACATACAAACCGCTTACCGAGGGAGCGGCATATTGCCGCGATGCCACCCCAATAAATTTGAATTTATCATCTTTCCCGACTTATTTGGATAAATTTTGTACAGCCCATTGGGATCTTGTATGCTCAGGCGATAATGTTTAAAATCATCATCGAGTCTTAAAAGGTGATGCGATCGGAAAAAAATCGATTTACAGACGACTTTGTAAAAAGTTCCAAATTCAAGGCGCGCGCTCTAACGACCACCCGCCGCGCGGGTGGTTTGGATTTTCGGCCAGCGGCCGAAAAGACCAAAGCACGACAGTGCTTGCAGCGTTACGTTTGCGAACGCAAACCATCTCGTGTCACGAGGCGTACTAATTGTACGCCGCAGTGACAACGAGATGAAGCGCAACGCCGAAGTTGGACTTTTTACGAAGTCGTCAAAGTTGCGGCAGTGAATGGGATGAGGGAGAGACAGATGGGTTCACGATCGACATTCAGCCTTGTGCTGCTGCTTTTCATTTTGGCAGGGGCCAGCGTAGCATCCGCCCAGGCGATGCGCTGCGGCTCGCGGCTGATCTCCGAAGGCGACCCCGGGGATAAGGTCGTCAATGAGTGCGGCCAGCCGACCAGCGTGGATAGCTGGGAGGAGGAGCGCTACGACTATTTCGACAGGCTCCCGCCTTCCAACCAGTACCGGGATTTCGAGCGCTACGGCAACGCCTATCGGGTCAAGATCCACGTCAGGGTGGAACTGTGGACCTACAACTACGGCTCCAGCCGATTCATGGACTACGTGCGCCTGGAAAACGGGATCGTCCGCAAAGTCTACAGCGGGGGGTATGGGTACTAAAAAGGAGCGGCCCAAAGGGCCTTGAGGTAAGAGGAGCGGCACTGCGTGCCTTGAGGAGCGCTTCGCTTGAGGCATAATAAGAGTGCGATCACGTGCCGGAATGAGCGAAGGAGCGGCCCGAAGGGCTCACAATGGAGCCTGACGCATCACCCTAAAGCCAGGGGATAGGGGGGGATAGGGCTTGATATGCAATGTGTCAGCGGAACAGGTCGGCGTGAGTTCCGGTGCGAGCCAGGTGTAGTGCGTCGGAGTCTGTCCAGTAGATCAGCAGCCAGTCAGGTTCAATGTGGCAATCATGGCAGCCTTCCCACTCGCCAGAAAGAGCATGATCCCTATGTCGTTGCTCAAGTGGTTCAAGCCCTGCGATCCTGTCAACGATGGCCACCAGCTTTTCCATGTCCTTGCCCCTCCGCTTCATGAGGGCGTAGTCCTTTCGGAATCGTCCGGTGGGAATAACTGTCAGCACTTCCCGTCAAGCTCCGCGAACAGATCACGGGGAAACTGGTAGGCCTTGGCGGTCGTGTCCTGCCTGCTCCCCCTAATCGCCTCGATGGTATCTATGTTTGGTTCATGGCTGGATGCGCGGCAGGCTGCCCATTCTCCTGCCTCAAGCCAATACTCCAAAGCCTCAGCTGCCATGAGTTCGGGTGTTTTCCCTTGGAGCTTTGCCGCGTTCCGCAATCGTGTTTCCAGCGTGTCTGATATGGTCATCGCCAGCATGGTGTTCTCCTTCTCGGATACATGGTGTCACCCCGCGCTTATCGGGAAAAAAAGAAGCGATGAATATCAACGGGGTAATCAATGGAAGCAGTAAAAGCACATTAGCAATGGGACAGGGGTAAGTCAAGAGAGGTGAAAGGAGCGGCACTGCGTGCCTTGAGGAGCGCTTCGCTTGAGGCAATAAGAGAGCGTCGAGTGCCGGACCGCGCCGGGATGGAGCGGTTTTGCAATCACAGTTCCCTTCACCGGTCCTATTGTGGGAGTGGCTTCCAGCCACGATACCGTCGCGGCAAGATGCCACTCCCACAGTGTTGCGACAAAGCCATTTCAGTTGAAACCCCCCGTTTGTTTCAGGTTCGGGGTGAACCCAGTAAAGGGGTTTCGGCATCGGTATTGAATACCGACAGGGGCTCTGCAGTGGTTCAATAAATGGGATGGTTGGGATGGGTTGGCATAACCGCCGGTCGGATTGACATCCGTATATATCAGCGATATACATAAACATGAATCTATCCGAAACCATCGCGAACTTTACCGGTTTTCAATGGGATGAGGGGAACCTCCTCAAGAACTGGGAGAAGCACCAGGTATCCGCTGTTGAGTGCGAGCAGGTTTTTTTCAACAATCCGCTAATTGCAGATCCGGATGAGCAGCACTCCGACTCAGAGCCGCGCCTCTACCTTTTGGGCCAGACAGACACCGGGAGACAGTTGTTCGTCGTATTCACCACCAGGGAGAACCTCATTCGGGTGATCTCAGCACGCGATATGAGCCGCAAAGAGCGAAAAATATACGAGGCGTTATGAAGAAGCTGCCCAAACACCGTTCCGAAGCTGAAGAGAGGGATTTCTGGGCCAAAGAGGACTCCAGCGAATTCATCGATTGGAAAGCGGCTAGACGGGTGACCTTTTCCAAACTCAAACCCTCGCTGCGCACCATTTCCCTCCGTTTGCCGGAGATGATGATCGAAGAGCTAAAGCTTCTGGCCAACAAAATGGATGTTCCCTATCAGACCTTGATTAAGATCTATCTCTCGGAGCGGATTCAAAAGGAACTCAAATCCGCAAGGGCGTAAGTCTGCGGTTTAAGGGGGGCAGTGATGCAACGCGCCGTGAGAAATATTTAAAAATCCACTACGGCAAACTTTTTCTGAAGAAAAGGCTTAAATCTTATTTCACTGGGTAAAGCGGCTTACGTCACGCGGCGCCACTCTTGTTCTTCGGTTTTCGCCGCCCGAACGCCGGACCTTGCGCCCACTCCATCTTTCTTAACCGCCCGAATCTTTACAACTATCAGAAATTTAAGCTTATATTGACTTTTGGCCGGCGATGGTGATATAGTGGCTTCTATTCGGTAAACTAGCGAACGCCCCCCTCCCCTTTGCCCCTCCCGCACGGAGCGGGGGAATGACGAAACCTGCGAGGTTGATCGGTGCACCGTCCAGCGGGGTTCACCATTTTGGAAATCATCGTCGTGCTGCTTCTGATGAGCATCGTGGCGGCGACCGTGCTCGGCCGCTCAATCACGAGCAGTACCCTCGATCTCAACTCCGCAACGGACAAGGTCCGCAATCAGCTGCGCTACGCCCAGGCCGAGGCCATGAAACGCTCGGACGCCGTCTGGGGGATCAGCTATGCAAGTGGAGACTATTGGCTTTTCCGTTCCACGCCGAGCGACAGAGTTAAATTGCCCGGCGGAGACAGCGATCACGTGAGGCTGACCAACGGCATCGTCTTAAGCGGCTTGTCTAACGTTTACTTCGACCGCATCGGCAAGCCCTACACGGCCTACACGAGTCCGAGCACCAACACCGCTCTCGCCGCTCAGATGACAATCACCCTCTCTGCCGGGGGAGACAATCGCACCATCACCGTCACCCCCGAGACAGGCCTGATCCGATGACCGCTTTTGGTAAAAATTACCAAATGAAAATCCCCCCAACCCCCTTTGAAAAAGGGGGAGCAAGGGGGATTTCCTTTTTTCTCCCCCCTTTGAAAAAGGGGGGCCGGGGGGGATTTCCCCAGGGCTTTACCCTGGTGGAAGTGATCGCCACCATCCTCGTCACAGCCATCCTGGGGGCCATCTTCATCAATTTCATGGGCACGGCCATGAGCAAGAGCACCCGGGCGATCGACCTGGTTCAGGACGAGGCCGCATCCGAAGCGGTGCTGGAGCGCATCGTGGCCGACTATGTTCTCAGGATGAACCAGGATTACTCCACAGCTTTGGATGGGCTGGATGGGATCAAGGCCCGCATCGCTAACAAGGTTTACGGCGCCAAGGTCACGGCCGTCTATATCAACTTCGATGCCACCGGAAACCCACTGTATTTAAGCTCAGGAACGAGCCGCACGCTCCAGGTCACCGTAGCCGCGGCGGGCAACGATCTCACGACTCTTCTGACTCAGAGCCGCAACGCCACCGATTCGCCGAGGATTGCATTTTGAAGATGGCTGCAACGAGGCAAAACGGTTTTATATTGGTCGAGCTGGTCGTTACACTGATCCTGGTGGGGTTCATCAGCGCCTTCGTGGGCCTGTTCCTCCACACCGGCAT
>Ga0315286_10002334_pt1 | contig 17700 bp, 22 predicted proteins | sample YL17G10_0_MG_FD_205038 | JGI IMG/M metagenome (GOLD analysis project Ga0315286, IMG submission 205038) | Sediment microbial communities from Yellowstone Lake, YNP, Wyoming, USA - YL17G10_0 | ecosystem: Environmental > Aquatic > Freshwater > Lake > Sediment | place: USA: Wyoming | collected...
AGGCCCCCATGCCGTCTTGGAGGAATCCGGCTGTCTTCTCCTGCAGTCTCATGTCGAGGGAAAGGATGAGGCTGTTGCCGGGCTGCGCTGGCTTCGAATCTAGTGTCTGTATCTCTCTGCCGGTGGCGTCCACCTCCACCTCTTTGCGGCCGGGTGTGCCCCGCAGCACATCCTCGTATTGGAGTTCCACGCCGGAATACCCGACGTGGTCGTTCATGTAGTAGCCTTTCGACTGCAGCTCCGCGAGTCTATCGTCTGGCACCGCCCCGACATAGCCCAGGATATGGGAGAAGATGGGCTGTCCCCCGTAGCTCCGCATTGGCTCCACCAGCACCTTGACCCCCGATAGCTGCGCCTCTGCTTCTCGCAGAGTGAACGCCTGCTCCGGCGCCAGCCCCGACTTGACGATAACCGGCGTGAAGGGGTCGTTGCTCTCCCGCCGCCTATCGACGTCCTTCGCCATGTCACGCGCCGACACGCCCAGGAGGGTCTCCAATCGGGACAGAACTGCCTGCTCTTTGTCACCTGGCAGATCGGCGGGGACAATGCCGACCGAGAACCGGGGCACGTTCTCGACCAGGGGGATGCCGCTGCGGTCGAAGATCAGACCGCGCGAGGGCATTATCGGCACGACGCGAAGGCGGTTGTTCTCTGCCCGTTCCTGGTAGGCCTCCCCCTGAAACACCTGGAGGCGCACGAGCTGGAGCGTAAGGACGGCGAACAGCGTCACTACGAGGAGACGGAAGTAGAAGAACTTGCCCCGTAACGTTTCCGGCTCACTCGTCTCTTCTCGTTTCGGCGAGCGCCAGCGTCTTCGTTGCTCTTGGAAGAGCCTCATCACCACCCCCCGTTCTGCCTGCGGGAACCCCTCTCAGTCTGTCACAAGCTATGGGGTCTTCGGAATCTTGTGCTTCCCCACCACACCAGCCAGTACAGCGGCAGCGTGAAGAGAGAATTGATAATAGCTGTCGGCAAAATGACCCTTGAAAAGCTGCCCCACCACTGTACGCTTTCTCCCATTACCTGCAAGATTAGCAAAAAGACCGTCTCGTAGACCAGGCTGGAGGCCAACACCAGCGCTATCGCCAGGAGAAGATCGCTCTGTGTGAGTCGCGCCTCCCGCAGCTCCGCCAGCAGCACCACCGGCGCCGCCGCCAGCAGCGCCACGCCTACCGGCTGGCTGCTGACCAACCCCAGGCACAGGCCGCCTATGGGGACGACCACCATCCCCTCCCGCTGCCCTCGCACCACTGTCCAGCTCACCACCAGCACCAGCACCAGGTTTGGGTACGCCCCCAGGACGGGGAAAGACGGCATCACCGCCGCTTGAACCAGGGCGGCTACCAGCAACAGCGGTACTGCCAGATAGTAGCTCACGGCGACTCCAGATTCAAAGGGACGAAGCTCGTCAACACCAGCACCGTCTCCAGACGGGCGAGGCTGGCCAGCGGCTCCACCGATACTTTCTTGAATAGCTCTTGAGGAGTGCTTTGCACTGCAGTGACCCGGCCCATCACCAGGCCCGGCGGATAGTGCCCGCCGATCGCGGAAGTGATCACCACGTCGCCTTCCTTGACCGCTGCCCCCTGGGCGACGAACTCGATGGAAAGCTGCCGGCTATAGCTGCCGGTCACTACCCCTTGAGCGCGCGACTCCTGTACCATCGCCGAGACCGCGCTGTTCGGGTCGGTGATGAGAGTGACCCAGGAGTAGCCGTCGAGGACGCTGGTGACGGTGCCGACAAGGCTGTGGCCCTCCGTGACGACCACCATCCCCTCGCGCACGCCGTCCCCCTTCCCCCGGTCGATGGCGATGACCTCTTTCAGGTTGCTGGGGTCTTTCGCCAGCACGCTTGCTGCCAGGAACTCCTGGTCCGGGTAAGCCTGTTCGACCTGCAGCAGCTTCTCAAGTTCTTGCAGCCTGGACTCGTTCTCCCTTAGCCGGGCTACTTCTCCCTTGAGCCTCTCGTTCTCTGCCCGTAGTTCCTTGTTCTCGCTCGACAGGTCGTTCAACTCACCCAGGTTTGTCAGCCACTCCGCTACTGGGTCGGAGGCATTGCGCAGCCCCTTCTCCAGCGGTGAGATGACCGTGAGGACGGCGTTCTCCAACGGGCCGAGGGCGCCCGCCTTGGACATAGCGATGAGCGCGATGCCGACGACGATCACCCCCGCTGTCCACATGGCGACCCGGGAGTTCAAAGCAGCGCCTCCCTTGCACTTGCAGTGCTGCGCATAGTAAGGCAGTGTGGGGGAACCCGCAACCAGAACACAGCTAAGTCGGCTCCTGCTGTGCGGTCGCGGCTGATAATGCTAGCGGGGAAGCTTGCGTGCTCCCAGATTGGACTGCACCTTGGCGAGCAACAACGTCTCTTCCAGGACCTCGCCGGTGCCACGGACCACGCAGCTTAGAGGGTCTTCCGCAACGTACACCGGGAACTTGGTGTCCTGGGCGAGGCGTCTGTCCAGCCCGCTCAATAACGCTCCTCCGCCGGCCAGTGCGATCCCCCTGTACATCAAGTCCGACACCAGCTCCGGCGGCGTGATCTCGATGGTCGAGCGCACGGCGTCCACAATGGCGCCTATCGACCCCGATAGCGCGTCCCGTATCTCAACGGTGCTGACCTCCACCGACTTCGGCAGGCCCGTCGCCAGGTCGCGGCCGCGGAGGACTACCGTACTCTCCTCGTCGAGAGGGAAGGCAGAACCCGCCTCTATCTTGATCTCCTCGGCGGTGCGCTCGCCGATGAGCAGGTTATGCACCTGGCGAGCGTATGCCATGATCTCCTGGTCCATCTCGTCGCCGGCCGTGCGCACCGAAGTGGCGACAACGATCCCACCCAGCGCGATCACCGCCACCTCAGTCGTGCCGCCGCCGATGTCCACGATCATGCAGCCGTGCGGCTCCATGATCGGCAGGCCCGCTCCGATAGCCGCCGCCATCGGCTCCTCCACCAGGTAGCACGCGCGGGCGCCCGCGTTAAGGGTGGCGTCGTGCACTGCTCGCTTCTCCACCTCCGTCACGCCGCTGGGTATGCCGACGACCACCCGCGGCCGCGGGATGCCGAAGCCGAACCGTTCGTGCACCGACCGGATGAAGTACTGGAGCATCTTCTCCGTCACCTGAAAGTCGGAAATGACGCCGTCCCGCATCGGCCGCACCGCGACAATGTTCGCCGGTGTCCGGCCGACCATCCGCTTCGCCTCGGCGCCGATCGCCAAGATCTTCTTGCTTATCTTGTCGATGGCGACCACCGACGGCTCGTCGATGACGATGCCCCGTCCTTTGACCATCACGAGGGTGTTGGCCGTCCCCAGGTCGATACCGATGTCGTGAGAAAACAGCCCCAGCAGGGCCGAGATGGGATTTATCAATGACTTCTCCTTAAGGTGTGCGACGTGCGGCATTCTGACCGAGCCGCTTCAGGCATGCGGACGGCATTATAACCTATTAGAGTGGCGTGAGAAAAGGGGACTGCTTGGAGAAAATGTTTACCGCTTCGATATGGGCATAAACCCTAATCGAAACAGCGACGGCAATTCCGCTGTCCTGAGGTCAGCCCGCGCTGTGCTGACGCAGCAGCGCTAGGAACTCCTCCTCCGACAGCATCTTCGTCCCGTACTGCTGCCCCTTCTGGAGCTTGGAGCCGGGATCCTCTCCCACTACCAGATAGTTCGTCTTCTTCGTGACGCTGGAGCCGGCGTTGCCTCCCAGGCCTCGCACCTTCTCCTCCGCCTCGCTCCGGCTGAACGCCGCCAGCGCCCCCGTGATGACAAACTGCAGCCCCTGGAGGGGCCCCTCGGCCGGTCTCGCTGCCCCCACCGTCTCCAGCCGCATACCTGCCTGCCGCAGCTTATCGATCATCCGCCGGTTGGCTTCTGTCTCGAAGTAGGCGCGCACGCTCTCCGCGATCTTCGGCCCGACAGCGGGTATCGATTGCAGTTCCTCGACGCTCGCCCCTGCCAGGGTGTCCAGGCTGGGGAAATTCGCCGCCAGCACCTCCGCCATCTCGCCTCCCACGTGCCGGATCCCCAGCGCGAAGATGACACGGCTGAGAGGTCGCTGCTTGCTCCGTTCGATCTGATCCACGGCTTTCTGGGCGTTCTTCTCACCCACTTTCCTAGGATGCTTCTTGCCTGGCAGCATCAACTCGGCGAGTTGCTCTTTTGTTAGGTTGTAAATGTCACCGGGGTCAGCCACTAATCCGGTGTCCAGTAAGACCTTTGCCAGCGACTCCCCGATCCCCTCGATATCCATCGCCCCTCGCGAGACGAAGTGCTCGAGCTGTCGGTACGCCTGCGCCGGACAAGCGACGTTCGAGCAGTAGCTCATCGCCTCCCCCTCCGGCCGGTGGACCGGCGCCCCGCAGGCCGGACATCGCTCCGGAGTCTGGTATTCTCGTTCCTCGCCCGTGCGCAGGCTAACCACCGGCCCCACCACCTGCGGGATGACGTCGCCCGCTCGCTGGACGATCACCGTGTCGCCGATGCGGATATCCTTGCGCCGGATGTCGTCCTCGTTGTGCAGCGTTGCCAGCTTCACCGTCGCCCCCCCGACGCGCACCGGCTCCAGAATGGCGTAAGGATTGAGGCTACCCGTGCGTCCTACGTTCACGCGGATGTCCAGCAGCTTCGTCGTCGCCTGGATCGGTGGGAACTTATAGGCGATCGCCCAGCGCGGCTCGCGGCCGACTATCCCCAGCCTGCCTTGGAGCGCCAGATCATCGATCTTCACGACTAGCCCGTCGATCTCATACTCCAGCCTTTCCCGCTTCCCCTGCCACTCCTCGCACATCCGCGCGGCGGCCTCGATGTCCGGTACGCGCGCGTTGTTCGGATTGACGCGGAACCCCAGCGATCCTAGCCACTCCATCACTCCCCAGTGCGTCGATGGCGTCTCCCCTTCTGCCCAGCCCAGCGCATAGATGAATATGTCCAGCGGTCGCCGTGCCGTCACCCGCGAGTCGAGCTGCCGCACCGAGCCGGCGGCGGCGTTGCGTGGGTTGGCGAAGAGGGGCTGCCCCTCGCGCGCCCGCTCCTCGTTCAGCCGCTCGAACCCCCGCTTGTTCATGTACACCTCGCCCCGTACCTCGAAGCGGACGGGTGCCCCCTCCTTCACCGTCAGCGGGATGCTGCGGATCGTCCGCAGGTTCTCCGTGATGTTCTCACCCCGCATGCCGTCGCCGCGTGTCGCCCCCTGGACGAAGCGCCCGTTCTCGTAGACCAGCGCCACCGCCAGGCCGTCCATCTTCGGCTCGCAGACCAGCGTGAAGTCGTCACGTCCGGCCAGGTTCGCTGCCCGCCGCTGCCATGCCCGAAGCTCATCGCCGCTGAAGGCGTTGCCCAGGCTGAGCAGGGGCAGCCGGTGCTCGACGATCCCGAACGCCTCCACCGGCTGGCCGCTCACCCGTTGGGTCGGCGAGTCCGGCGTGATGAGTTGGGGGTAGCGTTCCTCTAGTTGGCGCAGCTCCCGCATCAACTCGTCGTACTCGGCGTCGCTGATCTCGGGGCTGTCGAGGCCGTAGTAGCGGTAGTCGTGGTGAGCGATGATCGCCCGTAGCTCTTCGACTCGCAGCTTCGCGGCCTGGACCTCGCGGTCGACGCTCATGACGCTCCCTCGTCGTCGAAGTGGGATAGGGGATTCTGACGGCACCAGTATAGCACAGCCCAAAACCGCCGAGCGGGGTTCTGTCCACTGGCCTCCACCACCCCGGTAGGGTCGGGACTCTGTGCCCGACCCGTCTGCTATCCGCAAGGCCGCGTCGGCCATCTTGCGGGGCTCATCTCCTTACGTGTGCCACGAATAAGGAATGCAAAGGGGTTATCTTCTCTCGCCGTTGCCGGTCTGCGCCTTCACCGCGCCAAACGCGTCGTAGGTGTAGGTGTCCGTCAAGTCGCCGTCCCCGTCCGTGAGGCTACGGCGGTGTTGCAGACGGAGTAGGCTCCCCAATCACGATTGGCTGATTGCGCTCCTTGATCTCTCCGAAAGTCGTCGCCTCGTTGTAGAGAACATGCCCTTGTTCGTCAGTAACAACGACTACATATGGGTCCTGATCGCGGCCAATGACGCCCAGCCTCGACGTCGCGTGGGACTTTACGAGTATTCCTCCCCCGTTGTTCACCTCCACATGAATCGTGCCGTCCGTGTTGTTAACGTACGTCACAGTCGCTCCAGGATCGCAGGCGGTGGCAATTAACGCTAGAAGAAACGCCATGCCCAAGAGTACGAACACGTTCTTGCCTGGAGACGAGCGAGTCCTCAAGCGCACTAGTCCAACCTCCACAAGCAACTTTCCCCTTCGCCTCCAGCTAGGTTACGGGAAGGGTGGGGAGTGACCTCGCTGGTCCCGTTCGTCAGCCCCGTCGTCGAGCCCAGGCCGTCCTGCAAGAAATATGTCCGCACACCATTATTATCGGTCGCAGACACTAAATCTAGCCCGTAGAGGTAACTGGTCGTCGCGCCGTTGGTCTTCGCCTGGAGGATGACGGGCAGAGAGGCGGCCACGTCCCAGACGTAGCTGGTGGTCTGCATGGAGAGGCCGCTGGGCTTCACCACCCCGGTAGGGTCGGGACTCTGTGCCCGACCCGTCTGCTATCCAAAAGCCCGCCACCCAGATTCCGACTGAGCAAGTGCCCGCTTGTGCTAGAATGGGGCTCGGAGGTCATTCATGCGAATCGTCGTCGTCGACTATGGAGCGGGCAACCTGCGCAGCGTCGTCCGCGCCGCCGCCCACGCGGGGTACGACGCCCGGATCAGCAGCCAACCGGCCGACGTGCAAACCGCCGACGTCCTCATTGTCCCCGGCGTCGGCGCCGCCGCCGACACCATGAGCAACCTGCGTCAGCGCGGCCTCGTGCAGCCGATCCTCGACTACATCGCCGCTGACCGCCCTTATCTGGGCATCTGCATGGGGCTGCAGGCCCTCTTTACCCTCAGCGAAGAAGGCGGCCGCCACGAGTGTCTGAACGTCATCCCCGGCCCCGTCCGCCGTCTGCCGTCCGGCCTCAAGGTGCCGCAGATGGGCTGGAATCAGGTGCGGCAGCGCCGCTCTCACCCCGTTTTCGATGGGATTCCCGACGATTCCTACTTCTACTTTGTCCACAGCTATTATCCCATTCCCGAAGATGCCGATATGGTAATAGGGGAGACGGAATACGGCGTGACCTTCCCCAGCATGGTCGCGAAGGGGAAGGTAGTCGCTACCCAGTTCCACCCGGAGAAGAGCGGCGACTTTGGCCTTCTCCTCTATCGCAACTTTCTTGCCTGGGCGAAGAGCGAGCAGTAGAATCAGGCTCTGACGCTCGCAAGTAGGTCTTGACCATGGAGATCATACCGGCAATCGACATCCTCGGCGGTCGCTGTGTCCGCCTCTACCAGGGCGACTACGCGCGCGAGACCGTCTTCTCCGAAGACCCCGTCGCCATGGCTCGCCGCTGGGAAGAGGAGGGTGCGCCGCGTCTCCACCTCATCGACCTTGACGGCGCCCGCGCTGGTGAGCCCGTCAATGCGGAAGTCATCGAGCGCGTCGTCTGTGGCGTCAACATCCCCTGTCAGGTCGGCGGCGGCATCCGCAGCCTCGACACCGTCCGCCGCTACCTTGAGATGGGTGTCCAGCGGATCATCCTGGGCACCGCTGCCGTTCGCGCCCAGACGCTGGTGGCCGAGGCCTGCTACCGCTACCCGGGCTCCATCATCGTCGGCGTCGACGCCCGCGGTGGGCAGGCGGCGATCAGCGGTTGGCTGGAGCGCTCCGAAGAGAAGGCGGAGGCCCTGATGGCCCGCCTCGTCGAGCTGGGCGTGCCCCGCTTCATCTACACCGACATCGCCCGCGACGGCACGCTAAAGGGCCCCAACTTCGCCGCCCTCGACCGAGCCGTTCAGGCCGTGCGTGTCCCCGTCATTGCCTCCGGCGGCATCGCCACCCTCGACCACCTGCGCCGCCTGACGCGTACGAAGGTCGAGGGGGCCATCCTCGGTGTCGCCCTCTACCATGGCGCCCTCACCCTCTCGGAGGCCCTCCAGGTCGCCGTCGCCGCCTAGGGAAGGGTGCCGCGCGGTCTCTCGTTGCCATCCCTTCTGGATGCCCGTGCCATACACCCTCGTAGCTGCTACAATAGGCTCATCCTCTAGGAAGGACGTGATTCATGCTTGCCAAACGCATCATACCCTGCCTCGACGTCGACCGCGGCCGCGTTGTCAAGGGCGTATCCTTCATCCACCTCCGCGACGCCGGCGACCCCGTCGAGCTTGCCGGCTTCTACAGCGAGCAGCAGGCCGACGAGCTGGTATTCCTTGACATAACCGCATCGTCCGATGAGCGCGAGACCGTCTACGACATGGTCCGCCGCACTGCCGACAACGTCTTCATCCCCTTTACCGTCGGCGGCGGCATCCGCAGCGAGGACGACGTTCGCCGTCTCCTGGAGTCCGGCGCTGACAAGACATCCCTCAACACCGCCGCTGTCGCCGACCCCAAGCTCGTCGAGCGCTGCGCCAAGCGCTTCGGCAGTCAGTGCATCGTCGTTGCCGTGGACGCCAAGGGCGTGGGAGACGGTCGCTGGGAGGTCTACACCCACGGCGGCCGCACCCCTACGGGCATCGACGCTGTCGAATGGGCCCAAAAGGTCGTCGACCTCGGCGCCGGCGAGATCCTTCTCACCAGCATGGACACCGACGGTCACCTCGACGGTTATGACATCCCTCTAACCTACGCTGTCTCCGATGCGGTGGAGGTTCCTGTCATCGCCTCCGGTGGCTGCGGCGAACCCCAGCACATGTACGACGTCATAGTCGATGGCAAGGCCGACGCCGTCCTTGCCGCCAGCATATTCCACTTTGGGACCTACACCATCCGTCAGACCAAGGAGTATCTGGCGGAGCGCGGTATCCCCATGCGGCTTTGATGAGGAGCGCCCCATGACCGATGCGCCCGGAGATATGCTTTGGAAAGTGATAGCCGGCGAGCTGCCCCTTCCGCCGGTCCTCAGCTTGCTCGGCTGGGACGTCGTCTCTGCCGAACAGGGCCGTGTGCGGGCCCGGTTCCTCGGCCAAAGGGAGTTCTACAACCCGGGCGGCTTCGTTCAGGGCGGCATTCTCTCCGCCATGCTCGACGGTGTGATGGGTGCCGCTGCTGTCTCCCTGCTCGGCGCCGGGGAGCTCATCACGACCTTGGAGATGAAAACAAGCTACATGCAGTCTGTGAGAGACGTGCCTGTGATCGCCGAAGGATGGGTCCGGCAGCGCGGCGGTTCCGTGGTCTTCATGGAGGGCACTCTCACTGCTGAAGACGGGTCGCTGGTTGCCACCGCCACAGCGACAGGCCGGGTTGTGCGCCCGCAGTCCCCAGCCGCTGGGAGAGGGGAGGTGCTCTGATGCTGAACTTCGACAAAGGAGACGGTCTCATACCTGCCGTCATCCAGGACGACGACACGGGTGAGGTGTTGACGTGGGCCTACATGAACCGGGAGTCCTTGTCCCGAACTATCGAATCGGGGCAGGTGTGGTTCTACAGTCGTAGCCGCCAGGAGCTATGGCACAAAGGGGCGACATCCGGCAACTTCCTCAACGTGCGCCGCATCCTCGTCGACTGCGACGGTGATGCCCTCCTCGTGCGCGTGCAGCCTCTTGGCCCTGCCTGCCACACCGGCGAGCGCTCCTGCTTCCACTGCGAGCTGGACAACCTGCCGGAGGAATAGCGTCGGCGTCCTGCCCGGCGCCGCATATCTCCAGACACCCGTAGGGCGGGCATTTGCGCCCGCCCTCTCGCCCTATGCCTCGGCCTTCAGGCCGAAGTGCTGCTACAACATCGCATCTGTCATCTCGACCGCAGGGAGAGATCTCAACCCATGCCTTGGCCTTTAGGCCGAGGTGTTGTTAGAACTCCATATTCCTCTCGTGCCGAAGTAGCGAGGAAGCCTGCCCCGCTGTCTGCAGGGCTTCAGGCTTCCTGTCAGGACTTTACCCCGTCCCCCGCCAACACCTCTCGCAGCGCCGCAATCGCCACCTCGATCTGGCTGTCGTCGGGGTCGCGCGTCGTCAGCGACTGTAAAGCCATGCTCGGCTTGAATATCCACCGCACCAGCCGGTAACGGTCGAAATTGGCGCTGAACCTTATGATCTCATAGCTGATCGCTGCTATTACCGGCAGCAGCACGATCCGCGACCCAATCCGCCACCACCATGTCGGCATCCCCAGCGCCATGAACACGACCATCGCCACGATCGCTACCGTCAGCAGGAAGCCCGTCCCGCAGCGCGTATGTGCGTTCCCAAACCTCCGCACCGCCTCCACTTCCAGCGGCACTCCCGACTCCCAGGCGTTTATCGTCCGGTGTTCGGCCCCGTGATAGGCGAAGACCCGCTTGATGTCCGGCACAAAGCCGATTGCCCAGATATACCCCAGCACTAGGAAGAGGCGGATCACCCCCTCGATGGCAGCAACCAGCGTGCCGTTGTGGACTTGCGATTGCAGCCAGCCCGTCAGGAGTACCGGCCCGACGAAGAAGACCGCCGTCGCCAGTGCCAGCGCCACCCCCATCATGCCCCAGATGTAGGCTGAAGTCGGTTCCTCCTCCTTCTCGCCCTCCTCCAGTCCCATCGCCACCTGCGACGAGAAGGCCAGCGCCCGTAGACCCAGAGCCATCGTCTCCCAGAGGATGATCGCACCCCGCAGCACCGGCAGGCTGCGCGCGCGGCCCGTGTAGAGCCCTTTGAGAGCCTCCGATTTCAGGCGGATCTGGCCGTCCGGTTGCCGCACTGCTACCGCCATGTGGCGGCTGCCGCGCATCATTACTCCTTCGATGACCGCTTGGCCGCCGTAGTGCTGGATCTGCCCGCCGGGTTGGCCGGGCAGCCGATCGCTGTTGACGGATGGGGATTCGTTCATAAAGAAGAGGGGCAGGGAAACCCCCGCCCCTATCGCTATACCTAAACCAAAACTGTTACTTCAGGCCGTAGCGCCTCTTGAAGCGCTCGACCCGGCCTGCCGTGTCCACTATCCGCTGCTCGCCCGTGAAGAAAGGATGACAGCGGCTGCACACCTCTACCCGTAGCTCTTTCCTTGTCGAGCGGGTGGCGAAGGTGTTACCGCAGGCACAGTGCACAGTCGCCTCAACGTAGTCCGGGTGTATCCCCTTTTTCATATCACTCTTCCTGCTGCTCGGCGTACACGCTGACCTTCTTGCGCCGCGGCTTGGCATAGGGCTCGAACTTCACCTTTCCCTTGATCAGAGAGTAGATGGTGTAGTCCCGTCCCAAGCCCACGTTGCGGCCGGGGTGGATACGCGTGCCGCGTTGTCTGAGAATAATTGTGCCCGGAATGACCAGCTCTCCGTCATACCGCTTCACGCCCAGGCGCTGACCTTGGCTGTCGCGGTTGTTCCGCGAGCTGCCCATTCCCTTCTTGTGTGCCATCGTTCGTCACCTTCCCACGAAAGGCGAGCCTTTACTCGCCCTCAGTTTTCTCTTCCTTTGGCTCGGCGCTGGCCTTCCGTCGCGCCCGCTTCGCCGGTGCTGCCGCCTTCTCGCCTGTCGTGATCTCCTTGATTGCCAGGCGGGTATAGGGCTGGCGGTGGCCGGTCTTCGTGCGCTGCCGCGTCTTCGCCTTGTATTTGAACACAGTCACCTTCGGGCCGCGGCCGTGGCTGATGACCTCTGCCGTTACCTTCGCGCTGGGCACCGTAGGACTGCCGGGAGTCACCTGGTCGCCGTCGCCAAGGAGGAGGACGTCCGTCAACTCCACCTTTTCGCCTTCGCCGGCCTCAAGGCGCTCCACGTCGATGACCGAGCCTTCTTTTACTCGGTATTGCTTACCGCCGCTGCGTATGATCGCGTAAATCGTTCTCCTCCTCGGACGATGCTTTTTCCAGTCTACCGTTGACGGTGGGAAGCTGTCAAATCTGGGGGGGCTGTTCACGGCTTCCGCCCAATGAAATAGGCCCCTGAGGGCCCATTTCCGCTGGATCGCCGCCTCTGTCTGTTGCCTATCCCTCGTTGCCCTTGCCAGGAGGCTCCAGATGCGACTGGACCTGACCCCCCCAGGCTAGGCCGGGCTTGCTGACCGGTTTCTCGGTGCCGGGCTCGCCCTCTTTGGGCTCCTCTTCCGATGGTGGGGTGGAAGGGCCGGCAGGCTGGTCCTCTGGCGGTGGGAAGACCTCGTCGAGCGGGGCGTTGAATACCCGCGTCAGCTCTTCCCCTTCCAGAGACTCAACCTCTATCAGCCGCCGCGCGAGCTGCTCCAGCTTGGCGCGATTATCCGTCAACGTCTTCTTTGCGACCTGGTATGCGTGGTCGATGATCCGGCGGACCTCCTCGTCGATCTCCTCCGCTACCTTCTCGCTGTAATTCCGCTGCTCCCCGATCTCGCGTCCCAGGAAGACCAACTCTTCCTTGCGACCGAAGGTTCGCGGCCCCAGGCGCTCGCTCATTCCCCACTGCATCACCATCTGGCGGGCTATCTTCGTCGCCTGCTCGATGTCATTCTGGGGGCCGGTCGTCATCTCTCCCAGCGCCAGCTCCTCGGCCACGTGGCCGCCTAGAGTGGCCGCCAGTCTGTCCTGGAACTGTGTGCGGGTGCCCAGATGACGGTCCTCTTCCGGCAAGAAGCGAGTGAAGCCGCCCGCCATGCCGCGCGACACGATCGTCACCTTGTAGACGGGGTCGGCGTCGGGGAGCAGCCGCGCCACCAGGGCGTGCCCTGCCTCGTGGAAGGCGATTATCTCCTTCTCCCTCGGGCTGATGACCCGGCTCTTTCGCTCCGGCCCGGCGATGACGCGGTCGACCGCTTCATTGAACTCCGCCATACTCACCCGCTTCTTGCTGCGGCGGGCCGCCAGTAGAGCCGCCTCGTTCACCAGGTTCGCCAGGTCGGCTCCCGAGAAGCCCGGCGTCTGCTTGGCCAGCACCGTAAGGTCCACCTCTTTGTCAAGGGGCTTGCCCTTGATGTGAACGTCCAGTATCCCCTTGCGGCCTCTGATGTCCGGCCGGTCAAGTATGACGTGCCGGTCGAAACGCCCTGGCCGCAACAGCGCTGGGTCGAGGATGTCCGGCCGGTTTGTGGCGGCCAGAACGATGATGTTTGTGTTCGTGTCGAAGCCGTCCATCTCGACCAGGATCTGGTTCAGTGTCTGCTCTCGCTCATCGTGGCTGCCCCCTAGACCGGCGCCACGTTGACGGCCTACCGCATCGATCTCGTCCACGAAGACGATGCAAGGCGCGTTGCGCTTCGCCTGGTCGAAGAGGTCGCGGACGCGGGACGCGCCCACACCCACGAACATCTCGACAAACTCGGAGCCGCTGATCGAGAAGAAGGGAACGCCGGCCTCACCGGCAACCGCCTTAGCCAGAAGCGTCTTCCCCGTGCCCGGAGGCCCCACCAGCAGCACCCCATGTGGGATGCGTGCTCCCAAAGAGGCAAACTTCTCCGGGAACTTGAGGAACTCGACGACCTCCTCCAGCTCTTCCTTAGCCTCGTCCACTCCGGCGACGTCCGCGAAAGTCACATTCGTCTTACTGCCGCTGAACATGCGGGCGCGGCTCTTCCCAAAGCTCATTGCCTGTGAGTTCGAACCCTGGGCCTGCCGCAGCATGAAGATAAGGATGGCGCCGAAGATGATGAACGGCAGGAAGTTGAGCATAAGCGGCAGCCAGTTGCCCCACTTGCTGGGCTCCTTGACCTTGATGTCGATGTTCTGCATCTGGGTGGAGGAGACGCCGGCGTTGTTGAGGACTTCGTAGATGGTGGTGCCGCTTTCCTTGCGCGACTTGTACTTCTGGGAGTCGCCCTTCAGTTGGACGGTCAGGTTATCGCCGTTAACCTCTATCGACTGCACCTCGCCTTGCTGGGCCAGCGTGATGACGTCTCCGATGTCCTTAGTCTCGGTGCCCGAAGAGCGCGGTGCCAGCAGGGACCAGACAATCGCGACGACGGCTACCACGATGAGAAGATAGATGAAGGTGTTTCGCATCCAGCGGGTTCCCATGGCGACTCCTGATTCTTATCCGGGCTGGACCCGGCGAAGACGTTTTCTTTCCGCTTCGATTATATCAGACCTCAGGATGGACGGAAAGGCGGCTCTGCCCGCCTCTCCTGGGCATACCTCTCCCTTGCGGCCCTGAACTGATTATCGGTCTATCTCTTCTCTTCGCTACTAGGGAGATCACTCAAGCTTTCTCGTCTGACGCTAGAACGCCGGCCTGCGCCCAGTTCTCGCGGTCGACGTCCTCGAAAACGACAATCGTGGCATCCGGTGTCGTGTGGGCGATATCGCATACCAACTCGGTGATGGCCCGCGCCAGCTCTTGCTTCTGGGCGTGAGTCCGCCCCGTCCACATCTCAACTCGCACGATAGGCATTTCCGCTCTCCTCTCTTCTGCTTGTGCTTCGATGACGGGGCCGATCATATCACAAATTCCTGAAGCTCCCCGTAGCGTGGGCATCTTACCCATCTGCCTGCCAGACGAGACATTTCCGTTGCCCCACGCACTCTCCTTGGTGGGGAGGTGGTTCCTCAATCATGGCCGAGCGATAGCGAGGCTATAGGGTGGGTTGGGTGGGACAATCATTCCGGGGTGGGGCCTACGTCTCTTTGCTTGGAGGCTGCACCGGCAAGCAGACGGCTCGCATAGAGTTCTGATGTAAGCTGGTGCGGAGGAATGGATGAGAAAGCACGATGCTCCGCCTTTACGACCCCCGCCCGCTGTGCTAGCATCCCCCTAGTGAGAGCAGCCCCTGTCACCGACGCGAGGGAAGAGATGCGGCGCTGTCCGACCTTCCAGCGGGAAGCGGCCCTATGGCGCGCTGGCTTCCGGCTCGTTGCCGGCGTCGACGAGGTGGGCCGTGGCCCTCTTGCCGGTCCCGTCGTTGCTGCTGCTGTCGTCCTCCCTCCCCGCTCGCGCTTTCCCTGGCTCGCCGAGGTCAACGACAGCAAGCTCCTGACTGCCGCCAAGCGGGAGCGTCTGGCCGGGCACATCCGCGAGAAAGCGCTCGCCGTCGGCTTCGGCTTCCAGTCCCCTGATCGCATCGACGATCTGGGCATCGCCGTCGCCAGCCGCCTCGCCATGGCCGCTGCCCTCGCTGCCCTCGACCCGGCTCCCGACTATGCCCTCATCGACGCCTTCACCATCGCCGGCCTTGATCTTCCCCATGAAGGGATCATCCACGGCGACGCCCTCTGCCTGTCAATCGCCGCCGCCTCCATCGTCGCCAAGGTCGAGCGGGACAGATTGATGCTGACTTACGACGAGGTCTACCCGCAGTATGGCTTTGGCCGCCACAAGGGCTATCCCACGCCGCAACACCTGCGTGCCCTCTCGCAAATCGGCCCTAGCCCCATCCACCGTCGCTCCTTCGCCCCCGTGCGCGCCTGCCTGGGGTGCCAACCGGCGGAGATGTTGCCGTGAGCGGTGAAAGGCGCAGCCTCGGTCAGTTCGGCGAAAGGATAGCGGCCGCCCGTCTCGAGGCTGAAGGCTACCGCATCGTCGACCGCAACTTCCGTTGCCGGGAGGGGGAAATTGACATAATAGCCCAGAAGGGGGTGTGCCTGGTCTTTGTTGAGGTGCGCGCCCGCCGCGGCGATGCGATGGGCAGCGCTGCGGCATCGCTTACCCCGTTGAAGGGCGCCCGTATTACCGCTGCCGCTGAGGCTTACTGCCAAGAGCGCCCCGATCTGCCGGAGGAGCGCCGCATCGACGTGATAACCATCGACCTCTCGCCGGAAGGGCGCGTCCTCCGCGTGGATCATATCGAGAACGCCTTCGCCGGCGACGAGCTCCCCAGTCTACCGTCTCGCTAGGGTCCGATGTTCAAGCTATCCTCTTTCCGAATCAGGGTCTTCCGGGAATGCCGCCGTCGCTATAAGTACCAGTACGTCGAGCGTATCCCCACTCGGCCCAACCCCTACAACACAATGGGCGCCCACGTCCATGCTGCCCTCAAAACGTTCTTTTCCATCGAGGCGCCGGAGGAACGCACCGCTGATCGGCTCGTCGACCTCCTGCTCGAAAGCTGGCAGCACAACCGCGCCGGATTCAGTGACCTCGCCGACGAGGAGCGCTGGCGCCAGCGCGCCCTCGCCCAGATGCGCACCTTCGCCCAGACGCACGACCTGGCGGCGCGGCCCCTCCTGCTCGAAGGCTACTTCGAGGTGCCGATCAATGAGCGCCTCGCCCTGCTCGGCCGCATCGACCGCGCCGACGAAGATGACGGCGGGCTCCACATCATCGACTACAAGACCGGCCGCCGTCCCCAGGATGTCGACGCTGACCAGCTTCACCTCTATACTATTATCTTGGAGCGGAGCCTCGGTCGTCCTGTGGCTCGCGCCTCCTATCTATATCTGGACGACGGCAGCGCCTGGACGGTCACGCCCCAGCGCCCGCAACTAGACGAAAGCCTCGCCATGACGGTAGCTACCTACGAGGAGATGCTGGCGGAGCGGGCATATCCCACCGACGTCGGCAGGCACTGCTCCTTCTGCGACTACCAGGCCATCTGTCCGGCGAGGGAAGAGATCGTCGGCCGCCGTCTCGTGGAGGGATGGTAGAACGGCATATGCCTATCTACGAGTTCCACTGCAACTCGTGCCGCAGTCGGGTGAATGTCTTCCAGCGCCGCATCGACTCACCTGTCGGTGCCGTCTGCTCCAAGTGCGGAAGCGGCGACCTCACGCGGCTCGTGTCCCGCTTTGCCGTCGTCCGCGGCGAGGACGCCATGCTCGACTCTCTCGACGACGACTCGCTCCTCGGCGGCGTCGACGAGAGCGACCCTAAGAGCGTCGCCGCCTGGGCCCGCAAGATGAGTTCGCGCTTCGGCGAAGAGATTGAGCCTGAGTTCGACGATATGATCGACCGCATGGAGGCCGGTGAGATGCCGGACGACCTCGACGCGGGCGACGATGGTGACCTTTCACTCGGCGAAGGGTAAGGGAGAGGATTCAGGGAGTCAGTCATGCCTATCTACGAGTTCAAGTGTCAGGACTGCGATCGCCTGACCAGCATCTTCGTCCGAACGCCTAATTCTGAGTACGAGTCGGTCTGCCGCCACTGCGGCGGCCGTAAGCTTTCGCGCGTCATCTCCGGCTTCGCCTATCACAAGTCCGAGCAGACGATACTGCAGGAGTACGGCTCCGAGCCCAAGCGTCTTGAAGACTACCGCGACCCTCGCCAGATCGGCCGCTGGGTCGAGCGCAAGTTCGAGGAGATGGGCGAAGAGATCCCTGAGCCGACCCGCAAGATGATCGATGCCGCTCGTGAGGGCGAACTACCGGACCAGATCAAAGACCTTTAGTCAACTTGAGGAGGGCAGTGTGGAGAACGTCGGCCGTGAACTAGAAGCGATAGTCGATAACATGCGCGCCGATTTCGGGGCCCGGCACGCCGCCCGTGAGGAGGGGCTCTCCCGTTGCCGCACGGCCCTGCGCCATTCCGCCAACGCCATTCGTGCCGTCCACCGTGGCGAGTTCGCCGCTGCTGAGGAACTGCTGGCTCAGGCGTCCGAGTTGCTGGCTGGGGCTCTGGTCGCTCTCCGCGACCATCCCTCCATCTTCCATGCCGGCTTTGTCCACGATGCTCAGAAGGAGTACGCTGAGGGCTGCCTAACCCTGGCCATCATCGCTGGCCGTTCGCTTCCGACCCCACAGGCGCTGGGTATCGAGTACAACGCCTACCTCAACGGCCTCGGCGAAGCCGTCGGCGAGCTGCGCCGCC
>Ga0315286_10002337_pt1 | contig 17687 bp, 8 predicted proteins | sample YL17G10_0_MG_FD_205038 | JGI IMG/M metagenome (GOLD analysis project Ga0315286, IMG submission 205038) | Sediment microbial communities from Yellowstone Lake, YNP, Wyoming, USA - YL17G10_0 | ecosystem: Environmental > Aquatic > Freshwater > Lake > Sediment | place: USA: Wyoming | collected...
GTCTCAGGAAAGCATCCCTGTCAATCGGCCAGCCAACGTGGCCATTCATCCGAAGACCGGAGAACTGTATGTCTTTTCCTGGTTGATCAAGTGGGACGCGACCGACGCAGCGCGGGCGGAGAAGGCGGAAAAGGTGGATGCCGTGCTGACGCGGCTCGGACCGCCCGGCAACCGCCAGGTGATCGCCCGCTATCCGATCACATCGTTCAGCGGATACACCGGCAAGTTCGCCATGTATTTCGAGATCGGCGGCATCCAGTACCGCGCGGAACTGGACCCGTGGGCGGAACCTCCCACGGTGTGGCTGGCGCCCGGCGCCTCGGTCACCTCCGGGAATTACGGCGTCAAGAGCTTCTACTGGCCCCAGACCGCCATCAAGATCCTGACGGTTGACAAGGACAAGCTGACGCTCAAGAAGGACTTCGGCAAGGAGACCCTCAAGGCCACCGTGCGCGACGCGCGCTCCGGCAACGGGCGCCAGCTCCTGGCCGTCAACCCGAGGACAGGCAAGTTGTACGTTTTCGAACCGTCGGTGGCGAGCGACCAGGCCGTGGAAATCGATCCGGAGACGGGCAAGGAGCGGCTGTTTGATCTCCCCCACGGGGCCGACGAGATCGCGTTTGACCTCGACGGCATGCTCTACCTGCGCACCGCCACCCTGGTGACGCGCTACGACCCGAATGACAGCCGGGAGATCCCGTGGGACTACGGCGAGGAGCGCAAGGGCGTCGGCGGCGGCCACGGCGCGAGGGGGGCCAACGTGATCTCCGGCCTGGTCCTCCCCGGCGCGCACCCCTCCGAACCGTCTATCACCTGCTGCGGCGGATTCGGCATTTCGCCCAAGGGGCACGTGGTGGCCCAATGCTGGAACGGCGAGCGGCTGGCCTCGAATCCGGATTTGAAGGAGGAAAAGAAGGGAGTGGGCGAAGTCGGCAAGCGCTACGTCCCCAAGATCTACCCCGGCCGCCAGCGCTGGGGCGAGATCCACGTCTGGAACAAGCACGGTAAACTCGTCTACGAAGACACCACCCCCGGGATCACCATAACCGACGGCGTGGCCATGGACGCCCAGGACAACCTCTACGTGCTGACCAACCCGGCGCGCACCCCGGACGGGAAGCGGGTGCTGAATCCCAAGACCGAGACGCTCATCAAATTCAAGCCCGGCAAGGGCAAGGTCATCACTTCCGGGGACCAGATCGTCACCGGCCAGGAGGGCGTGAAGGTCCCCGTGCCGCTGGGCAAGGGGGCCGAAGCCGCCGGGCCGACGCAGATCGCCGGGGCGCACCAAGCGGCCGCCTGGGTGCGGGGCGCGGAATGGCTGTACGGCGGCGTGGGCTTCTCCAGCGGCGGCGACACCTGCTGGAACGCGCGCTGCGCGCTGGACCTCTACGCGCGCACCTTCGCGCCGGAGCCGGACCGCTTCACCGTGGCCGTGCTGGACACCAACGGCAACCTGATCATGCGCATCGGCCGGTATGGCAACGTGGATGACGGCAAGCCGCTGGTCCCGGATCCCGCGATCAAGGAGACGCGCTCGATCGGCGGGGACGAGGTCGCCCTCATGCACGCCTGCTACGTCGGCGTGCAGAGCGACAAGCGCCTGTTCATCTCCGATGCCGGCAACCGCAGGATCGCCAGCGTCAAGCTGGGCTACGCCACCGAAGAGAGGATCGCGCTCAAGGATGTGCCGGATCAGGCAGTGAAGAAGTGATCGGTGAGCAATGGTGAACTGCCAGGAATACGGGAGGGGACGATGAGAAAACAAGTCCTTGCCGTCCCTTTGGTCCTTGCTGTCCTTTGTCCCTCTTCCGCCGCGCCGGCGGCCGACAGCAACGAATTCAAGGTCAAGCGCGAGGAAGTGTTCGACTTCGTGCAGAAGCCGAAGGTGACGCGCGAGGGCGACAAGGTGTCAATCGCCTTCGAAACCAAGGGCTTCTGTGACGTCACGGTCGCCATCGAGAATGCCGGCGGCAGGATCATCCGGCACCTGGTCAGCGGCGTGTTGGGACCGAAGGCGCCCGCGCCCTTTGAAAAGAACTCCAGGAAGCAGACCCTCGTCTGGGACGGCAAGGACGACCAGGACGTCTACGTGGACGACAAGGCCGGTTGCACGGTCCGTGTTTCCCTGGGCCTCAGGCCCCAGTTCGAACGGACCTTGTTCTGGTCGCCCCACAAGCGCATCGGGCCCAATTTCCCGGCGCTGCGGGCCGCGCCGGAGGGCGTCTACGTCGCGGAGGGCGATGCCGTCGACCACATCCGCCTGTTCGATCACCACGGCAGCTACCTGCGCACGGTCTATCCCTTTCCTGCCGACAAGATCGAGAAGGTCCAGGGCCTGAAGATGCACACCTTCGCCCAGGACGGCAAGGCCCTGCCGCTCAAGAAAGGCTATCACCAAGCCACGCTGTTGACCTGCGGCAACAACAGCAAGGGCGGCAACTGGATCACCGACTCCACAGAAGGCTATGCCGTTTACACCATGGCCGCGAACAATGGCCAACTGGCGCTGGTCAACCTGAAGCTGAACCGCCTCGCCTCGGACGGCTCCAGCGGCGGTCTGCCGCTGGAGGGGCCCAAGACCGGGATCGCGGTGACCAACAACGCCTGCGGCTGGGGGCACAACCCGTTTACGTGCGTGCCGGTGAGCGCGGCGTTCAGCCCCGACACGAAATGGCTGTACCTGGCCGGCTATCAGTTGGACCACGGCTGGACCAAGGGCCTGGAGTGGCTGAACGGCGTATGGCGCATGCCCTACGCCGAGGACAAGGAGCCCGCGCTGTTCGTCGGCAGCCCCGCGGCCGGCATCAAGAATGGCGGCACCGAGGACGGCAAGTTCCGGGGAGTCACCTCGGTGGCCTGCGACCCGAAAGGCCGGGTCTACGTGTCCGACTACATGAACGACCGGGTGCAGGTCTTCGATCCCGACGGGAAGCAGCTCAAGTCGAGTCCGGCGGCCAAGCCGGCCTACGTGGCGGTCCACCAGAAGACGGGAGACATCTTCGTCTTCTCCTGGATGCTCTTCAATCGGGCGTTTCCCTCCGACCAGATCACGGTCGAAGCCACCATGACCCACCTCGGCCCGCTGGACAATCCGGCAGTCAAGAGCAAGTGCCCGTTGCCGCTGCTGGCCTATCACCCCCGACCGAGCACCCTGGACGGCACGGGGGGACACCAGCACCGCGTGGAACTGGACTCCTGGGCCGAGAAGCCCACCGTCTGGATCGTGAACGGGCGGACCCGGGGCGGAGAACTGGACGGGTTTGTCCACGACTACTGGGACATCGGCAACGTCCAGGTCTTCGAGGAAGTTGACGGCAAGCTGGCGCCCAAACGCAAGTTCGTGGACGACGTCAAGAAGTCTGTTGCCCGGCACACCCCGCCCATCCTCTGGCGGCAACGGCTTTACGTCAATCCCGTCACCGGCAAACTCTACGTGGCCGAGGGCGACTCGGGCGTGATGAAGTCGGTGAACCAGCTCGTGGAGGTCGACCCCGGGACCGGCAAGATCAAGCTGGTGGATCTGCCGCTCGGCGCGGAGGATTTGTGCTTCGACGTGAACGGACTGATGTATATCCGGACCGACACCGTCGTGGCCCGGTATGATCCTCAGACTGGGCGGGAGGTGCCGTGGGACTACGGGGAAGGACTCAAGGGGCACAGCTACGGGATGGGCGCGAGGGGGGCCGATCTGCTCTCCGCGCTGGTCACCCCCGGCCATCGGTCGTTCAACTTCTGGCAGCTCGGCGGGATCGACGTCTCGCTCAAGGGGCATCTGGTCGTGACCACCTGCAACGGCGAGCCGCCCAGGGATCTGCGCGCAAAAGCCGCCCGGGAGGCGATGGGGTTCCAGTATCAACCGAGCAAATACACGCCCCAAGTCTATCCTGGACGCATGCGCTGGGGCGAAATCCATATCTGGGACCAACACGGCAAGTTGGTCAAGGAGGACGTTATTCCCGGCATGGGGCATTTGAACGGCGTCGGGATCGACCAGGATGACAACATCTACATGCTGGCGGCCTCCCGCCGGCTGATGGACGGCAAGCCGGTGGATCCCGGGGTGGAGCGCGACGTATCCGGCGCCGTGCTCAAGGTCGCGCCAAGCAAAGTCAAAGTCCTCAGTTCCGGCGCGGGTCCGGGCATCCCGGTTCCCCTGCCGGCGGAAAGCCAGCCCAAACGGCCCGCTGATCTGGCCGGATACACCAGCGGGTGGGTGGAGGGCGCGGAATGGTTCTACGGCGGCATCGGGTTCTGCACCCCCGGCGGATGCGTCTGCTGGAACAGCCGGTTCGACGTGGACTACTTCAACCGGTCGTTCGCCCCGGAGACCCTGCATTACAGCGTGGCCGTGCTCGACTCCGCCGGCAACCTGATCCTGCGCCTCGGGAAATACGGCAACGCGGACGACGGCAAGCCGCTGATCGTCGACGGTGGACCGCCGAATCCCCGTGCCATCGGTGGCGACGAGGTCGGCCTCATCTACGCCAACTACGTGGCCACCCACACCGACCGGCGCCTGTTCATCGCCGACGCCGGCAACGCCCGCATCCTCAGCGTCAAGCTGGATTACCAAGTCACCGACCGGGTGGCACTCAAGAACGTTCCGGATTCGGCGAGGAAGTGACCGGGAGGATCGCCGATGCGCCGACTTCGCAGACTGGCACTGGCTTCAACGGCCAGCATCTCTACACTAATGATGCCGGCGCGCGTCGCGCCTTCCGGGCAGGCCTGGTTCCGGCGGCCGAGGACAGCCGCAGGGCCGGGCAGCACTGGGCAGCACGTTTGGAGAGGACCGTCATGAGAACCGCAACGATGCTGGTGAGCCTCCTGGCAGTCTCCGCACTGGCGCCGGCCGGCGAGGAGGTCAAGTTCGCCGGCAAGTCCGCCGTCTCCAAGCAGGGCGAAACCGCAACCGTCAAGTTCGCTGTCTCCGCGCCCGCCGACGTGGAGGTGGCGGTGCTGGCCGCCGACGGCAAGATCGTGCGCCACCTGGCCGCCGGGGTCCTGGGCGGCGAGAAGCCGCCGCCCGAGCCCTTGAAGCCCGGGCTGGCCCAAACCCTCGAATGGGACGGCAAGACCGACCTGGGCAAGCCCGCCGAGGGCGGGCCCTTCAAGGTCCGGGTGCGCGCCGGCACCGGCGTCAAGCTCGGCAAGTTCATCGGCGCCAACCCCTACAACTTCGGAAACGTCAGCACCGCCCAGACCGACGAGGACGGCAACACCTACGTCTACGCCGGCGGCGGCCAGCTCAACCAGGGCCAGATGAGCCTGCGGGTCTTCGACAAGGAGGGCCGCTACCTCCGCGAGCTCATCCCCTTCCCGGCGGACCTGCCCGACGACGCCATGAAGGGCGTGGCCATGTACGACGACGACCGCAAGACCTGGCAGCCGCGCCAGCGCAGCAACCTCAACCCCGACTTCTACAACGGCACCAAGACGCCGCTGTCGCTCGTCTCCGTCTCCAAGGAAGGCGGCATCATCCTCAAGGATCTCCGCACCGTGGGCCCCTCGGCCCGCACCATCGTCCTGGAACTCAACGGCGCCGTCCGCGCCTACAAGGCCCCCGCCGCCATCCCGCCGGCCCGGCCCGGCGACCTGGGGGGCGTCAGCGCCAAGGGCAAGCTGGCCAAGGGCGAGCTGCCGCTCGACTGGAGCCGCCTGGTCACCGACTACGAGCGCGACGAGGTCTACGTCAACGACGGCTGCAGCCTGTTCTGGCGCTGGAGCGGCGAAACCGGCGAGGGCGGGCTCCTCAAGCGCGACGGCCGGCCCTTCGGCGCCACTGACCTGGCCTTCGGCTACGACGGGCTGGTCTACGCCCGCACCGCCCGCGGGGTCGCCGACGGCTGCGACTACTCCGGCCCCTTCGAGCGCTTCACCCGCGAGCTCAAGCCCGAGCCCTTCGCCTCCGGCACCCACGTGCTGAGCCCCTACATCTACAGCCGCTACGGCATCGGCTACGCCGAGCGCGGCATCGGCGTCGGGCCCGACGGCAAGTGCTATATCTCCTTCATGTACAAGTGGGTGGCCTACGGCATCGCCGGCTTCTCACCCGAAGGCAAGCCCCTCAAGGGCAAGTACCTGGAAGGCGTCTTCCCGGGCGGCGGCAAGTACCCTCCTGACTTGAAGAGCGCCATCATCGGCCCGGTCCCCCAGGGCAACGCCGGCATCCGCGTGGACCTCAAGGGCAACATCTACGTCGGCATGCTCTTCCTGCCCAAGGGTTTCACCGTGCCCAAGGGCCAGGACAAGATGGTCTGGCAGTACATGGTCGGCGGGGTGGGCAAGTTCCAGCCGGAGGGCGGCTGCGTCAAAGGCGACGAGGGCATGATGCGCGGCAGCGAGGCCGAGGGGCTGCTGGCCTTTTACCCCGGCTACGGGCCCTTCAGCAGCGCCGGCTTCACCTCCAACCCCTGCTGCGTCTGCCGCGCCCCGCGCTTCGACCTGGACCGCTACGGCCGCCTGGTCATGCCCAACGGCGTATCCAACTCGGTGCGCCTGGTGGACAACGCCGGCAACCTCATCGTCGAGTTCGGCAAGTACGGCAACTTCGACTCCCAGTACGTCCCGCCCGACGCCAAGGACCAGAAGCCCATCGTCGCCGTCCCGGAAATCCCTCTGGCCTGGCCGACCGGCGCGGCCTTCGGCAGGGACCGCCTCTACGTTCTCGACAGCTACGCCAAGCGCGTCGCGCGCATCGACCTGAAGTTCGCCGCCCAGGAAACCATGGACGTCAAGTAGCCGCCGCGCCAAAGCAGGCCCTCGGCCCCGCGAAGGGGGACACGGTTCGCCGTGTCCCTTTCTTCAATAATCTCGTTCCCCACTCTGCAGAAAGTTGCCGGTTTCTCAGCAACAAACCAGTCAACCTGGTGTATAGCCCACCACAAGACCACCGGAGGGACCATGCGCAGCCCAACGGTTCCTAAACCCATGCCTCCCAGGACGGGCAGGACCGCTGCCAGACTGGCCGCACTTCTGCGGTCGCGTATTGCTGATGGGCATGTCGCTGCCGGCGACTTCCTGCCGACTGAACGGGAACTGGCCGGGGAACATGGCTTGGCGCGTATGACCGTCCGGCGCGCGCTGCGGACTTTGGAGCGCGAAGGCCTGGTGGCTATAGAGGCGCGCCACGGCTGTCGGGTGTTGGCCGCCGCCAACGACCCGCGCCGGGGCTGCCCGCTGGCCCACGTCTTCTCCACCGGCGCGGACGAGCCGGTCCTCGACGGGCTGCACCAGCACATCCACCTGGCGCTCCAGAGCGTCGTCGCCCGGCGCGGCTGGTCAATGCTCGAAGTGCACATGTCCGGCAGGCCCGGCGCCGAGGTTCTGGAGCAGCTCCGGACCGCGCGCGCCTGGGGCCTGATCCTGGACGCCGCCGACCCGAAGCTGCTCGAGCTGATCCGGGCGAGCGGCGTGCCCGCGGTGCTGGTCGACGCCTGGACCGAGGATTCGCCGCTCGATGCCGTGCTCCAGAACAGCTACCAGGGCGGCTTCCTGGCCGCCCGGCACCTGCTGGAGCGCGGGCACCAGCGCATCGCCTGGTTCGGCCCGGTGGCCGAGAGTTCCTTCAGCCGCGAGCGCTTCGGCGGCGCCGCGGCCGCCATGGCCGCCGCGGGCCTGGACCTGCCCCTCAGCCAGCGCATCGACACCTCCGGCCGGGACTCCGAGGCGGCAGCGCTCGAGCTGCTCTCCCGGCCGGACCGGCCGGCGGCCGTGCTGGCCCTGTGGCGCAGCCAGGCCCTGGCCGTGGCCGCCGCCGCGCGCCGGCTGAAGCTCGTCCTGGGCCGCGACCTGGACGTGGTCGGCTGGGTCATCGAGGAGCAGTACGACGCCTATGCCGCGGAGTTCGACGAGGCACCCGTGCCACCAACCATCGTCTGGAGCTCCGCGGACATGGCCCGCATGGCTGTGGCCAGGCTCGCGGACCGCATGGCCGACCCCAAGCTGCCGCCCATGCGGATCAACGTGGCATCCCGGCTCAGGATGGGGAGGTAGCAACCATGCGAACCGCACTGGTTCTGGCCGCACTGTATCTCGCCCCCGCAGCCATGGCCCCAGCCGGCGAAGTCGCGTTCAACGCCAAGCCCGCCGTCGCCAAGGACGGCGACAAGGTCAAGATCGCCTTCGCCGTCTCCGCGCCGACGGACGTGGAGGTCGCCGTGCTCGCGGCCGACGGCAAGGTGGTCCGCCACTTGGCCGCCGGCGTGCTCGGCGGGAAGAACCCGCCCCCTGAGCCCTTGAAAACCGGGCTGGCCCAGGAGATCCTCTGGGACGCCAAGGACGACTTCGGCAAGCCGGCCGCCGGGGGCCCCTTCAAGGTCCGGGTGCGCGCCGGGACTGGCGCCAAGCTCGGCCGGTTCATCGCCCAGGACCCCTACATCTTCGGCGGCGTGGACGCCATGGCCACCGGCGACGACGGCAACCTGTACATCTCCGGCTTCTCGGGCCCGGCCAACGAGTGCCAGAAGACCCTGCGGATCTTCAGTCCCGAGGGCAAGTTCCTCAAGACGATCCTGCCCTTCCCGGCCGACCTGCCCCCCGGCGCGATGAAGGAGGTGGCCCGCTGGGACGAGGCCGCCAAGACCTGGCGCCCGCGCAACCTGAACATCCTCAACCCCGAGTTCTATAACAACAACAACGGCTACGCCGATTACCAGTTGGTCTCGGTCTCCAAGGAGAGCGGGATCGTCCTGGTCAGCCGGGACCAGGTCTACCGGATCGACCTGCAGGGCGCCGTGCCCGGCAACTCCTTCGCCACCGGCCAGAAGCCCTGGCCGGTCTTCGACGCCAAGAACGCGGAGAACAACCACTACGGCCACCCCTTGTACCACAATGGCGGGCCGACCATCTTCACCGCCTCGCCCGACGGCCAGTATCTCTTCCTGAGCGGGCCGTACCAAAACATGAAGGAAAAGCCGAAGCAGCTCAGCGATAAGTTCCCCTCGTTCGGCGCCGTCTTCCGGATGAAGCTCGACGGCAAGGACGCGATGCAGCTCTTCCTCCAGATCCCCGCGACCGCGGACGGGCCGTGGTCCAAGGACGGCGCCAGGAACTACAGCGCCTCCGGCCCGGTCCACGGTCTCTGCGTTGACGCCAAGGGCAACGTCTACATCACCGACCGCGAGAAGAGCCGCGTGGCGGTCTTCGACGAGAGTGGCAAGGAGATCGGCGAGATCTCCGTGAAGAACCCCGACAGCGTGGCGGTGCACCCCAAGACCGGGGCCATCTACGTGATCCGCCGGTTCTGCAACGGCTGGGGCACCCACAGCATGGCCCTGGACAAGTTCAAGAGCTACGAGAAGGGCGCCGCGCCGGCGGCCAGCTTCACCAAGTTCCACCGCAACAACTGGCCGCAGATGGCCCTCAGCGTCAACGGCGAGCGCACCCTGCTCTGGTTCGCCGGCGCGGGCACCGACGACGCCAAGCTCGCCCAGCACGAGACGCCCCGGAAGCTCCTGGTCCTGGAGGACAAGGGCGCCGAGTTCCAGCCGGTCGCGCTCCCCTACGGGCCTCAGCCCGAGGGGCAGGCCGACTTCGCCCGCATCGCCACCGACCCGCTCCGCGAGGAGGTCTACGTCAGCAACGGCGAGAACCTGATCTACCGCTACAACGGCGACACCGGCGCGGGCGGGCTCCTCAAGAAGGACGGCCAGGTCTTCCACGCGCCGGACCTGACCGTGGGCTACGACGGGCTGCTCTATGTCCGCAGCGGCGCGGGCTATTCCGGGCCGCTGGAGCGCCTGACCCGGGACTTGGCCCCCGTCCCCTTCCCGGGCACCGGCTCCAACAAGCTCTACGACATCTACGGCCGCTTCGGCATCGGCTTCTGCGAGAAGGGCGTGGGCGTCGGCCCGGACGGCAAGGTCTACGACTGCTGGATGTACGACTTCGCCAAGTACTTCGTGAGCGGCTGGAGCCCGGACGGCAAGCCCTTGAAGGGCAAGTACATGGCTGACAAGATGAAGTCCAGCAGGCCGGTCTGGATCGACATCAAGCTGCCGGAGGAGCGCAAGATTGACAGCGCCATCATCGGCCCGGTGCCCTCCGACGACGGCGGCATCCGCGTGGACCTCAAGGGCAACATCTACCTGGGCGTGCGCCTGCTGCCCAAGGGCTACACCGCCCCGGCCGGCTTTGAGAAGGCCCCCGACTACCTGGGCTTCACCGGCAGCGTGGTCAAGTTCCGGCCGGAGGGCGGCGTGGTCCTGGGCATCCCCGACGCGAAGTCCGAGGACGCTGCGGCGCCCAGGCTGGAAACGAGCAGGAACGGCGTGACCATCGAGGGCGGCCTGATGATGTACCCCGGCGTCGCGCCCTTCAGCGGCGGCGGCTACGGCGGCAACTCCTCCTGCTGCGTCTGCCGGGTCTCGCGCTTCGACCTGGACAGCTACGGCCGGCTGGCCCTGCCCAACGTGGTCAGCACCTCGGTCACGGTGGTGGACAATGCCGGCAACCTCATCTGCGAGATCGGCCGGTACGGCAACTTCGATTCCCAGTACGTCCCGCCGGACGCCAAGGACGGGAAGCCGGTGGTGGCCGTGCCGGACATTCCGCTCTGTTGGCCGACCGGCGCGGGCTTCACCGAGAAAGCCGTCTACATCTGCGACACCTACAACCGCCGGGTGGTCCGCGCGGACTTCACCTGGAAGGCCGAGGAAACCTGCGAGGTCGGGGGAGGCGCGGGCGCCAGCGCGCCGTCGGCCGGAGCGCCCTTGGCGGCCGCGGCCGCCCCCTCCGGTTCAGCCTCCGGCCCCGCCCCGGTCCCGGCCAAAGAGGTCGCCAGCCGCACTCCGGAGCAGGTCTGCACCGGGTGGCTGTCATCGGCCCGCAACTACGCGCGCATCGGCATGAAGGCCGACGCCCAGCGCTGCCTGAACAACATCATCCACGACTATCCCGGCACCGACTGGGCGACGCGCGCCCGCGAGGAGCTCGGGAGGCTCTAGCCGCCTGTTGAGGAGGACGCACCGATTAGGATTTCCGCGGTCGTCCTGTCCGCCATGGCCGTCGCGTCGCTGGCCTCCGCCGCCCGCGCCGCGGACCTTGACGAGTTCAAGGTCAAGCGCGAGGCGGTCTTCGACTTCGCCCAGCAGCCGGTGGTCACGCGCGCCGGCGACAAGGTGACCATCGCCTTCGAAACCAAGGGGTTCTGCGACGTGACCGTGGCCATCGAGAACCCGGACGGCAGGATCATCCGGCATCTGGTCAGCGGCGTGCTCGGGCCCAAGGCGCCGCCGCCGCTCCAGAAGAGCTCCAAGCAGCAGGCGCTGGTCTGGGACGGAAAGAACGATCAGGATGTCTACGTGGACGACCAGGACAGTTGCACGGTCCGCGTTTCGCTGGGGCTGAAGCCGCAGTTCGAGCGGACCCTGTTCTGGTCGCCCAAGAAGCGGATCGGCTTCAGCTACCCGACTCTCCGTGCCGCTCCCGAGGGCGTGTATTACGCCGAAAGCTGCGAGGTCGACCAGGTCCGCCTCTTCGATCACCAGGGCAACTACGTTCGCACGGTGTACCCCCTTCCGGCCGACAAGGTGGACAAGGTGCAGGGCCTCAAGCTGCACAGCTTCGTTCAGGACGGCAAGACCCTGCCGCTGAAGCGCGGCTACTGCCAGGCCACCCTGCTCACCTGCAGCGGCAGCGACGAGTACGGGGCACCCGGAATCAACGCCGTGGCGGCTGCCAACAATCGCGTCGCGCTGGTGAACCTGAAGCTCAACCGTCTGGCCCCCGACGGATCCTCCGGCGGGCTGCCCTTCGAAGGCCCCCGCGTGGATATCGCCGTGCCCCAGGATGCCTGCGGCTTTGGCCACAAGGCCGTGGAGATAGCCCCCCTGAGCGCCGTGCTTAGCCCGGATGGCAAGTGGCTCTACCTGGCCGGCTACGAGTTCGGCTCGTCGTGGGGAGGCAACATGGACTGGATGAACGGCGTCTGGCGAATGCCCTACGCCGAGGGCACCCGGCCGGCGCTCTTTGCCGGGAGCCTCAAGCCCGGCGTCAAGAACGGCGGCACTGCCAACGGCCAGTTCAGAACGGCCACCTCCGTCGCCTGCGACGCCCAGGGCCGCGTCTACGTGGGCGACTACATGAACGATCGGGTCCAGGTTTTCGATGCGGACGGCAAGCATCTCAAGAGCATCCCGGTGGCCAAGCCGGCGAGCGTGTCCGTTCATCAGAAGACCGGCGACATCTACGTGTTTTCCTGGATGCTCGGCAACCGCCTGATCCCTTCAGCCGAGTTCAAGGTCGAAGCCACCATGACCCATCTCGGCCCGCTGGAAAACCCCGCGGTCAAGTCGGCATGCCCCCTGCCCCTGCTGGGGCACCAGCCGACCCTCTCCTGGAACGTCCATGGCGGAGTCCATCATCGCGTGGAACTGGACTCTTGGACTGACAAGCCGACCATCTGGATCCTGAACGGCAAGGTCGGCAGCGGCTGGGCAGGCGGCGGCGGCTGGGCGGCGGCCAAGGAGATTCTCGATCAGAACCAGGACGCCTGGACCGGCAGCAACGTCCGGGTCTTCGAGGAGGTGGATGGGAAGCTGGTCGCCCGGCAGAACTTCGCCGAGGACGTCAAGAAGGCGGTCGTGCGTCTGGCTCCCCCCATCCTCTGGCGGCAGCGGCTCTACGTAAACCCGGCCACCGGGAAACTCTACGTGGCCGAGGGCGACTCGGGCGTCATGAAATCGGTCAACCAGTTGGTCGAGATCTCGCCGGACACGGGCAAGATCCAACTGGTGGACTTGCCGCTCGGCGCCGAGGACCTCTGCTTCGACCTCAATGGGATGGCCTACATCCGCACCGACACGCTGGTGGCGCGCTACGATCCCACGACGTGGCGCGAGGTTCCCTGGGACTACGGGGAGGAGCGCAAGGGCCACAGCTACGGGATGGGGGCGCGCGGCGCCGACCTGATCTCGGCCCTCCCGACGCCCGGCCACCGCTCCTTCAGTTTCTGGCACCTGGGCGGCATCGACATCTCGCCCAAGGGGCATCTGGTGGTCACCACCTGCAACGGGGCCGGCATGGAACCGCCGGCCAAATCAAGAAACAGCGAGGCGAAATTCGACTACGCAGGCAAAGGCTACGTTCCGACTATCTATCCGGGCCGGGCCCGCTGGGGCGAAGTCCACATCTGGGACAAACACGGCAAACTGATCGGGGCAGATCTAGTTCCCGGCATGACCCACCTGAACGGGATCGGGGTCGACCGGGAAGACAACCTCTACATGCTGACCGCCTCGCGCCGGCTGATCGACGGCAAGGCGGCCGACTCGCGGCTTGGCTACGACGCGTCCTGCGCCCTGCTCAAGGTCCCGCCGGGGAAAGCCAAGGTGATCAGTTCAAGCGGGACGGTCCCGATCCCGTTGCCGGTCGAGGGCCAGCCCAAACGCCCGGCAGACCTGGCGGCCAACACTGGCGGCGTCTCCGGCTGGGTCGAGGGAGCGGCATGGTTCTACGGCGGCGTGGGCTTCGGGGCCGGCGGATGCGTGTGCTGGAACTGCCGTTTCGACCTGGATGATTTCAGCCGATCGTTCGCCCCGGAACCGCTGCACTGCAGCGTCGCGGTCCTGGACTCCGCCGGCAATCTCATCCTCCGCGTCGGGCAATACGGCAACGTCGAAGACGGCAAACCGCTGGTCCCGGCCGGCGGCCCGGCCAGCCCGCGCTCGATCGGCGGCGACGAGGTCGCGCTGACCTACGCCTGCTATGTGGCCGCGCACACCGACCGCCGCCTCTTCATCGCCGACGCCGGGAACGCGCGCATCTGCAGCGTGAGACTCGGCTACCACACCGAGGAGAAGATCAGGCTGAAAAACGTGCGCGACCAGGGGAGAAAGGGATCCGTCATCAGTGGTCAGTAATCGGTGCCAGAAGGAAACTCCGGCTGATCGCCGGGGCCTTGCTGGAAAGAAGGGAAGGAGAAGCTGACATGCGCAGCATCGTCCTGGTCACGCTGACCGTAATGTTCGCGGGAGCTCTCGCCTCTGCCGGCGAGGCCTCCTTCAGCGCCAAGCCGACGGCCACCAAAGACGGCGAGAAGGTCAAGATCAGCTTCGCCGTCTCGGCGCCGACCGACGTGGAGGTCGCCGTGCTCGCGGCCGACGGCAAGGTGGTCCGCCACCTGGCCGCGGGGGTCCTGGGCGCCAAGAACCCGCCGCCCGACCCGTTGAAGCCCGGGTTATCCCAGGCTCTTGAGTGGGACGGCAGGGACGACTTCGGCAAGCCCGCCGCCGGCGGCCCCTTCAAGGTCCGGGCGCGCTCCGGCACCGGCGTCAAGCTCGGCCGGATGATCGGCGAGGACCCCTACACCTTCGGCTACATCGACTCCATCGCGACCGACGCGGACGGCAATCTGTTCATCACCGCCTCGGCCAGCGACTGCAACCAGTCGGCCCAGTATCTGCGGGTCTTCGCCCCCGACGGCAGGTACCTGCGCACGCTGATCCCCTTCGCCGCCGACAGCAAGCCGGAGGTGGTCGCCAACCTGGCCTCCTGGGACGCGGCCCGGAAAGTGTTCGTCCCCAGGAACTACTCCTCCGGAAACCCGGCGCTCTATCCCGTCGGCGGCCTCCGGCTGATCAGCGCCTCGAAGACGGCGGGCGTGGTGATGACCGCGGGGACCAGCGTCTGGCGGCTGGACGCCGACGGCGGCAACCTCAAGGGCCCGGCCCCGATGTGGTCGGCGAAGGCCGGCGTGAAGACCGGGCACAACACGCCCCAACTGGCCGTCTCGCCGGAGGGCAAGTACATCTACTACGCCAACGTGGCCGGCAGCCAGTACGACACCAAGAAGCCCTCGGACATCGACCCCAAGTGGCCCAACGGCCGGGTCTACCGCCAGGACAGCTCCAAGGCGGGCAGCGACCCCGAGAAGTTCTTCGACCTGACCCTGCCCGAAAACTACTGGATGCCCAACGCCTGGAACTGCCGGAGCGCCGCCTGCCATATCGCCACCGACGCCAAGGGCCACCTGCACGTCGCCGACCTGGTCAACCAGGAGATCGTCGAGGTGGACCCGGACGGCAAGAAGGTCGGCGCCACCAAGGTCCCCTGGCCCGAGCGGGTCCACGTGGACGGCAAGTCCGGCGCGTACTACGTCTTGAGCCGCCTGACGCCGCTGCCCAACGAGGGCTCCCAGTTGAAGCTGGTCAAGATCGTGGGCCGCGGCGCGGAGGCCAAGACCGCCGCCGAGCTGCCGCTCAAGACCAATGTCGGCCGCGCCGGCGTGGGCAGCTGCCTGGGACGCATGGGCGAGTCCCCGGTGCTCTGGATCGGCTCGGCCGGCGGGCTGATCTGCGTCAAGGACAACGGCGGCAAGCTGGAACTCGCCGAGACCGGCTTCAAGCCCCTCCCCGACTCCCAGCTCGACTGGGGCCGCATCGTGGTGGACGCCGGGCGCGAGGAGATCTACACCAACAACGGCGTCTCGCTCACCTATCGCTACGACGGCAAGACCGGCCAGGGCGGGCTCTTGAAGAAGAACGGCCAGCCCTTCTGGTGCGTGGACATGGCCGTGGGCTACGACGGCTCGCTGTACATGCGCACCGGCAACAGCTTCACCGGGCCGCTGGAGCACTACAGCCGGGAGCTGGCCCCCCTGCCCTTCGCCACCGGCAGCCACCAGCTCTGGGACATCTACAGCCGCTACGGCATCGGCTTCTGCGACAAGGGCGTGGCCGCCGGGCCCAAGGGCGAGAGCTACATCAGCTACATGTACGGCTGGAACAAGTACTTCGTGGCCGGCTTCGGCGGCGACGGCAAGCCCATCAAGGGCCAGTATCTGGCCGGCAAGGTCCCCAAGCCCGACGCCAAGTCCTGGGTCGCCAAGTGGGCGGAGGACCGCTGGGTGACCACCGCGGTGGTCGGGCCCATCCCGGCCTCCAGCGGCGGCATTGCCGTGGACCTGGCCGGCAACGTCTACGTGGGCATGCTGCTGGTGCCCAAGGGCTTCGTGCCGCCGGCCGGCTTCGAGAAGGACCCGGCCTACGCCAACTGGACCGGCAGCATCGGCAAGTTCCCGCCCTCCGGCGGGGCGGTGCTGGGCGCGGTCAAGGAGGACGACCCGGCCGGCGCCGAGGGCCCCAAGACGCCCTGCGAGAAGGGCCTGACCGTGGTCGGCGCGCTGGCCCTCTACCCGGGTCTCGCGCCCTTCAGCGGCGGCGGCTACGGCGGGAACTCCTCCTGCTGCGTCTGCCGCGTGCCGCGCTTCCAGGTGGACCGCTACGGGCGGATCATCTACACCAACGTGGTCACCTGCTCGGCGACGGTGATTGACAACGCCGGCAACCGCATCCTCGAGTTCGGGGCCTACGGCAACTTCGACTCGCAGTACGTCAACCCCAACCTGCCCGCCGGCAAGGAGGGCAAGCCCACCGTGGCGGTCCCGGAGCTGCCCCTGGCCTGGCCCGCCGGCGCGGGCATGAGCGACAAGCACATCTACGTGATCGACACCTACGACAAGCGCGTGCTGCGCGCCGACAAGACCTTCTCCGCCGAGGAAACCTGTCCGGTTGGACCCTGAGCCTGTCGAAGGGCGAGGTGAAGTAAGAGCCCCTAACAGGGTGAGCCCGGCCGCCGCCGCGCTTCCGGCTGGTCGCTGGGCCCGGCGTCCGGCGCGGCCGGCTCGGCCCGCAGCCCGAGCGCCCGGCTGGCCGCGAGGTTTTCGAGGAGGTCCTGGATGTCGGCGGCCAGCGCGGCGACCGCCACGCGCACGGCCGCGCCCTCGAAGCTGGGCGCCCCTCGCCACTCGGCCTCCGCCGGCTCGGGGTGCGCCGAGAAGGTGATGAACGGCCAGATCGCCGAGCTGGCCGCGATGGTCGCGGCGGCCACCTGCTGGATCTCCTGGCGGAGCTCGTTGGCGTCGGCGGCGGACTCGACCGCGGCGCGCAGCCCCGACCCGTGCTTCTCCGCCACCCGGCAGGCCGCCAGGTACACGGCCTTGAGCCACTCGCTCCGGTCCATGACCGGATTATAGGCCCGGCGCGCGGAGGGCGCAACCGCCGGGGCCCGGCCGCTTGACGGCCGCCGGCCGGCCGGCTATGCTGCGCGCGGTCCGGAGGACAAGCCATGATCGCACAGGGGAAACCGGGTCGGGCGTTCGTCGGGCGGCTGGCCCACGGGTCGGACCTGCTGGCCGAGCTGACCCGCTTGGCGGCCGAACACGGCATCCGCGGCGGCCGCGTGGAGGCCATCGGCGCGGTCCAGCGGGCGCGGGTCGGCTACTACGACCAGGCCGCCAGGCAGTACCGCTACCGCGAGTTCAACGAGCCCCTGGAGCTCCTCGCGCTGGTCGGCAACGTCTCGGCCAAGGCCGAGGCGCCGCAGGCGCCCTTCGTCCACGCGCACGTCACGCTCGCCGACGAGGCCGGCCGGGCCTTCGGCGGCCACCTGGCCGAGGGCACGGTGGTCTTCGCCGCCGAGTTCTGCATGGTGGAGCTGCCCGGCATCGAACTCGTCCGCCGGCCGGACCAAGCCACCGGCCTGGCGCTCTGGAGCTGAGATTCCCCCGGCAGCGGCTGAGAACGTAAGTCCTTGTGTTTCAAGGGCTTGCTGTCTGCATCCATGATTCCAGCGCAGCCTAACCCCTTGCCTTCCAATGGGTTACGAAAGACGGCGCGGCGCATGACGGATACCCTACTCCTCGTGGTCAGCGCGTGTCAGAAGCCGGCGCTTCAGATCCCTTG
>Ga0315286_10002339_pt1 | contig 17675 bp, 20 predicted proteins | sample YL17G10_0_MG_FD_205038 | JGI IMG/M metagenome (GOLD analysis project Ga0315286, IMG submission 205038) | Sediment microbial communities from Yellowstone Lake, YNP, Wyoming, USA - YL17G10_0 | ecosystem: Environmental > Aquatic > Freshwater > Lake > Sediment | place: USA: Wyoming | collected...
ATCCAGCCCTCTCTATTCACGAACAGGTCCTTTTCGTCGTTCTTGTTGTAGTCATGCTCCCGCGAATGGCCCGGAGAGAAAATCGAGCGACGCGGTTTGCTGCAATTCACATGATTGCGTGCTCGTGCCGCTTCCAATAAGTGATATTGTGTTTTTGAAGCCGTTCTGCCTTTTGTCCGAAGGTCCGAAGGACTCCTTTGGAGACCCCCGCCTGCCGCTCTAGCAACACACAAGGCGGCCAGGCCTTCGGGGGAAGCAGGCACTATTGCTGTTTTGAAAAGGCTTGGCGATAAATCACAAGTTGTCTTTTTAGAAGTAGCACTAGAAATAAATGTGCAATGTGGCGCCGAGAGTTCCAAAACCGAGAATCTGTGTTGCGCTTCCTTGCTTCGTCGTCACAGAGGGATTTCCTTTGTAACTGACGACCCTGTCATATCGCGAAGCCAGACTAAAAATATTCAGTTGGTATTCGGCGGACAAGCTGATTTCCGAATAGATAAAGAATTCTGCACCCACGATACCGAGCACCCCGAAGGCAAGCCCCTCATCGCCATTGCCATTCTTTGTTTCAGTCACCGTATTGTTGCCGGCTGCATCTGCAATTGCAGGTTTTGTGCTTGATGAATTCGTTGCCACAAAGGCACCAAGGCCAAGGTAAGGTCTCACTCGAGGCGTCATTGCATAAACATACATGAGATAATCAGCGCCAACTGCCAATCCCAAAGCCGATGTACTTCCATCGGAACCGGCGTTCGCCCCGTTCCATGGTGTCGTAGTGCTGTTCGAAACCACCTGGAGTCCTACGCGAACCGCGGCATCATTGCTGAGAAAATACGAGGCGCTCAAGCCGCCTTCGACACCGGCCGGACCGATGCCAAATGCTCCAAGTCCCCCAAAGGTGAAGTTGATGGACTTTGCGCCGGCTTTTGCCACCGGTCTAATTTCCTGCGCAACAAGCGTGGTTGATACCACGAGTGCTGCCGTCATCAGAACAACGATCTTCTTCATAAGAGATCCTCCGTTAGTGGTTGAAAAGAAATACCATGCCTTGGATCAATGCAAAGATAGAGACGGAGAGTGACAATATCAAGGTCGTGCGGCAAAGCCCGTGATCTGTCGCACCGCATCTTCCTGGAAGCCAATCTCTCAAGAAAAACTTGCAACTTATTAGAATCTTATCGTATATTTACGATAAAGGATAAGGAACTCGAGCCGATGGCCTATACGAAGAAAGACGAATTCACCGCTCAGGAAATCAGGCTTGCCGAGATCGGCAAGGCACTCAGTCATCCCGCCCGAGTTGCCATTATGAAGCTCCTCGCCAAACGGCAAGCCTGCATCTGCGGCGACATCGTGGACGAACTTCCCCTCTCACAATCGACCGTCTCCCAGCACCTGAAAGAACTCAAATCCGCCGGCCTCATCAAAGGAGCAATCGACGGCCCGCGTGTCTGCTATTGCATTGACCCGAAAATGTGGGCCGAGGCAAAGAAGATCTTCGGCGAATTTCTTCAAAACGGCAACACAGAATAACATTGACAAGGAAAACTTCCATGCATACCAACGAAGCAGAGACACTCAAGAACATCGTCAAGGAAAAGTATGGTGTCATCGCTGAACAGTCGCTTGAGCAGAACAAATCCTTGTGCTGCGGATCGGGAGATTGCTGTTCATCCGATTTTGATGTCATGACAGAAGACTATTCTACTGTCAAGGGATACGTAAGGGATGCCGACCTCGGTCTTGGTTGCGGCATACCGACGCAGTTTGCGCATATCAGGCATGGTGACACGGTTGTCGACCTCGGTTCCGGGGCGGGAAATGATTGCTTTGTTGCCCGGTCCATCGTCGGCGAATCGGGCAAGGTCATCGGCATCGACATGACGGAAATGATGATTGCGAAGGCCAATGCCAACAAAGCAAAACTCGGATTCACCAACATCGACTTTCGGCTTGGCGACATCGAAGCGATACCGATCGAATCCAATACGGCCGACGTCATTGTAAGCAATTGTGTTTTGAATCTCGTGCCCGACAAGCAGAAGGCCTTCGCTGAAATGTTCCGCGTTCTCAAGCCGGGTGGACATTTTACCGTCTCGGACATCGTCCTTCAGGGGAGCCTTCCTGAAGCATTGCAGCGGGAGGCAGTGATGTATGTCGGCTGTGTTGCCGGCGCCATTCAGAAGACAGAATACCTGCAGCTCATCAGGCAATCTGGATTCCAGAATGTCTCTGTCCCCAAGGATCGGGAGATTGTTCTTCCCAACCAATTGCTCATACAGTATCTGAGTCTCGCCGAACTGCGAGAATTGAAGAAAACCGACTTTGGTATCTTCAGCATCACCGTCTATGGCGAGAAACCGTAGAAGTTATTCCACTGTGTCGGGATCTATTCATCCGCCGTCATAGTGAGTCCTTCGACTTCCGCCTACGCTTCGCTTCGGCGGACAGGTCGCTCAGGACCGGCTTCGTCGAGCCATTGGCGTGGGTCCCGACACCAAAGTGTACGTGTCGTTCAGAGGTTTGCGCAGGAGTGTCAGGAGCAAACTCCTGACACCACTTTTGGCATGGCAATTAAGAGGCCATTATGAATTTTCGTGAAGCGATTGCTACGGACAACGGGACGATCCGCTCGCTCCTGGAATGTGTATCGCTGCCGACCGAATCGGTCGGCAAAGGCACGACGACTTTCTACGTGGGAGAAGAAGGTGGAGCAGTCAATGCCGTCGCAGGATTTGAATTCTACGGCTCCGATGCCCTTCTGCGTTCTGTTGCCATTGAGCCCGGACTCCAGAAGAAGGGGATTGGGTCGGAGGTTGTCGACGTTATGCTCGGTGTCGCGAGGCAGCGTGGTATCAAACGTGTCGTCCTGTTGACAGAAACGGCCCCCAAATTCTTTGAACGCAAGGGATTCGTCGTGACCGACCGGTCTAGCATACAGAACGAGGGGCTGAAACGATCATCCGAATTCTCGTACCTCTGTCCTTCATCATCCATTTGCATGGTTTTGGATCTCTCCACTACAAACATCTGACAAGGGAACACCAATGAACATCAAAGTACTCGGACCCGGCTGCATGAACTGCAAAACACTCGAACGCCGCGTCAAAGAAACGGTTGACGAACTTCACATCGACGCCACGATCGAAAAGGTCGAGGCCTACGAAGCAATTGCGTCCTATGGCATCATGCGCACACCCGGACTGGTGATCGACGGGAAAGTCGTCGCCGCGGGATTTGTTCCGCCGGTCGAAAAAATCAAGGAAATGCTTCTCGCACACCGGAGTGCCTGATGAGACTCGTCGAACGGAATCCGATCGCGTCGACCGCCATATTCTTGCCTCTATGGATTTTGCTGTACGCGGTTCTGCAGCATCTCGCGGACGGCGTCGTGACACTCACGGGACTCTTGCCTGGCGAGCGCCTGACCGAGGCATTGCGGTTTTTTATCTATGAGGTCCCGAAAGTCTTCCTGCTGCTTACGCTTGTTGTCTTCGTCGTCGGCATTGTCCGCTCATACTTTTCACCGGAGCGGACACGTGCGATGCTCGGAGGCAAGCCGCTCTTTGCCGGCAATATCCTCGCGAGTCTGCTGGGCATCGTCACACCCTTCTGTTCCTGTTCCGCCGTTCCGTTGTTCATCGGCTTTGTCGAAGCGGGTATACCCCTCGGTGTCACATTTTCCTTCCTGATAGCCGCCCCCATGATCAACGAAGTTGCCGTGGTGCTTCTCTTTGGGTTGTTTGGATGGAAGACCGCACTCCTCTATGTCGGCACGGGGCTGCTCATTGCGATCGTTTCCGGGTTTGTGATTGGCAAGCTTAAGGTGGAGCGGTATGTTGAAGACTGGGTTTACGCCATCCGTTCAAACGGAACCGCGCTGGAAGAGTCAGCGGTGTCGTTCAGGGATCGCATTCTGTTCGGCATTGACGCCATCAAGGACATTGTCGGAAAAGTCTGGCCGTATCTTGTCGTCGGCATTGGTGTCGGGGCAGGCATCCACGGCTATGTGCCGGAAAATTTCATGGCGAGTATCATGGGAAAGTCGGCCTGGTGGTCTGTGCCGGTGGCCGTGATGATCGGTGTGCCTCTCTATTCGAACGCAGCCGGTATCATACCCATTGTACAGGCATTATTGGGCAAAGGAGCGTCGCTCGGAACAGCTCTTGCGTTCATGATGTCAGTGATCGGGTTATCGCTCCCGGAAACGATCATTCTGCGGAAAGTGCTGAAACTTCCCCTCATTTTCATTTTTGTGGGAGTGGTGGCGGTTGGCATTATCATCGTGGGATACGTCTTCAACCTCGTATACTAAATCGAGGCAATAACGATCATGAACAAGGACAACAATGGCCATCGTACCAAGTTCGGTGATCAAATGTCCACGTTGTGGACACAAGAAAGAAGAGACTATGCCGACGGATGCCTGTCAACATTTCTATGAATGTGAACAGTGCCACACGGTCCTCAGGCCTCTGCGAGGCGATTGCTGCGTATTCTGTTCCCACGGTACAGTCAAATGTCCTCCAAAACAACAAGAGTTGAATCAGATAAATCAATGAAGGACCTATGAAAGTACAGATACTTGGATCGGGGTGCACCAAATGCAAGGCGCTTGAACAGAAGGTCCGCAACCTGAACGACACGCAGCATCTCAACCTCGAGATCGAAAAAATCACCGACCTGCGGGAGATGATGCGCTATGGCATCATGATGACTCCGGGATTGGTTGTTGACGGAGTTTTGAAGAGCTCCGGCAGCATTCCGAAGGATGAACAACTTCTGTCCTGGCTTGGGGGATCCCACACATGAAAACCTTGATTCTTTCCCTCGCGTTGGCGGTTTTGTTCACAGTGTCATCCGCCGTTGCTCAGGAACAACGAACGCCCACTTCGCCGAAGAAGCCTCTGGTCACGTTTCTCGAGCTCGGGTCGGTGAACTGCATTCCGTGCAAAGCCATGCAACCGGTGATGAAGGCCGTTGAAGCAGCATACGGAAGTCAAATCAAGGTGATCTTCTATGATGTGTGGAAGAAGGAGCAGGCGCACTACGCACAGCAATACAAGATTCGATTGATCCCGACACAGATATTCCTCGATGCAAACGGGAAAGAGCTCATGCGTCACGAAGGATTCTTCCCTGAAAAAGAGATTCATGTCTTCCTTCAGTCAAGAGGACTGAGACCACAATCCGGCGAAAAGGGATAACAGGTGGATGCACTTCTCACATCGCTGACGGAAGCATTGTATGGAAGTTTTGCGCTCGCCCTGCTTGCATCCTTTGCGTGGGGAGTTTCGAGCATTCTGTTGAGTCCATGCCATCTCTCCAGCATTCCCCTTGTCGTGGGCTATATTAGCAGTCAGGGACAGGAAGGAATGAAGCGCTCGTACTCGCTCTCGCTCGTGTTTGCCCTCGGTATTCTCATCACCATCGGATTGATCGGGGCTATCACAGCATCAGCGGGCCGTATGATGGGTGATGTCGGCGTGTGGGGGAACATCATTGTCGCCGGCGTGTTCTTCGTCGTCGGTCTTTACCTCATGGACGTGATCAGCCTCTCGTGGAGCGGAATTGTTCCGCGAACGTCGTTTGCCCGAGGATGGAAAGGCGCGCTGCTCTTGGGACTCATCTTCGGCATCGGACTTGGCCCCTGCACGTTCGCCTTCATGGCGCCGGTGCTCGGAGTTGTGTTCAGCGTGTCTTCGACGGACCCGGTGCGTGCTTTCTCATTGATAGCGGCATTCGGCGCCGGACATTGTGCGGTCATTGCCCTGGCAGGAGGCGCAGCAGGAACAGTCCAGAAGTATCTAAACTGGACAGAAAAGTCGAAAGGCGCAACCTACCTGAAGCGGGGCGCAGGTGCGCTCGTGGTCCTGGCTGGTGTGTACTATCTCTACACGGCATTTTGAGATCGGCGCACTGGAATTATTCTATACTGCGCAAAGAAACCATGGTGAGAGTGTGACCCGTTTGATCGGCACCCTCATCAGATGTCCGATTGATCGTATCGGAAAGAACGGAGGTGTCTTATGCCTGGCTCATGCTGTGCAAAACCGGTAACTAGAACCATTAAGGTAGGTGATTTTGAAGCAGGCCTCGTCGGTCTCGATCAGGCCCTCCAAAACGTTTTCATCGCCGGTGTGAAGGGTGATGAAGAGATCAAGAAGGAATTGCTGCGACGGGTCAGGGATTTCGGAAACTACGTTTCCGGGTCCAGAGAAGATGACTATAAACAGGCGCTCTTACGCGAATATAAGAGCTATGTGGTACAAGTGGACCGCAAGATTCGGAAAGAAAACGAGCGCCCGCAGAAACGCTGACCGCTATCCTGTAGACTTGAGAATGAGGACAAGACGACCGGAAACGAACTCACCAACATACCCCGACAAGAAATCCCCTGGTTCCCAACGATCGATGAGGGGCTGTGCACGAACTGCGGCGTCTGCGTCAGATTTTGTGCCAACGGTGTGTATCTGTTTGGCGATGTGCACACCCGCGTCGTAGCGCCTTACAATTACATCGTTGGCTGCTCCGGTTGTGAGACCCTTTGCACCCCCGGGGCCATTCGCTTTCCCGATATGGAAGAATTCATGCTGAAGCTCGCCGAGCTTCGTGCCAAATATGGGGAATGAAAAGCCGCCGCCTCAGGAATCCACAGCCCTTAAGGGCTTGAATCGAATCCAATTCAGACATCAGAAAGAACCCAACATGGAATCTGCAAAAGCTCTCACGCCGATGGAATTGCTCAAACAGGTCGCACCGGAGTTCGCCAAACATCAGATGGATGAGCGTGCGCTCCTTTTTGATCATCCACAATATCAATCCGTGCCCAAGAAATACAAGCTCCTGGCAGGGATCGCCGTGGCTGCCGCCCTCGGGTCGGACACCTGCACACAGATGTGGACGAAGATGGCACAAGAGAACGGCATATCGGCGCAGGAAATCGTTGAGGCGATTCTCGTTGCTCGATACATGAAGCAAGCCACGGTCAACGACACCGCATCAGGAAGTTTGCGACTTATCATTTAATAAACCGAATGAGTCACTATGAAGCGCACCACACTTTGCTTTGCACTCTTTTTTTGCTGGACACTTGAGTCGCCCGGACAACTCGCCAATCCGCCAAATACGCTCTCGATGGAGCAGGCGATTGCTCTCGCGTTGGATCAACATCCTCTACTCAAAGCCTCAACGCACCTAACACACGCCGCAGAGTATCGGGTAGACCAGGTTAACAGTGCATACTACCCACAATTGTTTTTCAACACCTCGTTCACTCGCTGGGATTGGGTGTTGCCGAACAAGAAAATCTACCTTGGCACTTCGTTGAATGACCTCTTTGCGGAATTTGCGATCCAGCAGCTTCTCTACAACGGAGGTCGGACGGCCATCCAATACGATCTTGCACGTAATCTTGTTGACGTGGAAAGCATCAACAACCAGCGGCTCCAACAAGGCATCGTGTTTTCCGTCGCCAGGTCGTACCTCCTGCTCCTCAAGGCAGAGCGAATTGTCGCTGTACAGGAACTGGCGATTACCAATCTTCGCGATCACGTTACGACAGCGGAACTACTCTACCGTTCAGGTAAGGTCTCTCAGCTCGATGTTCTCAAAGCACAGACGCAAATCGCCCTTGCGAACGAAGAATCGGTCAAAGCGAAGAATGCGGTGACCCTCAGGCGCCAGGAACTTTTTGGAGCGATGGGTATCGATACGGTGTACGACTTCAGACCCGTTGACCTCACCGAGGTGTTGTGGCAGAGCGCACAGGCGCGGTCGCTTCGGGAAGACTCTCTGCTCTCCCTCATGAATCGACATCCTGATTTGCAGCGGGCAGACCTGGATGTTCAGGGACGTGATCAGGAGATAACTCTTGCACGAACGGACTACTACCCGTCTGCCTTCGTCCGAGGAAGCTATAACTGGGAGGACAGCCGTGTGTTACCAGGAAACAAGAACTGGAATGTCGGCGTCGGACTATCGGTTCCAATATATCAAGGAGGAGCAACGCAAGCGAGTGTTGACCAGGCAACAGCCCGCGCCGAAGCGGCACGCGCAACGAAAGAAGCACTGCGGCAGAGACTGCAGGTCGCAGTGCGCACAAACCTGACAACGCTCGACGATACCCGTAGCCGCGTTCGCAGCGCGGCAGAGATAATCCGTCTTGCCGAGGAAACCGAAAAGGTTGCGTCGCTGAAATACCGCACCGGCAAGGGGACAAATCTCGACGTGCTCGACGCAGAGATCGTGCTGACCAATGCCCGGATCAATTACATTCAGGTCCTTACAGATTACGCGGTGGCCACGGCAGAATTGAGTTTCAACCTCGGAAGTGCCGGGGTACCATTTCATGAGTAAACAGGTTGAATAATGAAAACGACAAAGACATTCATACATAGTATAATACTTCTGCTGTCCATTGGCTTTTTCGTGGGATGCCGGCATGATGATTCTCAACCACAAAATACGACGAAACCGAAGCCGGTTCTCGTGCAGGTCGTCGAGGTGAAGCCGCAACCCCTGCAATCTACAGTTGAGGTCGTGGGAACGATCGAGCCGAAGGTCTCGGCGAAGATCATCGCCCCAACGGACGGGGCAATCGAAGAATTGCACGTGGTGGAAAACGACCTCGTCCAAAAGAACCAGGTGGTCGGCCTCCTCAGCTCCGCCGACCGGCTTGCTCTTCTCGGAGAGACGCAAGCGAGACTTGAACGCGTGAAATCCAGGACTTCGGCGAACCCTGACTCGAGCAACAACGAAGAATTGCAGCGAGCAAAAGAAGATCGTGAATATGCAGAACGCCTGTTCCTCGGGACGCCCATCGTCTCTCCTATCAAGGGACGTGTGATCGACAAACCGATCGAAGTGGGAAGCGTTGTGAGTGCGAGGCAGCTGTTGCTCACCATAGCGGATCTGAATGCCCTTATCATTCGGACTGCCGTGTCCGAACTTCTTCTTCCCAAACTCAAGGTGGGGCAAAGGCTTCCGGTCCGCATGGATGCTTACCCGGATCAACAGTTTAGCGGCACTATCTCGCTCATCAGCCCACAGGTAAACCCGGCAACCCGCACGGGTGAAATCGAAGTCCATGTTGCAGATGTTGCCGGCAGACTCAAACCGGGCATGCTCGCAACGCTTTCAATTATTGCGGAGCGGCGGGACAATGCGCTTGCAGTACCGAGTGACGCCATCATCGTCAAATCGGACGGGCAGAATGTGGTATTTATCGCACAGGATAGTGTAGCTCGTCCGCGAGTGATCGCGACCGGACTCATCACAAAGACACAGACGGAAGTTCGGGATGGCTTGAAGCCCGGCGATAGGGTCGTTGTGATGGGACAGGAATTGCTCAAAGACGGCATGCCCGTGAAGGTGCAAGAGCCGAAAGGGAAGCCCCTGAGTACTCGCGAAGGTGCGCGATGAAACTCTCAGTCACCGCAATCAAACGTCCGGCTGCGACCATCATCCTGATGGTCGCGATCGCTGTGGTGGGCATTCTTGGCTATAGTCAGCTTCCCACTAACCTGCTGCCGGATATCACGTACCCCCTCGTGAAAGTCTATGTTACCTGGCGGGGCGCCACACCCGAAGAAATTGAAGACAATATTGCCAGCGCCATCGAACGCAAGATGGCGACCGTCGATGACCTCGATTATCTTGAATCCCAAAGCACAGAGGGCTTGTATACGCTGCTCGTCAATTTTGACTACAGCGCCAATCGTGATATCGCGTATCAGGACGTTCTTGCCAAAATGGGATTGGTGCGAAAGCAGCTTCCGAAGGATGCCGAAGAACCGTTGATCATCAAAGCCGATCCTTCGCAACTGCCCGTGATGGATTTGCTCATCACGTCCGAGAACATGAACCTCGTGAAGCTGCGGACGTGGGTGGAAAATTATCTTCAAGATCAATTCGTGTCTGTCTCGGGTACGGCAGGCACAGATGTATCGGGGGGATTGAAGAGGGAAATCCGTGTTCATCTCCATCCGGCAAAACTTCAGGGCTACGGCATCACAGTTGACCGGGTACTGCAACGGCTGAAAGACGAGAATATCGAGTTGCTCGGTGGCAGGGTATCTTCCGAACGAAAGGATTTCATTACGCGCACCGTGGGGGAATTTCAGCGCGTAAGTGACATTAGCGATGTGATCCTTCAGACGAACAAGACCGGGTCAACCGTCAGGCTGAAAGACATTGCGACGGTGAGTGATGCGTATGCCGTTCAGCGCGTCAAGACGAAGCTCGCCAACACGGAAGGAGTCAAGCTCTCGATCTTTAAACAGGCGGGTGCGAACACCGTAGAAGTGTCCGACCGCGTTCAGGACCGCATCAGGGAGTTGAAGCACGTGCTTCCGCCGGATGTGAAGATGGAAGTCATCTATGATCAGGCGGAATACATCCGTGCCTCAGTGTCCGGTGTACGCGATGCTGCACTCATCGCCGCCGTGCTAGTTGTCCTCGTAACCGCCTTCTTCCTCACCGGCTGGCGAAGAGTGTTGATCATCGCCCTCACGCTTCCCGTCACCCTCCTGGGGACGTTTTTCTTCATGAAAATATTAGGATACTCCATCAACATTCTCTCCCTCGGTGGATTGGTTGTTGCCATAACGGTATTGTTGGATAATGCCGTCGTTGTGCTCGAAAACATTACACGTCTTCAAACGGAAGAAAAAGATGAACGCACCCCGGTTCAGACAGGCGCAACACAGGTCTCCGGCGCGGTGCTCACGGCAACGCTGACGTTTATTGCACTCTTCCTTCCGTTCCTGCTTGTTCCAGGACTCGTGTCGCTTCTCTTTCAAGAATTGATCATCACTGTTGCCGTTACGATTGTTCTCTCGTTGCTCGTGGCTCTGACCGTGACACCCTCACTGACTTCGCTTTTGTTTCCGGAAGGTAAGCCCGTTTCAGCAAAGCAGGGTTTTGTCGGTCGGCTGGCCGAAGCGACGATGAGGTTGATGAGTGCCGTGTACCGCCCCATGCTTGCCTGGTCGCTCCGATTCCGATGGATCGTGATGGCAATTGTGCTTGCACTGTTTGGGGTCGGCGTGTTCTTTCTTCTCTCCCTTGGCTCCGAGTTTCTTCCCCCGGCCGACGATGGCTTGATCACCGTGAAACTCAAGATGCCCACAGGAACGTCGGTTGAACAAACTGACCGGGTAATCGCACAACTCGCGGAGATCGTTCAGAAGCAATCGTCCATCCAGCGTTATTCAACACTATCGGGGGCTAAGGTTATTGGCCTCGTTACCTACGAACTGGCAAACGAAGGGGAAGTCGACATCCAGCTTGTGCCGCCTACAAAGCGCGCGATGACAACGGAGGAGTACGTGAAGCGGCTTGGACCTGTAATCCAGCAGCAAGTGAAGGCACCCGGAGCCAAGATTAAAGTCTTCCATACAAAGCTCAAGGGACTGCGGAGCATCGGCGAATTCGACATCGAAGTGGAACTCCTCGCCCCACGCACTGAAACAATGGAACGTCTCTATGAAACAGCCTCTTCAGTCGCCGGGCGCATGAAGTCGCTTCCCGTCCTCACAAACATCGACGTCTCAATCGACATTACGAAGCCTGAGTATCAGGTGATGGTCAACAGAAAACGGGCGATGGACCTCGGACTCAATGTCAATCAAGTTGCAACCACCGTGAAATCGATGGTAGACGGTACCGTGCCGACATCGTACAAGGAAGAGGGCTATTACTATCCGATACGTGTTGTTCTGAACGAACGAGACATGACAAGCAAGAAAGACATCGAAGACATCGTGCTTTTCTCTCCAAATGGCGGCATGGTGTTTCTCCGAGACGTTGCGATTGTCGTCCAAGCATCGGGACCGCTTGAGATCGACCGGAAGGACCAGGCGCGAATGATCAAGGCGACGGCAACAGTGTCAGGCGGCTCGGTTGGAGAGGCAACGGCAAAAGTACAGCAGGCTCTTGCGAATTTCCCGCTTCCGCCCGGCTACACGGTTCACTACGGTGGACAGTCCCAGATGCTTGCGGAGAACATGAACGCCATGATCCTCATTCTTGCCATTGCGATGTTTTTCGCATACGTCGTCCTCGTGGTGAACTTCGAGGATTTCATCAAACCGTTTATGATTCTTATCCGTGTTCCACTGTCGCTCATTGGTGTCTCGCTCGCGCTCTGGTTGACGAATCAGGCCATTGGCGTGACGGTCATGATCGGTTTTATCATTCTCGCCGGCATCGAGGTCAATCAGGGAGTTATCCTGATCACCTTCATCGACGAGCTTCGCCAACAGGGACTTGGACTGCAGGAAGCGATTATCAAAGCCGCCATTGTTCGCCTTCGCCCTATTCTCATGACGGACGTTGTCGGCATCTTAGGGCTCCTTCCTCTTGCGTTGAGCATCGGTGAAGGGACCGAGCTTCTGAAGCCGATGGCCATTGCCGTTATCGGCGGATTGATCGTCGGACTCGTGCTGGTGTTCCTTTTCCTGCCAGCGCTGTATTTCATTTTTGAACATCGAACACCACAACTCCAGGAGCAACAATTATGAAACAGTTCTCACGTTACCTCATACTCTTCGTCACTTCATTGTTCATATCGAGCCTTGCTTTCTCACAAGAGTACACATTCGACAACGATGTCCACCCGTGGCACAAGAAAGCAGTTATGACCTGCGGTATGCTGCGGGATATGAAAACCTTTGACTCGCAGAAGATGCTTTCAAACCTGACCGAACTTGACAATGAACTGAAGACCATCTCAGAACAGTATCTCAACAATCCGCCAAAAGAGTACGCCGCCGATCCGTTGTGGAAGACGTACTTCGAGGATCTCGCGGACAATATCCGCATCGTGCGGGAACGGGTCGAACGCAAAAAGTACCGGCTCGCTCAGAAGTACTGCGGACAGTTCTGCATGACGTTCGGGAAGATGCACAAGACCAACGGACGTGTCACACTGACGGACATGCTCTTCAGTCTTCGTATGGAAGTGAGAAATGCGCAAGATATGGTGAACGCCGGCAACAAGCAGGGTGCGAAGGCACACGTAGGCACGCTGGCGAAGCTGCACGAAAACATCCAGCTCCAACTCGGCCAGCCGAAGAATGCGAAGCTTGGCAATCTTCAGAAGCCGTTGATGGACGCATACAATCAATGGGTTGCAGCAGTGAATGCTGGCGACAGCAAGAACGCTCAAGGTGCGTTCACGACGTTCATGAATGAGTTTCCAAAGTTGTATGGAGCGACGTTCTAACACTTATGAAAGGGCACAACCATGTTTAGCTTACCAGATTGGACATTCGAATTTCACGGGCACCGATGCCCGTTCATGCCCATCGGTTACAGAATGGGCGCACTGATGCTCAAGACGCTCAACGCGCCGCGGGCCCAGGATCACGACTATTTCATGCTGGCTGACCTTGGTGTCGGGCATCCTCAAACATGCATGATGGACGGTTTACAGGCGTCCACCGGATGCACCTATGGCAAGCTGATGATTGAGCGGCAGAACTTGGGGAAGCTTGCGGCGACACTTTGGACACCCAAGAATGGCTCTGTTCGCATCGCCATCAAACCGGATTTCACCGACGCACTTGGTAAGTTTGAATTCTTCGATTATCGGAAGAAGGGCGTCGAGCCATCACAGATCCCCGAGCCTGTTCGACTGGAAGTCATTCAGAAAGTTCTCAACGCGACGGACGATGAGATCTTCGCCGTGACATTGCTCCCCGACTTCCAGCACAAAAAGATTCCTGGCTCGTTCAACAAGGCGAAGTGCGAGCTCTGTGGTGAGTACGTCTTCGAGCGCTATCTGCGCCGGAAGGATGGGAAGCTGATGTGCATTCCATGTTCGGGGTATGGTGGATGAGAGGCGCCTTTACAATGAAAACGGCAAAAGAATACGCTGAGATACTTAAAGGTACAGTGGGACTGAACTCCCTGCCGGTGGGTGTAACATTCCTCAAGGCAATGGAAGCCAACGAATCTGCCGGGAGCGATCACCGTCTTTGCCAGGCAGTCATGGAGGCGAGAAAAGGGAAACGGGTGCTGCTTAATAAAGACAATATTTCGTGTCCCGCTGCCGCTGCGGCGTTGGGTTTGAAACCTCTCCCCAAGCAACTGCAGGATGGGACCATGCTCTGTGGCTACGGCATCTTCAAGACGAAGGAAGCTGCCATCCGCGTGATGGAGAAAATGCCCCGGCTCAAACCAGAACAATACGTCGCAGTCGAGGTCAAGCCTCTCGAATTTTGTGAGCAGATTCCCGACGTCGTCGTTCTCGAAGATGAAGTCGAAAAGTTGATGTGGATCGCCCTCGCCTACCTCAATGAACGGGGAGGACGGCTGGATTTCAGCACGAGCATTTTGCAGGCAGCGTGTGTTGATTCTGTGGTGCTTCCGTTTCTCTCCGACAGAATCAACATGAGCTTCGGCTGTTACGGTTGCAGAGACGCCACCGATGCAGCATCTGGCGAGGCTCTCCTGGGATTTCCCGGTAACAAGCTTTCGATGGTGACCGACAACCTTATCTATCTGAAATCGCAGGCCATCGGCCGCTCACGCGCCAAGAATGTGTACAAGGCGTTTACGAAGAGGGTGGACGTGCCAGAGGAAGAACTCAACACCAGAACGTGACGAGCTGTAAATATTCTTCAGTGATAAGTATCTGTGAAGGAGCCCTATGAAGTCCAAGACGGAATTATGGCATGGCATACCGCGGAAAGATATTCCCTGGTTTCCAGCCGTCGATGCCGACACGTGTATCGGCTGCACCTTGTGTTTTGCCACCTGCGGGCGCGGCGTGTACGATATGCAGAAGAACAAGGCTGTTGTCGCTAGCGCGCTCAGTTGCATGGTGGGATGCAGCACATGCGGCACCGTGTGTCCGGTGCAGGCCATCAGCTTCCCAGATCGAGACATCATCTGGAAGCTGGAGCGAGAACACAAGATTTTCAAAGTCGTCCGCGAAGAAGCAAAAGAAAAGAAGGCGAAGCTCGATGCCGCCAAAGCCCGTGCAGCCGCCGAAGATGCAGTCGCCAAGCTGACCACGAGAACACGGTTCGAGGTCACCGGAGAATTTGGGGAGAAGCGCTTTCTGGTACAGTTGCAGGACCTGGTGAAGGATCGGCCATATGACATTATCAACCTCAAGCTCGAGGTTCCGACAGTGAAAGGTTCACTGGAGAAAGCCCCATCCTTCATGACCTTTGAGGTGACATCCACTGCACAGGAAGATATCCAGGATTTCTTGCCAACTGTACGTGACCTGATACGAACAAACGTCATGGTTTTGATCACGGAGAACAAGTTATGAACGCTGTCGATACTTGCACTGTGAGCGTGATTGCTTCGTTCTGCCAGCTCATCACCTTTGAGAATTGAGATATGGTACGCGGAAGAGAATACCTCATGCCGTCAGATAGCGCGAGAGCGGGAAGGGTTTCTCTATGGAAAATCCTGAGCGAGTATCTTCTGGTGGGTCTTACCGCTTTCAGCATGGCGATTCTCCAGAAACTGAAATCGCTCGTGATGCGCAACCGGTGGCTGACCGAGGAAGAAATGAACGAGGGGTTGGCTCTTGTGCAGCTTTATCCGGGTCCGATCATGGTCGATTTCACCGCCTTCGTCGGCTACAAATTGCGCGGCGTTCCGGGCGCCTTGATGGCCACGACCGGATTCGTACTGCCTTCATTCGTCATGATGGTTGCGCTTTCCGCTCTGTACTTTGCGGCCGCGAGCCTTTCGTGGATTCATCTGCTGTTCACAGGATTGGAAGCGCTCGTTATCGGAGTCTTGCTTCATGTAACGATCGATATGGGCGAGCGAGCGCTCAGGGGGCGTGTTGAAGCCGCCATTGCTCTGCTCGCATTTGGTGGATTGTTGTTCAAGCTGAACGCCGTATGGATCGTCCTCGCGGCGCTTCCACTGGGCGCACTTTTGATCCACCCCGCTGAGCGTACCGCGGCCCCCACGCACACTGAAACATTCGTTCCAGCGCGGCGGTGGATCGGAATCGCCGCAGCTGCCATCGTGATGTTCGGTGCTGTTGGATTTGCATGGTCGCTGCGATCAGACGTCGGTTCGCTCGCACTTTCTCTGTTCAAGATCGGTGCTGTTGCGTTCGGGAGCGGCACGACCATCATTCCGCTGATCCAGGCGGAGGTGGTCGATGCACATCACTACTTGACCCTGAACCAATTTGCCGATGGAATCGCTCTGGGACAGATCACGCCGGGACCGTTCCTTATTACTGCGGCCTTCATCGGTTACAAGATGGGGGGCGTGTTCGGCGCGGCCCTTGCAACGTTTGCGATCTTTTCTCCGTCCATCGTCATGACACTCCTCTTCACGGAGCTGTTTTCGCATTTCAGAACGCTGAAAGTCGTCCGAGGAGCTTTGGCAGGCGTTCTCGCTTCGTTTGTCGGAATGCTCGCGGTGGTAATCCTGCATTTGGGAGGCGTAGCTCTCATATCCCCGTCGGCGTTTGTTTTTGCCGCTCTTGCATTCGTGGCGGTCCGTTGGTTCAAGTTGGATATCCATTGGGTTTTCGCCGGAGGATTAATTCTGTGGTATGGTTTGATGGCACTGGGGTTCGCGTAGTGTGAACCATCGGTGGCTCATATTCAATATTCGGGCATCTCATACGTAGAGAGGAACAATCAAAGCTCTTCGACAAAGGACCAGACATGGAACAGATCGGTTCAACACCCCGACCAACACTGAAACACAAATCATTCATGTATCGAACCTTTTTGTCTTGGGTTGATAAGAGACAGGGGGATGTGGCGTCGGAAGGAAAGCCGATTCTTCGCGTATCCAGTCCGCCGGAATTCAAAGGCGAGCCGGGCTTGTGGACTCCGGAGGATCTCTTTGTCGCCGCTGTTGAGACCTGCACGATGACAACGTTCCTCGCATTCGCGCAGCGGTTGAACTTGCCTTTCGTTTCTTATTCGAGCACCGGAGAAGGCACACTGGAATTCGTTGACGGCGGGTATCAATTTACGAAGATTATCTTGCGGCCAGTCGTTAAAGTTGCCTCTGCCCTGGCGGTCGAACACATGAAGCAGACTCTGGAAGATGCACACAAGAGCTGCCTTATATCGAATTCGATCAAGGCCGCCGTTACTCTTGAGCCAACAATCACCGTCTTATAGTTATGTGGGGATATGAACATGATTTACATCTTTGATCGGCGAAAACGCAACCTGAGCTATCTATGGCAATAATTGCAGGCATCATTACCCTCATCTTCACGGCGTTGCTGACCATTGCAGGGGTTGGCGCAGCGTTTATCCTGATTCCGGTTTTCCTCGCCCTCGGAATTGAGGTCCACACTGCTATGGCCACTGCGTTGCTCCTGAATGCAGTAGCAATGTCTGTCGCTTCTGTGAAATTTGTGCGAAGCCGGCTCGTCGTGTGGAAGGTAGCCATCCCGATTCTCATCGTTGCATCCCTGCTCTCCCCCGTGGGTGCATGGGTTAGCCAGGGACTCGATCGCCAGGTCCTGCTCTGGCTCTTTGTTGGGTTTCTGGTTTTTGCAGCGGCAATGATGCTCCTCTACACACCGAAGGTGAGGGAAACGACAGCAAGTATGGGCGTTCTCGTCGGCGTGGGGATGGGAGTAGGAAGTGTTGCCGGATTCCTTGGAGGCCTCCTGGGTGTCGGCGGAGGGAACATTGTTGTTCCAGCACTCGTCGCAC
>Ga0315286_10002340_pt1 | contig 17675 bp, 14 predicted proteins | sample YL17G10_0_MG_FD_205038 | JGI IMG/M metagenome (GOLD analysis project Ga0315286, IMG submission 205038) | Sediment microbial communities from Yellowstone Lake, YNP, Wyoming, USA - YL17G10_0 | ecosystem: Environmental > Aquatic > Freshwater > Lake > Sediment | place: USA: Wyoming | collected...
TTGTGCGTCCATAAATGTCAGTTGATAATAGTTGTGCATACTGTGTTTGCTACTTATCTACGATGATCTCCACTATATGTTGCTGTATTCAGATAACTTTGGATAGGTTTTGCAAAGGCTCCTATTATTCTTTATCTTTGTCAAGAAATAAAATTCAAACTGAGACATCACCAATCCCTAAGTCGGCTTGTGTTTTAATTTAAATTTTTGTTATTTAATAATGTCATAACCTTTAAATAACAGTTTCCATAAACCATTATATGGAGGTGAATTATGGCAACATCAAATCTTATACAGTACCTTGACGGCACGGGAGTCAATTATCAATTACTTACTCATGTTCCGGCATTTTTAGCACACGATGTAGCGGCTGTAACACACGTACCCGATAGTGAGCTTGCTAAAACACTTGTTATAAAAGCAGACAACAGCCGATGGCTTGCAGTGCTGCGAGCCGATTACCGTCTTAACGATCGGATGTTGAAGAAAGCTCTCAGTGTCAAGCATGTTCAGCTTTTATCTGAAGACGAGCTGACATCATTATTCCCGGATTGTGAAATCGGGGCAATGCCGCCGCTGGGAAATCTTTATTCGGTTCCTGTGATCGTGGATAAATCGCTCGTTGAGGATGAAGAGATAGTCTTCAATGCATGCACTCACACGGAATCTATTAAAATGAAATTCAAAGATTTCGAAAATCTTGTGAAGCCAAAAATTGCCGACTTTGCCGAGCCGCCCCACGCGGCAGAAGACCGTGAGTGGTAAACAGAGATAAAGAAATCCTTGTAATAGGAATCGGCAGCGAATATCGAAGTGACGATAGGATCGGTATTGAGATAGCTCGTTCTTTGAAAACGAAGAATCTTCTGAATGTCGAAATAGTTGTAGAAAGCGGAGATGGCGCTACATTGATGGAGCGATGGAAAAAAGCAGAAACTGTAATTCTCATCGATGCAGTATCATCGAGCGCTGAGCCGGGTACTATTCATCGTATTGACGCAAACAAACAGCAAATACCATCGGCGTTTTTCCATTCATCAACACATGCTTTCGGCATTGCAGAAGCGGTTGAGATTGCGCGAAGCTTGCATCAACTCCCATCCCAAATAATTATCTACGGCATCGAAGGGAGTACTTTTGGAGTTGGTGGCGTGCTATCATCTGCTGTCCGAGCAGCGATAAATCCAACGATTAAGTTAATCATAGACGAAATAAAAAGCCTGACAGACATAACATGATCTGCCAGGCTTGCTTCGTGCCATTTGAATTATCTCAAGCTGCAAGGGCCTCTTCGGCAACTTTTGATAATTCGGCGGGAGTGAATGGTTTTGGTACAAAATTAAATGCACCTGCTTTTGTAGCTTCAATTGCAGTTTCTATTGAAGCAAAACCTGTTATCATTACTACCGGTACATCGGGGTAATTTTTCTTGATAGAATCGAGAATCTCTAATCCACTTTGCTTCGGCATCTTCAAATCTAAAATTATGAGATCATATTTATTGAGCTTCATTTTCTGAAGAGCGTAGTCAACATCGAACGCTTCCTCCACATTACAGCTCTGCTTAGAAAGAATACGTCGAATACTGTGACAAACAATTGGTTCATCGTCGACTACAAGAACTGAATGCTTTGAAAAGGTATTGCGTCCGTACAAAGCCGCACGCGGCATATCCGACCTATCCAGACAGTTGATATAATCTGTGCTCGTATAACGTTCTACTTCGCTTATTGAGAAAGGTAGATCTGCGTCGATGAATTCTGCTGTATGTGTAATGATTCGTGGAGTGGACTTTGCGCAAGCTTTTTCTTTTTTCTCAATCGGACATTCACCGGCACATTCGCTACCATCAAGTACAACCTTCCGGCAATCACGCTTTCCGGTATGACAGTATGCCTTATCGGCAACCTTCTTTGCAAGCGGCATATCTGAATGCGTTAAAGCTTCGACATACTCTTTCGATGTTGCCGCCATAACTTCAGCTTCACTGAAAGGCATATCAACATCAATAATGTCGGATACTTTGTCATCGGTTTGCGGATGCGATTGGTGATTTTCCCGCTCTTCGATTCTATTTTTATTCTTGCGGTTCGTAAGTGCTTTCTCTGTCACTTCTGTAAGTTCATCAGGTGTAAAAGGTTTCGGTAGATAATTTGAAGCACCAAGCTTTGTCGCTTTTACTGCAGATTCAATCGAAGCGTAACCTGTGATCATTATTACTTCAAGCTCAGGATAATGATCGCGAACAATTTGTAAAAGCTCCATACCGTTTGTCTTTGGCATCATCAGGTCGGTAATAACTAAATCAAAATTTGTGATGCTCATTTTCTTGATTGCACTTTCAACATTAAGTGCGCTATCGACCGTGTATCCTTTTCGTGATAAGATTTTCTTAACACTGCGGCAGATAGTTTCTTCATCATCTACTACTAATATTTTGCTGGTAATCAATGCTGGTTCCTTTCTCGTTTAATCATTTTGATATTCATTTTCAATTCCATTGGTAATCACACAAGGAACATGCCAAAAAATATAGCAGCAACTTCTTATTGTCCTAACTTCTTTTCTTTCAGTGAATTAGAGAAGAAAGTGCCTGGGATGTTGTAACTGCTCGGAGATAAAGAAGAATTGTAACGATTAAGTATTAATCGAGAAAATCTGGTCGAATTCCAAAGAAAGGACGGATAATAATTATATACATGTGCATAATTTCTTATGCGGTCTAATTTGGTTTCGAGATGTTGTATTTTCGTATAAGAGCTTGAAAATTCGAACGCTGCATATCGACTTCTCGTGCAGCTTTTGAAATGTTCCAATTATTTCTGATGAGAGCTTCGGTAATAAATAGTTTTTCAATTTCTTGTACCGATGATTCTCGGATTTGTTGCTTTAAAATCTTTAGTTCGCTGCTGTTTTGGGGAATTAGCGAGCTAATATAGGAATCAGCTCTAAACAATGCAGCCGAAATATGAACTGGTTGGATCTCATTGTCTTCGACGATGATGATTAATCTTTCGATGGCATGCTCAAGTTCACGCACGTTGCCGGGCCAATGATAATTCATCAATGCTTCTATCGCTTCTGATTGAATTGCTGGAACGGTACGCTCCATTTGCGCACAATATTTTTTTAGAAAGTGCATTACAAGTTCAGAGATGTCTTCTTTTCGTTCCCGAAGCGGTGGAAGTTTAATCGGGAAAACATTTAGACGATAATATAAATCTTCTCTGAACTTTCCGTTTGAAACAAGTTGTTTAAGATTTTGGTTAGTTGCAAAGATTAATCGCACATCAACCTTTTTCACTATCGTGCTGCCGACTGGTATAAATTCTTTTTCCTGGAGCAATCTTAGCAATCGTGACTGTGTTTCGATTGGTAGGTTTCCAATTTCATCTAAAAAAATTGTGCCGTTATTTGCAAATTCAAAGATTCCCTGTTTATCAACATGAGCACCTGTGAATGAACCCTTGACGTGACCGAATAGTTCACTTTCTAATAAAGTGCTTGAAAGAGTAGAAATATCGAGAGCGAAAAATTTCTCACCTTTTCGTTTACTATTATTGTGTATTGCTTTTGCTGTTAAATCTTTTCCAGTACCGCTTTCGCCAATAATCAGCACTGTGCAGTCGGTTGGTGCAACCTTATGAATCAATTTTTGTACATCATGCATTTTAGGGCTTTTGCCAATGAGACCTTCAAAACCACCTTCATCAATATCAAGACACTTTTCAGATGAAAGTTTGATAATTTTTCGTTTGTCCAATGCACGTTCCAGAACTGCTAACAATTCGCTTGGTGTAAATGGTTTGGGTAGATAGTCGAAAGCACCGCTGCGCATGGTCTCTACCGCGGAGGAAATAGTTGCATAACCGGTAATAACGACAACAACCGTACCGGGATGTTTTTGCTTAATAGTTTGTAAAACTTCCATTCCACCTATGTCCATCATTTTCAGGTCAGTGAAAACGACATCAAAAGATTCGCGTTCTAAAATTTGAAGAGCTTCGCGCCCAGAGATCGCATATATTATTGAATGACCTGCCCGGCGGAAGATTTTTTCACAACTTTTGCAAATGACTAATTCGTCGTCAACTATTAAAATTTTTGCTTCCATTATTCAATCGCTTTCCTGAGAGTGGATAGGTAGCTCGATAGTGAATGTTGTCCCTTCGCCGAATATACTATCGACATTAATTTCACCGCCGTGTTGTTCGATGATTCCATAGCTGATTGAGAGACCTAAACCCGTTCCATTTTCTCTGGTCGTGTAAAATGGATCAAAAATCTTTTCTTTAAGATTTTCTCGAATGCCATGCCCTGTATCTGCAAATTTTATCATAATGAAGTCCTCTGCGGAAGAAAGCAGTGTATCGATTGTGAGTGTTCCACCTTTCGACATAGCTTCCGCAGCGTTAATGATAATGTTTATAAAGACTTGTTGAATTTGATCCTTGTCAGCCATTATCTCGGGTATTTTGTCTGAAAGATTTTTCTGAACAGAAATATCTCTAAAAGAGGTTTGGTTGCGAACCAGCAAGATTATACTTTCAATAATGCTGTTTACATCGACACGTTGTTTTTGCGGTTTGGTTTGGCGAGCGAAATCGAGCAAACGCTTTACAATTTCCCTGCAGCGTATTGTTTCTTTGACTATCACATCAACATCTTCGCGGCGAGGGTCTTCATTGGGAAGATCGTCAAGCAGCAGACTAGCATTTGTTAGTATTCCGGTTAGCGGATTGTTTATCTCATGAGCTACACCGGCAGCAAGTTTACCAAGAGATGCAAGTTTTTCCGAACGGAAAAGCTGTGAGTGGATTTTCTTTATTTCATCTGTACGTTGCTGTACTTTTTTTTCTAATTTTTCGCCCCACGCTTCAAGCTCCATTTTTTCCTGGTCCAATTGCTTAGCCATCTGATTAAGTGAAGCAGATAATCTTTCAATCTCTCGGGGTGCTTTAACAATAAACTGTTGTTTGTAATCTCCCTCTTCAATTTTTTTTGCAACTTCCTCGAGTTTCCTCAGTGGTGTAGAAATTCTCTTTGCTTGATAGACAGCAACAAAAATTATTAAGATGATACCACCTAGTGCTATACCAAGAAATGTAAATATTGCTTTGCTTAGGGTATCATCAAAAGGTTGTTTCAAAATGCCGACGTACAAAATACCGATAATGTTGTTATCAATATCGCGTATAGGTTCATAAGCGCTGATATACCAAGCATTCACGACAAAAGCTTCACCAACATATCGCTGACCCTTGATAATGACTTCATCAAATACCTCTTCTGAAACAAGAGTGCCTATTGCTCTACTGCCATCTTCATTCTTTACGTTAGTCGAAATACGAAGATCGTTTTGAAAAATGGTTGCAGTTCCAATTTCTCTCCCTTTATATGTTCCCTTTTGATGTACAATTTCTTTGATTTTATCTACAATTTCAAAGTTGCGATTTACAAGTACACCACCTAAGATAACACCAAGAAATGAGCCATTTTCATCCATAATGGGTACCGCCGCTTTCAACATCATTCCTGCAGATTCTTGTTTGGTTGCATGTGGCCTTGCCTTTGGTGTTGGCGTTACATCCATCTTTGCTTGTTCAGCTAACTCGTCTGATTCTTTGAATAAAACATTGCGTGGAACAATATCAGTCCCCGTAATAATTTGTTTATTTGAGATAGCCGCTTGAATGAATTTATCTTCATTGAGTACATCATTTACACACTCTTCGTTACTCCCGCGACTGATAACCTTACCGGACGTATTTACGATTGTGAGCATATCTAACTTTTCTCGTTTGAGTATGCGGTGTAAATCATTTTGTAAAAATTCTACGTTGTTTTCTGATACCGCTTTAATGATAAGACTACGCGCAGCAGTAAAACGGGTGATTCGTTCAATTTCTGTAATCTTATTTTTATAAATCTCCCTCGCATAATTCAAATCAGATATTATTTTTGTGTCAGAATGTGTAAGAATCTGATCTTGTATTAATGTTACCCCAACAATGCTAGTGATGATAACGGGAACTAGAATTGCGATTGTGAAAAATAGTATGAGCTGTGATTGGATGCTTTTTGTAGAGAGCGTTTTCATAAAGGTTTTTTAACCGCTACTTTGTTAAGTAATTATATGCAAAATAGGAATATAAATGTCCACTTCAAATAACTTGCCAACTTTTTAAAAAGAGAGAATGATGAATTATTTCGACGAAGATATATAACCAGATAACTAGTTTTGGTTATTCAGATTTATTTGTCTTATTAACATGAGGTGCATGTGGATATTATTGTTATTAAATATGAGAACTCAATGTTTTTATATTCGCATATTTGAAAATATTTTAATCTCACTCTATAAAAATTGGAGGGAATATTTGCCTCTTTAGCAATTATTTACGCTGGCATAGATATTGTGAAAAATTCAGTGTTTCGTGGCTACTGTACGTTGAAGCTGTTTTTTACTTTGAATATTCTCTTAGGCAATGTATTTATTACAATTGTTCTACCCAATTTTCTATTTTCATTATATTATAGTAATTGTTTATAGATCTGTACGTTTATTTTAAAATTATCTAATTAATAGAAGGCGGTGAGGTTTACTGCCTTTTTTGAATCTATTTTTTTATAAGAGAAAGGGGTTAAATCATATGAAAATTGCAGTTATCGGTGGCGGCAACATCGGAGGTGTGCTGGTACAGGAAATCGTGCGTCGTCGGTTGGCGCGCCATGTTAGCCTGGTTGATGTGAAAGGACCTGATCTGTCCAAAGGTAAATGTCTCGACATTGCTGAAGGTTCTCCGATCATTTCATCGGATGTGGTGGTCGAAGGATCGAAAGAGTACGACGTCATTGCTGGTGCAGATTTGGTTATTAACACGGCCGGTGTGCCGCGCGCCGCAAGGCCGGACGGCACCATTCCCACACGGGAAGAATTATTGGCAACCAATTTAAAGATCACCGATGCGGTGAGCGAGGGTATCTCCAAATTCTGTCCGCAGGCGATTATCATTTCGATTGCCAATCCATTGGACGCTATCGTTTATCGTCTATTTATGAATTTAAAACCGGCGCGTGAAAGAGTGATGGGTATGGCTGGAGTGCTGGATTCTTCGCGCTATAGCTATTTCGTAGCTAAAGAAGCCGGCGTAAGCGTTGAGAACGTGGAAGCAATGGTTCTTGGTGGTCATGGCGACGATATGCTGCCGATCCGTTCGGCTTGCCGTATCGCCGGGATGCCAGTGGAAAAATTCATCGCTGCTGAAAAATTGGATGCTATAGAAGCTCGCACGCGCCAGGCCGGCGGCGAGGTCGTTAAGTTATTAGGCAGCGGCTCGGCATTTGTCTCTCCATCATGGGCAGCGTTGGAGATGGCCGAAGCGATTATTTTTGATAAGAAAAAGATTCTGCCGGTCTGCACACTACTCAAAGGCGAGTATGGTGTCGATGGTTTATTTATCGGCGTACCAGTCGTTTTAGGTGCCAAGGGCATTGAAAAAATCATCGTCATGGATTTGACTGACAAGGAAAAAGCGGCTTTCGCCAAGTCCGTCGCATCGGTAAAGAAATCGAGCGAAGAAGTTCTGTCCTTGACAAAGTAAATCAATCAGCAGCAGAGTCAGCAGCAATATTTTTTTCTCCGAATTTACTACCGACGAGAAAGAAGCACTGCGCAAATCAGCGGCAGATATACAAGAAGGGATCAATGACTGGATGAAACTTACAGGTACATAATAATATTAATTCGCATACCTCCCCTCTCTGTGTTAAGAGAGGGGATCGTAATAAATATAAAAAGTTATTATCTTAGATAGCATATGCCACTGAAGATTAGGGATCTCTTCTTACCTTGAATTCACAATTGGGAACTAAATACGAACTCCGTTTCTAAGAAGACGATATTTATGTATTTAATTAAAACCGAAGAGATTCTTACTAATCTTATCGAATCGAGTCAAATAAACCAATGCTTTTGATAAAGCTTTGCAATATCCTTAAATTAGAAGAAAATAACCACGACTTGAGATAGAAATACAATTTTGTGAATAACCATCGTATAACAATTCCAATTGTCACCAAGTTAATTCTAAGTTTTCTGCTAATTATAATCATCACTAGTGCTGTTTTTAGTGTAGTGGGTGTTCAGTTAATTGGTGACCGCATAGTATCAGAAGCTCAAGATAGGGTGCGCACCGATCTCAACTCCGCTCGGGAGATATTCTTGAGCCAGTTAAACCACGTTAACGACGTAGTTCGATTTACCGCAGACAGGTTCTTTCTCAAGGATGCATTGTTGTCCGGGAAAATAAAGCAAGCTGTCGATGAACTGATAAAAGTAAAAGAAAGAGAAAGACTTGACGTATTAACAATTACAGACAAATCTGGTAAGGTTCTTTTCCGAACCAGTAATCCGAAACTATTCAGCGACAACCAAAGTCATGATGAGCTCGTTAGAGCAGTCCTAGAGAGAATAGAACCGGTTGCGTCAACATCCATTGTATCCGCTGATGATTTGCGAAAAGAATCTCCTCTTCTCGGCGAGAGGGCATATTTTAAGTTTATTCACACCCCTAAGGCAAGAGTTAGGAAAGAAACAGAGGAAACGGCAGGTATGATGTTGAAGGCAGCAGTCCCTATACTTGACTACCAAAACAACTTAATCGGGATTATCTACGGCGGGGTTTTACTGAACAGGAATTTCGAAATTGTTGACAAGGTAAAGCAAACCGTTTTTCAAAACGTGGTGTATGAGGGCAAGGATATCGGCACGTCAACGATTTTTCTGGATGACGTGAGAATTTCAACCAACGTCAAAAATGAATACGGTTCGAGGGCAATCGGGACACGCGGTGCGGAGGACGTATATAACCAGGTGGTGAAAGAAGGGAAGCCCTGGATAGGGCGGGCTTTTGTAGTCACCGAATGGTACATTACAGCCTATGAACCAATAAGGAACGTAAATAACAAAATAATTGGAATCCTATACGTTGGTATATTAGAACAAAAATATGCTGATATAAAAAGTCGAACCATAGTTGTTTTCTTGGCAATTACACTTACGGGTGCGCTTGTTTCGATGATGCTGTCATACCTTATTTCCCGAAAGATTTCTGGTTCTGTCAGAAAGCTAGTAGCAGCTTCTAAGGAAGTAGCGCACGGCAATTTGGATATGAAAGTAGAGATAAGATCTAAGGACGAACTGAGTGAATTAGCAGACTCTTTTAATCTCATGGCTTCTGCTTTAAAGAAGAGAGATGAAAAGTTGAAGGAGTTTACCAAGAAAAAAATCATGGAGTCCGAAAGGCTTGCAATCATTGGACAGTTAGCTGCTGATGTTGCTCACGAAATTAATAATCCACTACAAGGAATTGTTACGTATTCTCACCTTCTATTAGAAAAGATGCCCCAAGGAAGCTCAACGAAAAACTCAATAAAGAAAATAGTAATTCAAGCTAACCGATGCACCGAGATCATCCGAGGATTACTTGATTTTTCTCGACAGAGAAAACCTCAAAAGAAACCATCTAATGTTAATCTCATATTGCAAGAGTGTGTGTCCCTTGTAGACAACCAAGCTATATTCCATAATATTAATATTATCAAAGATTTTACAGAGAATATACCTCAGGTTGTAATTGATCCATCACAAATGCAACAAGTGTTTATGAACATGATTATAAATGCAGCCGAAGCTATGGGTGGGAATGGACAATTAACTTTAGCAACAAGATTAGATGCTGTAGAGGGATCCATCGAGGTGGAATTTGCTGACACTGGACATGGAATCACTGAGGAGAATTTGGAAAGGATTTTTGATCCCTTTTTTACAACCAAGGAAGTTGGACATGGTACGGGTCTCGGCTTAGCAATTAGTTATGGGATAATCAAGGAGCATAAAGGTGTCATTTCAGTTCAGAGTGAAGTCGGTAAGGGAACGACGTTTGTCGTACGATTACTAGTAACAACAGAAGAAAAGGCATAGAAGTGGAAAACAAATATAAGATACTAATTATTGACGACGAGGATGTTGTTTTAGATTCTTGCACCGAAATTCTCGCGGGTAGTGACTATAATCTACTGACTGCTATGGATGGAACAGCAGGATTAAAATTTGTGAAGGAGTTCCTACCGGACCTTGTTTTCGTTGATCTCAAAATGCCTGGGATTTCTGGTTTCGAAGTTATAGAGAAAATAAAAACCTACGATCCCACAATAGTATCTATTGTAATTACAGGATATGCTACAGTTGGTTCGGCCGTAGATGCAATGAAGAAGGGTGCATATGATTTCCTTCCTAAACCATTTACTCCTGAAGAACTGCGTTTAATCACTCGTAGAGGTATGGAAAAAAGGAAATTGGTTTTAGAAACTTTGGCACTAAGAAGAGAAAAGGAAATGCTGAGAGAACATTTCGGTGCTATCGTTTCCCATGAACTGAAAGCTCCTCTGAATGCTATCCAACAGAATTTGTTTGCATCAATAGCAGAATTATCTCATAAACTAACAGATGAAGAAAAGAATCGGTTTGAACGAATGAAATCTCGGATTGACGAACTTCTAAAACTGATTCACACCTGGCTCAGAGTTATATCTGCGGATATCGGGATTATTAAAGAAAACTTTAATCCTGTTTCCATGGCTAATATTATATCTAAGGCAATCGAAAGCATACACACGCATGCAATGCGTAAAGATATTCAGATAATAACCTCAATTACAGAACAATTAAAACTTGTAAGTGGAGATGAGGGAACCCTAGTAGAAGTATTAGTGAATATTATTGGTAATGCTGTCAAATATTCTCGTATGGGAAGTCAAGTCAACGTTAAAGTTGAAGAGAAAGAAAATGATATTTTAATTTCTGTCGCAGACACAGGGGTGGGTATATCTAAGGAAGATATTCCACATATTTTTGACGATTTTTATAGAGGTAGGCTTGATCAAACTGCAGAAAGAGGTTCGGGGCTCGGATTAGCCATAAGCCGACGCATAATCGAAATTCATGGTGGACGGATTTTAGTAGAAAGTGAATTTGGTAAAGGCAGCATTTTTTTAATTCATCTACCAGTAATTAAGAGTGGTTAACACAATTCACATCTATAAAAAACTTGATTGTTTTTCAATTTTCAAAAATAAATAAAAAACGCTTTGAATATCTATCTTGAAAATCTATAATTCAATAAATTCTCGGGAAATAAATCCTATAAGATATATGCAATTTTATTGAATAAGGCATTTATATCCTCTCTATAAATAGGATATTTGTGAATATTATTATTATTAAATTTGAGAACATTGATTTTATTATTTCGCACAACTGAAAAATGGATTACAACATAACGGTAAATTGATTTAAAATCTATCCCTCCTTCTTTAGTTCTACTGGCACGATAGTTGTCCAATTTTAGATCGCTTCGCTACCATACTATTTTAAGAAAACTTTATCATGCTTACTTCAACATTGTGCACGATAATAACAACAAGAAAATCGCCTGCTCCTTCCGATTTCTCGGAAGTAGGCGTTGCTTACTCAATTCCAACCAAACATGCGAAAAGCCCCAAAGGAGTTAATCAATGAGTCAACAAAAAAAATTATTGATAATTGATGATGATCCGGATTTTGTCGATGGTCTTAAATCAATTTTAAAAACTGCTAATTATAGTGTTGATGCTGCTTACAATCCCAAGGATGGATTCCAAGCATTACAGAGCAAGTGTTATGATTTATTATTGCTCGATGTTATGATGGGAAGAGGTGCAGAAGGAATCATGCTTGCACGAAAAATAAATAAGGATCCAAAATTAAGAGAAATTCCAGTATTAATTATAACTGGCATCAGAGAACAAATGGCTTTTCTCTTCCCAGGGCAAGCCGTACATCCTCACCTTTTACCTGTGGATGAATTACTTGAAAAACCCGTAGAACCAAAGTTACTTCTGGAGAAGGTCAGCACTTTACTGAAAACTGCAGAGGTAAGAAAAGCCCAAACTAAAAAATAGGAATTATTATGGTGACTAGACCATCTTTTAGTGAAGAGATTGCCGGTCTCTTGCACGCTACACATGCTAATGCAATAAAGACTTGTATCCAGTGCGGAACTTGCTCTGGCAGTTGCCCAGTGGCAAAATTCATGGATCATTCACCGCGGAAAATAATTGCTATGATCAACGCAGGTCTTAAAGATCGAATACTTAATTGCAACACCTACTGGTATTGCGCCTCTTGTTACTATTGTACTGTTAGGTGCCCAAGGGGAATCGACATAGCAGAATTGATGTACGCCCTGAAACGCTATTCAATATGGAAGAACCAATACAAGGATGGATTGGTGGGTCCCGTATTCTCAGAAACTTTTGTGAAAACGATTTTAAAAAGCGGACGATCGTATGAACCTGTTTTGGCAACCTCTTACTTTTTTACATTTGGACTTCAGGATATGTTATTGGAAGCACAAACAGCTACGAGCCTTATGCTGAAAGGTAGACTTCCTGTTCTTCCACCAAGGATTAAAAGACTTGAGAACTTTAGGCGGGTGATAAGAAAAATTATACCACTTGGAGAACCGTCATGAAAAAGTATGCATATTTCCCCGGATGCTCTCTTGAGAAAATGGCGATGAGTTATCACCTTTCCACACTTGAAACCACGCGTAAATTAGGAGTAGAACTCAAAGAGTTGGAGGACTGGAATTGTTGCGGTGCAACAGCATATTTCCATGTCGATGAACTACTCGCACATACATTATGTGCCCGGAACTTGGCAATTGCCGAAAAAGAAAAATTAGATCTGGTAGCGCCATGCAGCGGTTGTTACAAAAATTTGTATTTTGCAAGTGCACATCTTAAAAAAGATCCCGATTTGGCCGAACACATAAATATTGCTCTGCAAGAGGATAACTTACATTATTCAGGTAACGTCAAAGTTCAACACCTCATTGAGGTTTTCGTTAATGATATCGGGCTGAATGAGATAAAAGCAAAAGTTACACAGCCCCTTCGCGATCTTCGTGTAGCTCCATACTATGGGTGTCAAATATTAAGACCCAAAAAAGATGATGAAGATGTGGAACAACCACGATTTTTCGAGGACTTGATATCCTCCACAGGAGCAACACCTGTAGATTTCCCGCTAAAACTTCGCTGTTGTGGCGGTGCATTAATTATTACAAGCCGCACATCTGCATTAAGTATGGTGCGTAATCTGCTTCAGAATGCAATCAATTCTGGTGCAAATGTAATTGCAACTGCCTGCCCGCTTTGTCAGGTCAATCTTGAATGCTATCAGAAGCAGGTCAACCAAGAATTCGGTACGGAGTTATCTATACCAATTATGTATTTTACCCAGCTTATCGGATTGGCTTTTGGGATTCCTCCCAAGAACTTAGGAGTTGGAACTGAATTGGTTTCAACACGTCCAGTATTATCCTATGCTGAAAAATAAAACAAGCGAGATAAACTTCAACAAGGAAGCAATTTATGGACATAGTCGTTTTTCTTAAAATGGTGCCAGATGTCGTCGAAGAATTAGTAATAGGAGACACTGGCAAGTCTCTTGACACTCAATTCTTGAGGATGAAGCTTAATGATCCTGACGACTATTCGTTAGAGGAAGCACTCATATTAAAAGAGAAGTATGGAGGAACCGTCACTGTGGTAGCGATGGAAGCTCCTGAAGTTGATGAGGTACTGTTTACCGCTTTAGCAAAGGGCGCCGACCGTATCGTGAAAATACCCGGAGATTGGACGGGTATTCAGGCACCCGGAATTGCAAAGCTACTTGCTTCCTATTTTTCTTCGGCAAATCGCCAGCTTGGTCCGGAAACGTTAGTACTTTTAGGTTCTCAAGCCATCGACGATTTGGAGGGAGAAGTTGCTCCTTATTTATCAGAAATCCTCGGTGCACCCTACATCGGAGTAATTACTGGAATTAGTCTGGACGCGGGAAAGAAAAAAATTAATGTAATCAAAGAATTTGCAGGTGGGCTTCGAGGTGAATTCGAGTTGTCTCTACCAGCTGTGATCGGAATACAGGCAGCAGAAAAACCCCCACGGTATGTTCCGGTTGCAAAGGTTCGTTCGATTATGAAAACTGCTAAGATCGAAACCGTTGATATCACAGCACCTGAAATTACATCAGCCGTATCGGTTGATAAAATGTTTATACCTGAAGCTGGCGGTAAAGCGAAGATGATAGAGGGACCACCCGAACAGATATCTTCTCGGGTAATCGAATTACTAAAAGAATGTGGAATTTTAAGGAGATAAAACAATGTCAGGACCTATTCTTATATTAGCTGAACACTTAAAAGGGGAAATTGCTGATATTACTTATGAAATGTTAGGCATTGGTCGGAAACTTGCCGACGAGTTGAAGGTTCCTCTGCATTCTATAGTGTTTGGAAAAGACGCCGAATCCATCGCCACACATTTGGGAGTTTCGGATTCAGTATTTGTTTTAAATAATCCTCAAATGGATATCCCATCACCCGATGTAGCCAGTAATATACTTAAGAATCTCATCGAGCAGAAAGCTTATTCTCTTGTGCTCATCGGAGGAACGAATGTTTCTACCGGTATCGGACCAAAACTATCAATCCGTAGTGGTTTACCCTTCGTAAATTTCTGTAGGAATATTTGGGTGAAGGATGTGACGTTTGGTTTTACAAGCCAGCTTTTTGGAGGAAAGATTCTATCGGACATCAGTTTACCCGGCAATCGTGGGATAATTAGTATCTACCCTGGTTCTTTTCCAAGTAATGCGGGGAAGAGTGATAAAAAGCCTCCTATAGAAATGCTAAGTCTTCCCGTTGAAGAAACCAAGGTTGTATTCAAACAATATATTGAACCAGAAGCGGGCGATGTAGATATTACAAAGCAGGATGTTTTAGTTTCCGTTGGTAGAGGCATCTCTAATGCAGATAATATTGCAATGGCAGAAGAGTTAGCTACTGCCCTTGGTGGTGCGGTATGTGCCTCGCGTCCTGTGATAGATCAAGGATGGCTGCCATTAAGTCGTCAAGTCGGAAAATCCGGAATGACGGTGAAACCAAAACTATATTTCGCTTTGGGGGTTAGCGGTGCTCCTGAACACGCAGAAGGTATGAAAGATTCGGGACTCATCCTTGCTATTAATACCGATCCGAATGCCCCGATTTTTAGCGTAGCGCATTACGGAATATGTGCTGATCTTTTTGATATAATTCCGCCCCTTATTGAGAAACTCAAAACTTAATGAGTTGACAAACATTGAAATGGATCCAATACAAATAAATATTATAGGTATTCCCGGACTTATCCTTTTTTGGGTAATTACACTTATTGCTTTTGGATTATTTGGGAAGCGAATTACTAAACTTATCAAGCTCTTAATGCGCGCAAAACCAGAAAACCGGTTCGATAATCTAGGAAAACGAATTTTATCCTTGTTTACTTTCGTGCTTGGTCAGAAACGTCTTCTCCACGAGTATGTTATAGGAGTTGCACATTTTTTAATCTTCTGGGGATTCTTATTATTCGCTGGAACATTTGGCTGGAACCTTCTTAAGTGGTTGTTTCCATTTTTACCTTATCCTTATGCCGATGAGGTAGGAATTATCAGAATATTTTTCGTGATATTCTCTATCTTAGTTTTTCTAAGTTTAGCAGTAGCTACTATACGACGAATATTTTTCCCACCCGCGCATCTCCAGAAGACAATGGATGCCTACATCATCATTACCATGATTTCTTTAGTTGTGCTTACTACACTTTTGGGATTAGGATTTCGTGCAGTTGCTGTGGGACACGAGGAAGCAAGTTTGAATCCTGCGGATAATCTTCTATTCTCTGTCTTCTCTGGTACCTCAAAAAACTCAGCAAGCGGATTGTTCCTTTTTATGATGTGGATGCACCAATTAGTTGTGCTCGGATTTCTTGCTTATCTGCCTTATTCTAAACATCTGCACCTTCTTGCATCACCATTTGGTGTTTTCTTTGCAAATACGGATCAGCTAAACAGTTTAGATATTTCAGGCTCGAAAGAAGAAACATCAGCTGGTGCTTCGCAATGGAATGAATTTACGTGGCGACAGTTGTTAAACAGCTTTGCCTGTGCGGAGTGTGGAAGGTGTGACCGTGTTTGTCCTGCGTTGACATCAGGTTTTAAATTGTCGCCAAGAGAGATTATTCATCACCTTAAGGAACACATCCTTGAAGCAGGTTTCAGTAGTAATGGCAATAAAGTGTCTGGAGATAATAGAATCCGTCCATTAATTGGAGGAATCGTATCTGAAAAAGAACTTTGGGCATGTACTACTTGCTTATCTTGCATGGAGCGATGCCCGGTGCTCAATGAGCATATTCCTCTAATTGTTAATATGCGTCGGTACTTGGTAAGTCAAGGTACTATTGATAACACCTTGCAGGACGTCCTTACGAAGATGGGCCGGTATGGAAATTCTATGGGCCAATCGGATCGAATGCGCGCTAAGTGGACACAAGGATTAGATTTTAAAATTACGGATGCCCGAAAAGAGTCTGTTGAATATCTCTGGTTTGTCGGCGACTATGCTTCTTATGATTCACGAATTCAGGATATTACAAGAAGAACAGCCAAAGTATTCCAGAAGGCAGGATTAAATTTTGGAATTCTTTATGAAGGAGAAAGAAACTCCGGAAACGATATTCGCCGAGTTGGTGAAGAGGGTTTATTCGATATTCTCAAAGAAAAAAATCTGCAGGCGATTGGACAATCAAAATATAAAAAAATCATTACAACAGATCCGCATACATATAATACGTTGAAGAATGAATACGTTTTGAATAGTGGAACGAACGGTAATGGACATATCATACATTATACTGAACTGTATGATCAATTAATTCGCAGTGGACAATTAAAAATTAATAAAAAAATAAATTCAACAATTACCTATCATGATCCCTGTTATCTCGGAAGATATAATGGTATCTACGATGCACCAAGAAGAGTCCTTGATGCTATCGGCGCAAAATTGATAGAGATGCCAAGGAACCGAGCGAAGAGTTACTGTTGTGGTGCGGGAGGCGGTAGAATCTGGATGGAAGATGAGCCGGGTATAAAAGAACGCCCATCAGAGAGTCGAGTGCGAGAAGCAGTTTCACTACCCGGAGTTCAAGCGCTTGTTGTAGCGTGTCCTAAAGATATCGTTATGTTCCAAGATGCATTAAAAACAACTGGTAATGAAGGTAAAATTGGTATTAAAGATATATCGGATTTGGTCTATGAAGCCATTGATTAAAATAAAAAAGGATTGAAATAATGCCACTCACAGAAGAACGCATTACTGCTATTTGTGATATCACCTTGGAGAATTTAACTAAGACTCCTGAGGGAAGACTGGTATTAACTTGCATTCAATGTGGCACTTGTGCGGGTACATGTCCCTACGGTGATCATATGGATTATCCTCCAAGGCGAATCATCGCATTGCTCCGTCTCGGGGAACTTGAAGAAGTCTTTAATTCAGAAAGTCTCCTTAATTGTGTTGCTTGTTATTCCTGTATGGCGCAATGCCCAAGAGGCATAGCTTTGACTGAAGTTCTTCTTCCATTGATGAAAGAAGAAATGTTTGTAAAACTTCCTCAGGTTCCAGCCGAATTACAGACAGCACTGCAGAACACTCTGCGTTATGGAAATCCTCAAGGAATATCAC
>Ga0315286_10002342_pt1 | contig 17665 bp, 14 predicted proteins | sample YL17G10_0_MG_FD_205038 | JGI IMG/M metagenome (GOLD analysis project Ga0315286, IMG submission 205038) | Sediment microbial communities from Yellowstone Lake, YNP, Wyoming, USA - YL17G10_0 | ecosystem: Environmental > Aquatic > Freshwater > Lake > Sediment | place: USA: Wyoming | collected...
AGCGACACCGTGTGCCTGGCGATGATCCGCGAGCTGCTTTCCTACCTCCCCAGCAACAATCTCGAAGACCCGCCGTTCGGTCCGACCAGCGACGAGTCCTCGCGACGCGACGAGAAACTGCGGACCATCGTGCCGGACAACCCGAACAAGCCCTACGACATCAAGGACATCATCACCGCCGTCGTCGACGATCGCCATTTCTTCGAGGTGCAACCGGATTTTGCCAGAAACCTCGTCGTCGGCTTCGGCCGGTTGGGCGGGCGTTCGGTGGGCATCATCGCCAACCAGCCGGCGTTTCTCGCCGGCGTGCTGGACATCGACGCGTCGCGCAAAGGGGGACGCTTCGTCCGGTTCTGCGATTGCTTCAACATCCCGCTCGTGACCTTCGTCGATGTTCCCGGTTTCCTGCCCGGCACCGCGCAGGAGTACGGCGGGGTCATCGTACACGGCGCGAAGCTGCTGTACGCATATTGTGAGGCGACCGTGCCCAAGGTGACGGTGATTACCCGCAAGGCGTACGGCGGCGCGTACGACGTGATGTCGTCGAAGCACATCCGCGGCGACGTCAACTTCGCGTACCCGACCGCGGAGATCGCCGTGATGGGCCCGGACGGCGCGGTCAGCATCGTCTTCCGCAATGAGCTGGATGCCGCGAGTGATCCGGTTCGGGAGAAGGAACGTCTGGTCGCCGAGTACCGCCGGACGTTCGCCACTCCGTTCAAGGCCGCTGAGCTCGGGTATATCGATGAAATCATCATGCCCGAGGATACGCGCCCCAAACTCATCCGCGCCCTCGATAGCCTCGAGAACAAGCGCGACAAGAACCCGCCCAAGAAACATGGCAATATCCCGTTGTGAGATCGTAGCCGCGGCAAGTGACTCGTGCTCGTCACAGCCGAGTGGCACTTGCGCAGTCCGAACACGAGCAAACGCGCACCACGAGTATGTTTAGGAGAGTGCTGATCGCCAACCGCGGCGAGATCGCCGTGCGTGTCATTCGTGCGTGCCGCGAGCTTGGTGTCGAGACCGTCGCGGTGTTCTCCGAAGCAGACCGGACGGCGCTGCACGTGAAGGAAGCGGATTACGCGTACCCGATCGGCCCCGCACCTTCGAAGGAGAGCTATCTCGTCATCGACAACATTTTGGAGGCCGCTCGTCGGAGCGGCGCCGAGGCGATCCATCCCGGCTACGGATTCCTTGCGGAGAACGCTGAGTTTTCCCACCGCTGTAAGGAGGCGGGCATCGCGTTCATCGGTCCGGCCGCCGCAGCCATCCGCGCGATGGGGGACAAAGTCGCGGCGCGCGCGCTCATGCAGAAGGCCCGGGTGCCCGTGGTGCCGGGCTCAGGCGGCACGCTCGACACTGTGGAAGAAGTGATCGCCACGTGCGACCACATCGGCTATCCGGTGATGCTCAAGGCGGCAGCCGGCGGCGGTGGAAAAGGCATGCGCCTCGTGCAGACGGCAGATGAGCTGCATTCGGCGCTGCGTGCCGTCCGCTCGGAGGCGAAGTCGTCCTTTGGCGACGATCGCATGTACGTCGAGAAGTACGTCACCAAACCCCGGCACGTGGAAGTGCAAGTGATGGCTGACACGTACGGCAACACGGTGCATTTGTTCGAACGGGAATGCTCGATTCAGCGCCGGCATCAGAAGGTCATCGAAGAGTCCCCGAGCCCGGTGGTGAGCGACCGCATGCGGGCTACGATGGGCCAAGTTGCGGTGCAGGCGGCGAAGGCCGTCAACTACGTCGGCGCCGGCACCATTGAGTTTCTCGTTGACGCTGATCGCAACTTCTACTTCCTCGAAATGAACACCCGTATCCAGGTCGAACACCCGATCACCGAGATGGTCACCGGCGTCGACTTGGTGAAAACGCAGATCGAGGTCGCCGCCGGCAAGGCCTTACCGTTTCGACAAGAAGACCTCACCACCCGTGGTCATGCCATCGAATGCCGCGTGTACGCGGAGGATCCGTACAACAAATTCTTCCCCTCGCCCGGCAAGATCCTTTTTCTGCAAGCGCCCGGCGGGATTGGCATCCGCGACGACACCGGCGTGTACGAAGGCTATGAAGTGAGCGTCTACTACGACCCGCTCATTTCGAAGCTCGTGGCCTGGGGCAGCACGCGGGACGAAGCGATCTGCCGGATGCGCCGCGCCTTGGCGGAGTACAGCGTGCACGGTTTGGTCACCAATCTGGCGTTCCATCGCTGGGTCCTGCAGCATCCGCGCTTCCTGGCCGGCGACTACGACACCAACTTCATCGCGCAGGAATTCCATGGCCTGACGGACACCGCGGTGCCGTTTCTGAAGGAGGCTGCACTGGCGGCGGCGGTGCTCGCCAAGCGCGATCACGAGATGGAGCACGCCGCGCGGCGCACGCAGTTCGGGTCGGGACGGCCGCGTGGCTCGTTGTGGAAGAATGCGGCCCGCCGCGGCGCGGTGCACGAGTAATGGCGTACCTGGCGGAGCTCGGAGAGCAGACCCACCGCATCGACGTCCATGCCGCCGGCGAATCGACGTTCACCGTGGAGATCGACGGCGTGCCGCGCACTGTCGACAGCCGTCGCCTCGGCGAAACGACCTATTCCCTCCTGATCGACGGACGCTCCGTGGTCGCGGAGGTGTCTGCCAGCGGCGAACAGTACACTGTTTCGATCGCCGGTGAGATCTTCCGTTTCTCATTGCTCGACGAGCGCCGCCGGCAGGTTACACTGGGCACACCAGAAGAGGAAAAGGGCCGGCGCGAAATCCGGGCGCTCATGCCCGGCAAGATCGTCGAGGTGCTCGTGCAGGTCGGCGACCAAGTGGAGCGCGACCAGGGTTTGCTGATTGTCGAAGCGATGAAGATGGAAAACGAGATCAAGTCGCCGGCGCAAGGAGAAGTGAAAGAGATTCGCGTGCGGCCGGGGCAAACGGTGGAGTCGGGACAGGTGCTGGCGGTGGTCGAATGAATACGTAGGTTTCTGGTTTGTGGTTTTTGGTCCCTGGTTCAAACCAGAAACCAGAAACCAGAAAGCAGAGACCAGAAACCAACCATGAGTAACCTCGACGACCTCAAGAAGGCACTATCGGCGTGGGAGGCACAGGTCCTCGATCGTGCGCTGGCGCGCGCGCCGGAGCGGCAGGCGAAGTTTGAGACCACCTCTGGGATCGAAGTGCACCGGCTGTACACGCCGGAGGATCGCGCCGATGAGGAGTACGTCGAGCAAGTCGGGTTCCCCGGCGTGTATCCGTTCACCCGTGGGGTCCAGCCGACAATGTACCGCGGGCGCCTGTGGACGATGCGGCAGTACGCCGGCTTTGGCACCGCGGAAGAGTCGAACCGCCGCTATCGCTATCTGTTGGAGCACGGGCAAACCGGCCTGAGCGTTGCCTTCGACCTGCCCACGCAGATGGGCCGGGACTCCGATCATCCGCGTGCCCAAGGCGAGGTGGGCCGCGTCGGCGTCGCGATCGATTCGCTGGCCGACATGGAGACGCTGTTCGAGGGCATTCCGCTCGGCAAGGTCACGACCTCGATGACCATCAACGCGACCGCGTCGATCCTGCTGGCGCTGTACCTCGCCGTGGCTGACAAGCAGGGCGTGGGCTGGGACAAGGTCGGCGGCACCGTACAGAACGATCTGCTCAAGGAGTACATCGCCCGCGGTACGTACATTTATCCGCCCGCGGGCTCGATGCGGATCATCACCGACATTTTCGCCTTCTGCACGAAAGCGGTCCCGAATTGGAATACGATCTCGATCTCCGGCTACCACATTCGGGAAGCCGGCTCGACCGCCGCGCAGGAGATCGCCTTCACGCTCGCTGACGGGATTGCCTACGTCGAAGCCGCGCTGCAGGCCGGCTTGAACGTCGATGAGTTCGGCGCCCGACTGTCCTTCTTCTTCAACGTCCACAACAACTTCCTCGAGGAAATTGCAAAGTTCCGGGCGGCGCGACGGTTGTGGGCGAAGATCATGAAGGAGCGCTTCGGTGCCAAGGACCCGCGCTCGATGATGCTGCGCACGCATGCGCAGACGGCGGGTTCGTCGCTGACCGCGCAGCAGCCGGACAACAACGTCGTGCGCACCACGATCCAAGCGCTGGCCGCCGTGCTCGGCGGCACGCAATCGCTGCACACCAACAGCAAGGATGAAGCGCTGGCGTTGCCGACGGAGGACTCGGTGCGCTTGGCACTGCGGACGCAGCAGGTGATCGCGTCCGAGAGTGGCGTGGCGGATGCGATCGATCCGCTCGCCGGGTCTTACTTCATCGAGTCGCTCACCGACGAGTTGGAACGCAAGGCCGTCGCGTACATCGCCGCCATCGACAAGCTCGGCGGCGCCGTGAAGGCCATCGAGCAGGGATACCAGCAGCGGGAGATCCACAACGCGGCGTACCGCTATCAGCAAGAGATCGAGCGGAAGCAGCGCATCATCGTCGGCGTCAATCAGTTCGCGTTGGCGGACGAACCCGTGCCCGACCTTCTCAAGATCGATCCGCGGCTCGAAGAGCAGCAGAAGCGCAAGCTGGCCGCCGTGCGCGCGCAACGCAATCAGCGCGCCGTGGAGCACGCGCTGCAGCACGTCGAAGAGGCCGCACGTGGAGACGGGAACCTCATGCCCACCATCATCGACGCCGTGCGCGTCTACGCGACGTTGGGCGAAATCGCCGATGCCATGCGCCGCGTCTTCGGTGAGTATCAGCCCTCAGTGACGTTGTAGGGTTCGAGGGATTCGTGTGCCGCGATTCTGGTCATCTGCCATTTTCCGGCAGCGGGCCACAAGCCGTTCGACTACCAGCGCCGGCTGGCTGGCGATCCGACGGTAGCGGTGAGACCGCTGAATATTCGCGCGCCGTCGGCCACTCCGCCCACTTCGGCCTCGCCTGCCTGCGCCAACGCTGCGGCAGGCAGGGGCAGTTTACGCCGATTGACGATTGAGCCATTGAGTCCTTGGATCATTGAAAGGCCGAGCGGGAATCGGCGGTGAACGATGAGCGATGAGCTGGAGGTCCTGAAACTGGTGGCCACGCGCTTGGAGGCCGCCGGCATCGCGTACATGGTCAGCGGCTCCATGGCCATGAACTACTACGCCCAACCCCGTCTGACGCGCGACATCGACATCGTGGTGGAATTGACGCCCGCCGATGCGGACCGTGTCCACCAACTCTTCGCAGCCGATTTCTATTGCGATCCCGACACCGTGCGCGACGCCATCGCGCGCCGCGCGATGTTCAACGCCATTCACTTCGACCTCGCCATCAAAGTCGACTTCATCGTCCGCAAGGCCACGCCGTACCGCGAAACCGAATTCGCGCGCCGCCGCGCTGCCATCGTGGCCGGCGTGCGGGTGTGGCTCGTCAGCCTGGAAGACCTCCTGCTCTCCAAGCTCTTCTGGGCCAAGGACAGCCACTCGGAGCTCCAACTCAACGACGCCCGGAACCTCATCGCCTCAGTTCCTGTCATCGATTGGCCGTACATCGAGCGCTGGGTTTCTGAGCTGACAGTCGGTACGCTGCTGGATGAGGTTCGCAGATGACCGACACCCCGCCCGAGGTCGCCGAACTCTACCGGGATCTCTTGATGCGTCGCTCAGGATCAGAACGCCTGGAAATGGGCTGCCGGATGTTCGACACGGCGCGCACCCTCATGCGTGCCAGCTTGGGTGATCCGTTGGGCACCGACCGCTCGCGCGATATGATGGCGCGGCTTTTTCTCCGCACGTATGCAACGGACTTCGATCCGGCAACCCGCGACCGGATTGCAGCGTGGCTGCGCGCCGATAGACGGCACTGACCAGGGCGGCGTCCTCGGCGCCTCCGCCAACTTCCGCTTCGGGTAGTTTAGGGCGATTGACGATTGAGTCATTGGGCCATTGAAGCTGGCGTATCTGGGCGACCTACCGGGACGATGCGCAGCTCTCCGCGGCTGAACAACCGCGGCCCCATTGAAGCGGGCGCGGCGCGACAACGGATGACGGATCGAGCGATGAAAAATGGAGAATGACGGATAAGGGATGGATGGAGCGGCCCGTGAACTCTACTCGTCCCGCGACAAATACGTGTACTCGCGCAGCCCTTGCTCGTAGTGGCGGCGCAGGCGGGCGGACTCGTCCAGGCTGATCTGGCCCTCGCGCATCGCCACCTCGATCGTGCGCCGCACTTTCTCGATCAACGTGCCTTTGTCGTACTGCACGTACTCTAACACCTCGGCCACCACGTCGCCTTCCACCACGTGCTCCACCTCGTAACGCCCATCTGGTCCGAGGCGGACATGGACAGCATCCGTGTCGCCGAAGAGGTTGTGGAGGTCTCCGAGGATCTCCTGGTATGCCCCGACGAGAAACACGCCGATGTAGTACGGCGGCCCGCTCCACGGGTGCAACTCCAAGACGTCTTTCACGTCCCGCTGATCGATGAACTTGTCGATCTTGCCGTCACTGTCGCACGTGAGATCCGCAAACACGCCGCGCCGCGTGGGTTTCTCGTCGAGCCGGTGAATCGGCATCACGGGAAACAACTGCTTGACGGCCCAGTGGTCCGGAGCCGACTGAAAGACGGAAAAGTTCCCGTAGTACGTATCGGCCAGGCCTTTCTCCAATGGTTCCAACTCATCCGGGACGTACGACAGCTCGCGGACGATGCGCAGGATCTTCTCGCAGCAATCCCAGAAGAGCCGCTCCACGCGGGCGCGCCCGCGCAGATCCAGGTACCCGAGTGAGAACAGCGTCGTCGCTTCCTCTTTGAGCTGCAGGCAGTCGTGAAACGCCTCCTGAACGTTTTTCTGCGAGATGCCGGCCCAGACTTCGGCCAGGTCCTTGATCACCTTGTGGTCGTCTTCTGACACCGGCTCGGGCGGCTTGCCGGAGAGCATCTCGTGGACGCCGAGCACATCGAAGATGAGGACGGAGTGATGCGCGGTCATGGCACGACCGGCTTCGGTGACGATGTCCGGATGCGGAATGCCTTCTTTGTCACAGGCCTCTTGAACCGAGGCCACGACGTCGTTCACGTACTCCTGCACGGAGTAGTTCATCGACGAATGGAAGTTCGTCTGCGAGCCATCGTAATCGACGCCGAGACCGCCGCCGACGTCGATGAATCGCGGCTTGGCGCCCATCTGATGGAGCCCGACGAACACGCGGCTGGCTTCGCTCAAGGCATCTTTGTGCGCGCGAATGGCGGTGATCTGTGAGCCAATATGGAAATGCAAGAGCTCCAAGCAGTCGAGCATGCCCTCCGCCCGCAGCAGCTCGACGGCCTCGACGATTTCGACCGCGGTGAGCCCGAACTTCGAACGGTCTCCGGTGGATTCGATCCACTTCCCGGCCCCTTTCGCCGTCAGCCGGGCGCGGACCCCAATGTGCGGCCGGATGCGCAGGTCGCGGGCCGTCTTGATGATGAGCTCCACCTCGCGAAACCGGTCCACCACGATGATCGGTGTGCGCCCCAAACGCTGCGCCAGGATGGCGGTTTCGATGTACGCCCGGTCCTTGTAGCCATTGCAAATGATCAGCGCGTTCGCGGTATCGAGGATGGCCAAGGCGATCAACAGCTCGGGCTTGCTACCGGCCTCGAGCCCGACCCCTTCCGAGGCGCCAAACTCAACGATCTCTTCCACAACGTGGCGCTGCTGGTTCACTTTGATCGGGTAGACGCCACGAAACCCACCCTTGTAGCCGTACTCGGCGATCGCCTTGCCGAAGGCCGCACACAAGCCATGCACGCGGCTGGCCAGAATATCGGAAAACCGCACCAGCAGCGGGGTGTGCAGTCCCCGCTGATCGAGGTCCTGCACCAGGTCGAGCAGGTCGATGCCCACATCGTGATCACCGCGCGGGCGCACCTCGACGTGCCCCTTCTCGTTCACCGTGAAGAAGCCCGCGCCCCAGTTGGCGACGTTATACAGCTCGATGCTGTCGCGAACCGTCCATCCTCGCATGGTTGTGGACTCTCCTCTTCGCCGGCCCGATGTGTTCGCGCTATGTATAGCGACCGCGCACTCGGTCGCAACGGGTGGGCCGGGAAAAAACGAGGGCGCGCGCGACTCGCACCTCCCGCGGGGTTGGGGCGCGGAGCGGATTTACCCTTGCGCCCGGGCGCGCTCGGCGACTTGCACCCGCTGCGCCGTCCGTTGCACCGCAAAACGCGGCCGCAACAGCGAGACGAGAGCGGGGATGAACACCAGGGCGCCGATGGCGTTGAAGATCATGAGCATCATGAGCAGGAAGGCCATCTCGGCTTCGAACTTGAGCGGGTGGAACAGCCAGAACATGACGCCGACCACGAGCGTGGTGCAGGTGAAGATGATCGCCTTACCAGTGGTCGCGATGGCGCGCATGTTGGCCTGGGTGAAATCCTGGTAAACTTCGTACTCCTCGACGATCCGGCTCAGCACGTAGTAGCCGTAATCGATGCCGATGCCGATGCCGATCGCGGCCACCGGCAGCGAGTTGATGTTGAAGTCGATTCCCACCAGGTACATGACCGCTTCCGACAGCGGCTGCGCCACCAGCGAGGGGATCATCACAATCAGCGTGGCGGTCACCGAGCGATAGGTCAGGAGGCTCAGCAGGAAGATCGCCAAGAAGATCAACGGCACGTTGATGCGGTACGACCATTCCACCTCTTCGTTGGCCGCCGCCAGAATGCCGAACAAGCCGCCGGCCAGCTGATACCGGATGCTGTCGTCAGACCGGCTCTGGGCGGCGATGTACTGCTTGGCGCGATCGATGGCCCCGTGGATCACGTCGTTGTTGTAATTCCGGTAAAACACCGTGACCGTGGCGTTGGTGTAATCCGGGTCGAAGAAGCGGTCCATCTCGCCACGGCTGGTCCCTGAGGTGAGGAGGAAGAACAACTGCCCGACATAGTCGTTGCGCGTCGGCAGCATCTCCCACTTCGGATCCCCTTCGTGGAAGGTGCGGAAAATCTTCTTGAGCAGTGTGGTGGCGGTGAGTGAGCCGCCGGCCCCATCGCCCTGCTCCATGTAGCGCTGGAACAGGTCGAGTTGGTTCAACACACGCGCGTCCTTGATCGCGCCGGGCCGCTTGCCTTCCGCAATGATGACTAGGTTGGCGGCGCCGGTGAACTTGTCGTTCATTTCGCGGAAGGCGACGTTGTAGGGATGGCTGGCGTACAACAGTGCCGCCCCCGGCTCGGTGTCGCCGGTCTTCAACTTCTGCGCGTAGTGCACCCCGACCACCATGACCAGCAGGAAAATCCCGACGACCGCCCAGCGTCGCGACCCGCTGCCGAGCGCGATCAGGCCTCGGGTGACGGCGTTGTACAGCTTGTCGGAGGAATGGCCGCCATGAAGCCGCTGCTTCGGCGGTCTGACCCAGGACAGGATGATCGGATGCAGGGTAACGACGCTGAGGAAGATCGAGATGATCCAGAAGCTCGCCACGAACGCCAGTTTCTGCATCAGGGGAATGCTGGCCACGGCGATGGTCAGCGTCGCCGCGCCGTCTGCGGCAATGGACACCATCGCCGGGCTGTACAGACTGACATACGAGCTGACGATGGCCGCATGCCGATCCTGGAGGCGGAAGTACTCCTCGTGGTAGCGCTCCATCGACTGCACCGAGTGACTCAGGGCGCGCGCGGTGATCAGGACAAACACCACCAGGACCAATGGGTCCAGCGTGAAGCCACATAACCCGGCAAACCCCAAACCCCAGATGGCGCTCATCAATCCGGAGAACGTGGGAATGATGACCCCCTGCAGGGTGCGGAAGTAGAACCACAGCAAGGCGATCATGGCGATACCCGTTGCGAGCAGGACGTAGCCCATGCTCGACAGGGCTTCCATGAAGTAGGCGTACAAGATCGGTGGCCCGGCAACGTAGATCTTCACCTTGCCGTCCGCTTCTTCGCGCTTGACGATCTCCTGCACCCGGCTCCACATGCCGCCGAGGTCGAAGTACTCCTCCCAGAAACCCGCGGTGAGCAGCGTGGCCTTGTCGTCGGACGACACGAACAGGCCGCGCACGCCCTCGGTCGTGTAAATCTTCTGGCGCAGGAACTCGAGATCTTCCTGGTCGCGCGGCACGCGCGGATAGATCAGCGGCACCACCTTGATCCCCGAGCCCGATGTCAATGTGGTCTTGAGCTTCGGGTGGGTGATCGAGATCACCTGCTCGCCATTGACGCCCGGCACGTTGTGCAAGAGATCGAGGGTGATCCGATCGACCTTCTGAATGATTGCCGGGTCGGTGAAGATCGTCCCGTTCTGCACCTCGACCGCCATCAGCAAGACGTTCGAGGTCCCGAACATGCTCCGATACTTCAGGTAGGTGTTGATGTAGGGGTTGGGTTGGCGATCGACGAGCGCCCTCCGCAGCACGCCCCCGGTAAACGAAAGCCACCCCCGGCCGTCGGCGCGGCAATCCGCGAGTTCCGCCACGGGAACCATGATCTCCTTTTTCAGACAGCTCAGCACGCTGCCGTCCCGGTCACGGCAGGCCGAATACTCCGGAACAAAGACGTACCGGTGCTGGGGGTAGAGATCGAAGAAATTCGTGAAGATGGTCAGACGGGTGGCCGTGAGCCAAACGAAGAACAGCGTGCCCAGTCCGATGACGATGGAGATCGGCACACGGCGCCGTAACAGGAAATGCAGATAGCGCTCAATCGCCCATTTGGGCAGCATGCTTCTCCCCCTCCGGCAATTGGATTTGGTCGCCGGCGACGCGTACCGTCAGGCCGTTGGCGCCGACGAAGAGTCCGTGCGTACCGCTTACCAGCGACAGCGCGCGGATCCAGCGCAGATTCGCGCCCGCCGGCATTTTCTTGCGATGCCACGTCTGCCCGCCGTCGTCGGTGGCGAAGACCCCGCCGTTATCGCCGACGGCGTACCCGCGCTGGCCGGCCACCGCGACGGCGTACAGACTGGGGTTCTCCATCGCCTGTTCGAAACCGACCTGCTCCAACGCCGCAACGGCGGTGTCGCCGTGTTGTACCTGCCACGTGTGGCCGCCGTCTGTGGTGCGCAAGATGAGGCCGTCCAACCCGACCGCCCAGCCGTGCTGCGCGTCGGTGAAGTCCACGCCGAACAGCGTCTTGTCGACGCCGCTCGCCTGATCGGCCCAGGTTGTGCCGCCGTCGGTTGTCGCGATGACGGCGCCGCCCTCCCCAACAATCCAGCCATGCTGGTCATCCGGCCATGATAGCGCGTTGAGGATCACGTCGCGGTCGAGCGAGCGTGTTTCCCAGGTCTTCCCACCGTCGTGCGTGGCGAGGATCGTCCCCCAATCTCCGACGATCCAGGCGCGCTGCGGATCGAGCGCCTGCACGTCAAACAGCGGACGGTCACCGCCGACTGACTGCTGTTCCCAGGCGTCGCCGCCGTTGCTGGTGTGGAGGATCAAACCGGAACGTCCGACCACCCAACCGTGCTGCACATCGGCGAAGTGCACACTGTAGAGATGCTCTGAGGTATGCGATACTTGCAGCTGCCAGGACTCCCCGCCGTCACGGGTGCGGAGAATCGTACCAAAGGCCCCGACGACCCAGCCATTTCCCGCATCGACGAAATGCGTTCCGTAAAGATGATCAGTGATGCGGATGCCGTTGTGTGGGGCGGCCGTGGCCACGGCCGCGGCTGAGAGCGCCACCAATATCGCCGCGCAAGCCGCGTCTCGCGCCCAACCTGCGTGATTTGTCTGCCTCGCCACCGCTTCGAACTCGCCCCTGTACTGAAAACTCCCAAGCTTATAGGTCGAGCAGTTGTTTCGTGTCAACTCCGTTATGGACACTCTGTAGGCAGCGCGTACGGTGATCGGTACGCGCGGCTTGCGTGTGCGGGCGTCCGGGAAAATCGCCGTCGCGCCCCTCGAGGTTGTCTTTGTCATTTGCTGCTCTGCGTACTACACCAGATTCCAGGGCGTCGACCAGCACGAATTCAAACTGAGGAGAGCGATTGGTCATGACAACAAGCAGAACGCAGTCCAGGGCGTTTGGATGGCGGTGGCTCATTGCGGCTGTGGTCCTTTGCGTCGGACACGGCGCGCTCGCCGCATCGTCCGCCGACTTGTTGATTCGGGCCACCGTAGCGTCGTTCCGCGTGGGCCGCATCGGGAGGTACACGGTCACCGTGAGCAACAAGGGGCCGAGCGTCACCGACGACATCATCACAGTCACCGACACGTTGCCGGCCGGCTTGACCTTCGTGTCGAGCTTTGGGGCCAGCTGGACGTGTTCCGCCGTGGGGCGAACCGTTACCTGCACCGACACGGACCCGTTGAAGGCAGGAAAAACGTTCCTGCTCAGGATCAACGTGCTCGTCGACAGCGCGGCGCTCCCGAAAGTGACGAACTCGATCTCGGTTGCCTACCCCGGTGATCCGAACACGGCGAACAACACGGTGACGAAGCTTACGACCGTCTTGTACGGGCGCGGGACACCGATCGTGCTCACCGCCACGCCGGCTCCCAGCGCTCCGCCACCAACTGCTACGCAAACGTCTGGCACCCCGTTGCCAACCGGCGTGCCGACAGAAACGCCGGTGACCACTGCAACGCTTGCGCTTACAGACACGCCTGTTCCCACGAACACCAGGACGCTGACCCCAACGCTGACCCCGACGCCAACGCCGGCGGCCACCGATCTGTCCATCGTCAAGACGGGCGGCACATTCACGGTCGGCACGCCCGGTGCGTATACGATCACGGTCAGCAATGTCGGTCCGGCGAACACAAACGCGCCGATCACCGTGGTCGACACCTTGCCGATGGGCCTGGGCTATATTTCGGGAAGCGGGACAGGATGGACCTGTTCAAGCTCGGAACAGATCGTCACCTGTACGCGGTCCAACCCGCTCGCTTCCGGCGCGGCGACTAGCGTCACGCTCACCGTGAGCGTCGGCAGTGCCGCATTCCCGACCGTCACGAACACCGCAACGGTGTCGTACACGGACGATACCAACGCTGCCAACAACACGGCGCGGAGACCGACGGCCGTCAGGATGTGAGCGGCGGCTGTCGGCCCTGACGCTCGACCCTCTCAGCCGGGGCACCCTTCCCTCGCAGACCTCGCAGGGAAAGGGGCCGGGGGGGGAGGTTCGAATGCGAGATCTGCCCAGTTACCGCCGCGCCCACAGCCTGAGCGCAACACCTGAGCGCGGCACGCTTGACACAACGAAGACGCGCCAGTATTAGTGACTGACCAGTCAGTATCGAAATGGCACTGTCCACTCAGACCATGCCCCTGTTGCCGCCGCGCCGTGGGCGCCCACCGCTGGCGGGGTGCCGGCAGAAGATCTTGACTGCCGCTGAGGTCATCTTCACGCGGCATGACTATCACGAAGTGTTGATGGACGACGTGGCCGAAGCGTCCGGTGTCGGCAAGGGCACGCTGTACCGCTACTTCCCGAGCAAGCGTCAATTGTACCTCGCAGTGATGTTCGAGGGCATCGAACGGCTGCGGCACGACTTGCAGGTCGCGGTCGATACCGCCGCAGAGCCCGCCGGAAAAATCGAACGGATTGTGCGGTGCATCCTCGCACACTTCTGGGAGCGGCGATTGTTCTTCGCCTTGATTCATCGCAACGAGTACAAACCCGACGATCCGGACAGTCGCGAGTGGCTGCGCCGGCGCGCCGATATCGCGCGCATCGTTCAGCACACCATCGAGCACGCGATCCGCGCCGGCCATATGCGCGCGGTGGAGCCGCGCATCGCGGCGGAGATGTTGCTCGGCATGCTGCGCGGTGTGAACCGCTATCGCACCCGGAACGACACCTTGGACGATCTCGTGGTCGCCGTCGTCAATGTCTTCCTGTGCGGTGTGGCGACCCCATCGGGCCGGCGCTGGGCGAACAAGGTGGACAAAGGAGATGGCGAATGCGGACGGTCCTGAGCCTATTGATCCTGGCGATCACCCTAGCGGGCAATGCACGTGCACAGACGCCGACACCGGCGCCGCAGCCGGCCGAGTCGCCGAAGACGCTCGCCGAATGCGTGAGCATCGCGCTGGCGCAGCACCCCAGTCTCAAGGCAGCCGGGGCCTCCGTGCAGGCCGGCCACGAGCGCGTGTTCGAGGCGGCGTCGAGCTACCTGCCGCAGGTCAGCAGCTCTTACAGCGCGACCCGCGGCAATAGCCTGAGCACCTCCCGCACCGGCACCACGGTGTCGTCGACCTCGGTGTCGACGCTCGCAGGCGGGGCCTCGCCGTCCACCTTCAATTTCTATCGCACCGGCATGAGCCTCTCGCAGATGCTGTTCGATTTCGGGCAAACGCTCAATCAGATCCGCGCGGCGCAGGCGGCCGAGCAATCGCTGCGCGCCGACCTGACCACGCAGGCGGAGACCGTGGCGCTGAATGTGAAGCAGGCCTACTTCAACGTGTTGGCGACGCGCCGCCTGCAGGTAGTGGCGGATGAAACCGTCCGCCAGAACCAGTCGCACCTCGACCAAGCACGCGGGCGCTACACCGTTGGCCTGGCCGCGAAGTTCGATGTGACGCAGGCCCAGGTGCAGTTGGCGAACGCCGAGCTCAACCAACTCAGCGCGCGCAACAACGTGGCGGTCGCGCGCGAGACGTTGCGCAACGCCTTGGGCCTTACCGGCCCGCTCACCTTCGATATCATCGACAACCTGGACATCCACGCCGTCCAGATCACCGAGCAGGAGGCCCTGGCCCTTGCCTACGAGAAGCGCCCTGAGCTGCAGAGCTTCCAGGCGCAGGAACGCGCCACCGGCCAACAGATCACGGCGCTGCAGAAGAACTATCTCCCGAACGTGACCGGTAACGGCGCGTACCAGTGGTCGGGCACGGATTACCCGCTCGATTCGAACTGGAGCATCGGCGCCAGCGTCAATCTCTCCATTTTCAACGGGGGCTTGACCACGGCGCAGATTGCGGAGCAGAAGGCGAACCTGTCGAACCTGAAGTTCAACGAGGAGCTGACGCGCCAGAACATCGCGCTCGAAGTGCGCCAGGACACGCTGAACCTCCAGCAGGCCGCGGCCAGCATCGGGGTTGCCGAAAAAGGCCTGCAACTGGCGCGTGAGAATCTCGCGCTGGCGGAAGGGCGCTACAAGACCGGCGTGGGCAACATCATCGAATTGACGGATGCGCAAGCGTCGCTGACGACCGCGGAGGCCAACCACGTGCAGGCGCTTTACAACTACAAGACCGCCCTGGCGGCGCTGGAAAAAGCCACCGCGCAGCAATTGACATCGGATTAGCACATAGACGAGCCTTGATCTGCAAGTCGTCGCGTGGCGCGAGGATCTTGTGACGGGCAGACTGTCAATTCGTCATTCCCGCAGTCCTGCGGCGGGAATCCATCCGCATGCGCTGGATGCCGAAGGATTGCAGGCGTGACGGAACGCGGACCTGCGGTTGGGTGCGGGTGTCAGGCCGCGCCCAGGTAGAGTGCACGAACGAGCGTTTGGAGTACTCCAAACGTGCGCAGGACGCGCGGCGGGCCTACGGCCGTATCCACGATCCGCCCAGCGGCAATCACAGCGTCGGGCCTGGCGAGCACGCCGAGGTCCTCGAGTGGATTGCCACGCAGCACCAACACGTCGGCCGCCGCGCCGGCACGGAGGACACCGAGATCTGCCGCGCCAAACGTTGCCGCCGAACCGGAAGTGGCTGCCACCAGCGCCGTGGTGGGAGATAGGCCGGCGTCAACCATCGCGCCGATTTCGTGTGCCGCCGAGCCGTGTAGCGCGTAGCAGAATGAGGTGTCGGTTCCGAACGCGAACCGCGCGCCCGCGGCGGAGAGCCGCGCCAGATTGTCCCGCGCCGTTTGCATCGCGCTGCCCAGCCGGGAGAAATGCAGATCGGGCAGGAAATCGTCGGGCAGTGTGTCGCCCGCGGCGCGCATGCGCCGGTCGAAGTCCGCCAGCCGGGCGAACCACCTCGGCAGGAGCTGCGGCCGCAACTCCTCCAGATACTCGGGGTGCTGGCGCGCGTACCCGAAGGCGGCAAACACCCACAACGTTGGGATGACGGGGATCTGCCGGCGCGCCACTTCCGCGACGACCGCGTCGGACAACGGCTCAAAACTGCTGTGGGCGATGACGTCCGCGCCACCATCGACCGCCTTCTGGTAGCCGTCCGCCGTGTGCGCATGCACGAACACGCGCAGACTGCGCGCGTGCGCCGCGCCCACCACCGCACGGAACGTCTCCAGTGACATGACCGGCAGCGCGCGTCCGTTGTAGCTGACATCCATCGAGGCGATCTTCACCATGTCCACGCCCGCCTGCGCGAGCCGTCCGACGACCGCGCGCGCACGTGCCGCGCTGTCGATTTCCTCCACCATCTCGAGGCCCACCGCCATCGCGCGCGGCGCCCAGTCGAGGGGGTATCCGTTCGGCGCGGTCAACAGCGGGCCGGCGACGAGATAGCGCGGCGCCGGCTCCCGCTGCGTGCGTAAACGCTCGCGCATCGCAACCACGCCGCGCAACGGCCCGCCCAGATCGACGACGGTGGTTGTGCCGTGCGCGAGCGCGACGTCGAAGTTGAGCGGAATCTGCCGGAGGTTCTCCCAGGCCACCCCCTCCTCACGCCCGCAGCTCCCGGCGCGCAGCATGTGCGTGTGCGCGTCGATCAAGCCGGGCATGACGAAGCGGCCGCGCGCGTCGAGGCGCTGGTAGTCGGCGGGAATCGCTCCCGGCGAGCGCAGCGCTTCGATCTTCCCGTCGCGAATCAAGACATCGCCCGGCGCCGGCGGCGCGCCCGTGCCGTCGAAAATCAGCCCGCCGGTGATCGCCAGCTGCGGTGCCGTAGACGGCGTGCTCGTCCGGGCGCAAGCGCTGGCCGCAACCACGCTCGCGATCAGCAGCCGACCCAAGAGTGGAACACGCACGACCGCGGTGTTCTTCCATCTGGCCATGGATCAGTCCTCCGGCACCCGTCACGCCGCAACTCGGCGTGCCCGCAGCTCGACGACAAGCTCCAGGTCAAGCGCGGCGGCGATACGCCGGAGGGTATCAAGACTCGGGGTACTGCCTCCTGCTTCGAGACGTGCAATCGCCGGCTGCGTGCTGCCGATTCGGCTCGCGAGCTCCGCCTGCGTGATGCCGAGGCGCTCACGCGCCTGCCGCACCCGTTCTGCCAGCTCGAAGCCTTCCTTCGCCTGCCGATAGGCAACACGACGCTCTTTGTTGTCGGCTTTCGCCCGCTTGATCTGCGCCCCGCTACGCCGTTTCGTCACTGTCTTCTTCTGCGACATGCTTTTCCTCGATACACCGTTGCATTGCCTTGCACGCGCGTTCGATCTCGGCCCGCTCTTGCCGTCGCTGCTTGCGAAACACCGTCAACAGAATGATCCGGCGACCCGCTGCAATGAAACAAGATAACCGGACTGCGTCACTGCGGGTGCCAAGGTAGAAGCGCCGCTCGCGCAGTTTGCCCCGCAGTTGCCGCGTGTAGGGTTGATCCAGTAACGGTCCCCGGTCTGCCAATAGATCGATGTGGAACTCCGCAGCGGGAAGCGCTTCGGTCCACTCTGCCACCTCCGCCTCCAGCTCAATGCTCCCCCACGGCACGCCGAAACCTGACATACCATATTTGGTATGTCAAACCCACATTTCTAGCCCTACGTTCGCACGGATGCGAGGGGAATTGGCACTTCGAGCCTGCATTTCAAGTGCGAACTGGTCGTGCCGACATACATGAAAGAAGGGTGGGAAACCAACGCTCAAGTGCGAAGACCTTGA
>Ga0315286_10002343_pt1 | contig 17657 bp, 13 predicted proteins | sample YL17G10_0_MG_FD_205038 | JGI IMG/M metagenome (GOLD analysis project Ga0315286, IMG submission 205038) | Sediment microbial communities from Yellowstone Lake, YNP, Wyoming, USA - YL17G10_0 | ecosystem: Environmental > Aquatic > Freshwater > Lake > Sediment | place: USA: Wyoming | collected...
CGACTCGGCCAAGGGCGAGCTCGAGGCGAAGGGCACGCCGTACACGAGCAGGATCGCGTGGGTCGACCCCACCTTCTTCTTCGAAAACTACGTCCCCGAGCATCTAATTCTGATCGGGCGCCACGCCGCGGCATCCAAGAAACTCCAAACGAGGTTCTCGGTGGTTTTCCCGTCGGACATGGTGTCGCTCACGGCCGTAGCGGCGACGGAAAGCGAGGTCGAGATCGCCACACGCCCACGTCCGACCGTCTGCAACAAGTACGGAGTGGCATTCCAGAACTCGGCCCCCTTTTTCCTGTATGTCGATCCTGACCGCAACATACCGGTGTACATGGATTTCCCCGCGACGCAAACCGAGGTGTTCCTGAAGGAGGCATTCGGTGAACACCCGGCACCCAGATACAAGACCCCGACCTCACCCCAGAGCCGGTGACGGTCCCGAGGCACCGGCGGAGGCGTTTGTCCGGCGGCGCGACCCGGGGTACGGGTAGGAAGGCCCGGCGACCCGCCACGTTAATCGGCTTATTTTAAAACAGTTACGTATAATCGCCGGTTTTTCTGGTTGACGTCTGGTAAACCGTAAGAATATAATTAGAAGTCACTAAATCGACCCCAGCGCCGGTGGAGCCCCATCGGGACCAGTGGTGAGGACCGGTTACCGGTCGTCTTTTTATCAGAGCACTGGAGGAAAACGATGAGTTTCTTAGCGGCACCTGAGCTGAGGCAGAAAGCCACGTGGAAATTCAATCAGATCACCATCGCGTTTTTGAGCGCGTGGATGACGGCGGTCTTATGGGCCCGGTGTTTCGCGGAGGGGATCATGCATATGCCCTACTCCGTTCGCCGGCGGCTCACACCGCTGCGAGTTCTGGCGGGCCTGGGTATCGCGGGCCTAGTTGCAACACCTTCAACGCTTTACTACGTCGAGAAAGGCCGGCACCTCGACACCCGCCGCGCCTTCAGAGAACTGACCGTCTCTTCGACGACCGAAACCCTGTATCTCGAATCCACGGTCCGAGGGCTCCTGGACGAGCAGTCCCGCCTCACGAACCTCGTCCTGGAATCCGGAAACACGCTCTATTCCAGCAACCGAGTGTACGTCAAGGTGCTCGCCACGGGTTATTCGAGCTCGATCGCCGAGACTGACTCAACGCCCTTTATCACCGCGGCGAACACGCCTTCACGCCCGGGTGTCTTGGCCGTCTCGCAGAACCTCTTGCGGGAATACACCCCCGGGGCCCCGTTTTCCTTTGGCGACCGCGTCAAGGTCTACGGGGTGGGCGATTTCATCGTGGAAGACTCTATGAACTCCCGTTGGACGAACCGGATCGACATCTGGTTTGCCACCCGCGACAACGCGGTGCGTTTCGGCCTCAGGGAAGTCGTGCTCTCGGGGACGCTCGAGGCGGGCGTGGACATACGCGAGGAGATCCTCTCCGGAAACTACTCAGCCGAGACGTTTCCCGGCGGTCTTTAGCGGCGCCCCGGATCGATAGCTCTCGACAACGCCCCCTTCCCGCACGGATACTGGCAGAGAAATACGCCTCCCTTCTGCCATGACCAAACGATTCTGGCTCCATCTTCTTCTGTGCGCGGCGCTGACCACCGGGGTCTCCCTTTTTGTTCGTCTATCCGGGTACGCTCCGCCGGGGCACGTCCGTGCCGCCCCGCCGGTGACCTTCGCCGCGCTCGCCGGTGTCTATCTCTCCGTCCTGGGTTTCCTCTATGTCTTTGCCCGGCTGGCGCTCCGGGTGACGGGCTCGGACCGCACCACCGGGCTCCTCAGCGTCTATGCGGTGGCCCTCTACGTTCCATTCGTCGCCCAGGTCACCGAATCCTTCGCTTACCCGCTCGCCCTGCTCCTGATCTCGGGGGCCGTGCTCGAAATCCTGGACATCGATCTCACCCGCGCAAACGCCGTGCGTTCGGGGCTCTATCTCTCGGGGGCGTGCGTTATCGAGCCGAGCTGCGCGATCGTCGGAGCGGCCCTCCTTCCGGTCGCCGTCGCGGTGGCGCGCCGGCAATGGACGCTTCCCCTCCGGTTCGCGCTTGCCGTCGCCCTCCCGTGGACGGCCTTCCATTTGCTTGCGGGGTCCGATGGAGCGGGCGAAGCCTTTCGTCCCCTTCGCGCGGCGGCGCTTGCCGGGGATCACCGGGGGCTCGCTTCCGCTCTCGTGGCGGAGGCGGCCACGATTCGCGCGTCCTGGGAGGGTGAGATTCATTCGACGTATGCCGCCTTCGGTCTCGCCGGTTTTCTCGCCGGGACGGTCCGTCGCCTGGGTCCCTCTCGACGGGGCGTCCTCGCGGTATCATGGCTGCTTGGTGTCGCCATCGCCGTCGGGGCAGTACTCGGGGATGGCGCCCCGCCCCTTTTTCGTCCCCTCGCGTACGCGCTCCTCATCCTTCTTGCCGGCGCGGGTCTCGCCGCACTGGCCGCGATGAATCCTCTCCACGCCGGGCGAAGAAGGATGATCCCCGTCGGTGTGTTTTTCCTGTTACCGCAGGTCGTCGTTTGGGTGAAGCTTCTCGTCTGAGGTGGTGTGTGGTCCGGGCGGAAAAAGCTATGGGCCGACGATGTTGAACCTCGCGTCGACGTGGATCGTCTCGCCGGTCACACCGGCCGACATGTCGCTCACCAGGTAGACCGCACTTCTCCCCTTCTCTTCGAGGTCTTGGCGCGAGCGGTAAGGAAAAAGTCTCCGGCCATTGTTTCCCCCGTTGATCTAATCTCTTTCCTCATATAGGTTTCTACTTGTACTCTGCTGAGTGTCGCCGTATATTATCGGTTGATTATCTAATCCGTGCCTCTCCATGCGGAAACGCGTAAATACGGATGTCCGCTTTCCCGCGTCGCCAAGCCAGGTACACCTCTCGCTGAGTTCATGTCGATGCGGGAAACGCTCAACGTCCCTGCGCTCGCCCTCTATGCGAGTCCAATAAGGGGGTTCTCTTGAAAGAGTTCGACGTCATCGTCATCGGAAGCGGTCCCGGAGGATACGTTGCGGCCGTTCGCGCGGGGATGCTCGGTCTCAAGACGGCGCTCGTCGAGAAGGACCCCTTTCTGGGAGGCACCTGCCTTCACCGCGGGTGTATCCCGACCAAGGCGCTCCTTCATACGGCCTACTTGTACGATGAATTCAAACACGCCTCCGATCACGGGTTGAAAACGGGACCCGTGACGGTCGACTTCCCAAAGGTCCATTCCCGCAAGACGGCGATCGTCAACAAGCTCGCCAAGGGCATCGAGTATCTAATGAAGAAAAGGAAAATCGAGGTCTTGACGGGAACGGGGAGCCTCATCGATCCGACGACCGTTCGGATAAAGGGCAAAGACGGCGACGAGATCATCAAGGGCCGCCACCTCATCATCGCGACGGGATCGACCCCTGCGGATCTCCCCCACATTCAAGTGGACCAGAAGACCGTTCTGGACAGCGATGGCATCCTCACGCTGCAGACGATCCCGAAATCGATGGTCGTCGTCGGCGCGGGCGCGGTCGGTGTCGAGTTCGCCTCGATTTTCAATTCGTTCGGCTCCGACGTGACCGTGGTCGAACTTCTCCCCAGGGCCGTTCCCCTCGAAGACGAGGAAATATCGGCGGCTCTCGAGAAGATCTTCGCGAAGCGCGGCATCAAGGCCATGACGTCGAGCCAGGTAAGAACGCTCGACCTGTCGGGCGGCGGCGCAAAACTCGCCGTCGAGGGAAAGGGAAAGACAACCGAGCTCCTGGTCGAGAAAGTGCTTCTCTCCGTCGGCCGAAGACCTCTCACACGGGGGATCGGGCTCGAGGCCGCGGGGGTTTCGTTGGACGGCAAGGGCTACGTCGTCGTGAACGAGTTCATGCAAACGAGTGTCGCGAGCATCTACGCGATCGGTGACGTCGTTCGAACACCGTGGCTCGCCCACGTCGCCTCGGCCGAGGGGATCCTCGCCGTGGATCATATCGGGGGGAAACCGGCTCATCCGATCGACTACAAAAAGATCCCGGCGTGCACGTACTGCCGTCCCGAAGTGGCGAGCGTCGGTCTCACCGAAAAGGCCGCGAGAGAGGCGGGGTACGAGGTCGCGGTGGGGCGATTCCCCTTCTCGGCCATCGGCAAGGCGATGATTCTTGGAGAGACGGACGGTTTCGTAAAGATCGTGAGCGAGGCAAAGTACGGCGAGGTTCTTGGCGTACACATCATCGGACCAAAGGCGACCGAGCTCATCGCCGAGGCGTGCATGGGACTTCGCTTGGAGACGACGGTGGAAGAGATTTTCAGGACGGTACACGCCCACCCAACCCTCTCCGAGGCGATGCTCGAGGCGGCGCACAGCGTCTACGGAGAAGCGATCCACGTCTAGGCTTCGCTTCTGGGAGAGGAACGCTCGAACTCAATGGAGGCGTACGGTGAATCGTAAGACGGCGCCAGCGGCGCGGCAGAAGGGGATCCCGGCCGAAACGAAGAAGCAGCTTCTCTATTACATGAAGCTCACCCGGGATATCGAGTACCGGATCGAGAGGGTGCTCTACCGCCAGGGGAAAATCGTCGGCGGCGTCTATGTGGGCCGCGGACAGGAAGCGATCAGCGTCGGGACGGGTATGCTCATGCGCGAGAACGACGTCGTCGCGCCCACGCACCGTGACATGGGGATATTTCTCATACGCGGGATTTCTCCCCGCCGGATCATCGCGCAGTACATGGGGAGGAAAACGGGCGTCACCGGGGGAAAAGACGGGAATATGCATATGGGCGATCTCAAGCACAACATCATCGCCTTTGTGAGCCATCTTGGCGACAACGTCCCCGTCGCCGCCGGCGCGGCTCTCGCGTTCACCATGCGGGGAGAAGACCGTGTCGTCTTCTGTTATTCGGGGGAAGGGGCCACGAGCCGCGGCGACTGGCACGAGGGCGTCAACTTTGCCGCGGTTCACAAGCTGCCCGTCGTGTTTTTTATCAACAACAACCAGTACGCGTATTCCACCCCGGTGTCGCTGCAAATGCCGGTCGAAAACGTGGCGGACCGGGCACCGGCTTATGGAATCCCGGGAGAGGTGGTCGACGGCAACGACGTGCTCGCCGTTTACGAGTCCGCCCGCCGCGCCGCCGACTGGGCGAGATCCGGCAAGGGACCCTGCCTCGTCGAGTACAAGACGTTTCGCATGACCGGACACTCGGCGCACGATGACGCGGGGTACGTCCCCAAGGAACTTTTGGAGGAGTGGAAGGGAAAAGACCCCATCGAACGCCTCGAACGGCACATGCTCGGCGAGGGAGAAATCACCAACGACGAGCTCACGCGGATGGCCTCGGAGATCACGGCGATCGTCGACGACGCCGTCGATTGGGCCGACAAGAGCCCCTTCCCCGACCCGGAGGATGCTCTCAAGGGCGTTTATTTCGAAGAACGGTAAACGGAGGAAAGCGGGAGACGGACATGGCGCAAACGACCTATCTCGAAGCGATCCGCCAGGGAATCTGGGAGGAAATGGAGCGGGACGCGCGCGTCTTTATATTGGGTGAAGACGTCGGCGTGTACGGCGGGGCGTTCAAAGTCACGGCGGGATTCCTCGATCACTTCGGGCCCAAGCGGGTGATCGACATGCCGATCTCCGAGTCGGCCATCGTCGGCGCGGCGATCGGGTCGGCGTACATGGGGATGCGCCCCATCGCCGAGATGCAGTTCATCGACTTCATCTCGTGCGCGTTCGATCAGATCACCAACTTCGCCGCCAAGAGCCGGTACCGCTGGGGCGCCGGTGTGCCGATCGTCGTACGGGGCCCAAGCGGCGGGAACACGCACGGCGGACCGTTCCACTCGCAAAACGTGGAGAGCTTCTTCCTCAACACTCCGGGACTCAAGATCGTCCAGCCTGCCACCGCGTACGACGCAAAAGGACTGATCAAGGCGGCGATCCGCGACGAAGACCCCGTGCTCTACTTCGAGCACAAGTATCTCTATCGGCGGATCAAGGAAGAAATCCCCAGCGAAGATTATACGGTCCCCATCGGCAAGGCGGCGTTGAGGCGCGAAGGGGGCGACCTCGGAATCATCACCTACGGCGCGATGGTGTACACCGCCCTCGAGGCCGCCGACACGCTGGCCAAGGACGGGGTCCAGACCGAAGTCCTCGACCTCCGGACGCTCGCCCCGCTCGATGAGGAGGCGATCCTTGCGACGGCGGCGAAGACGGGCAAGGTGATCGTGCTCCACGAAGCCTGTCTCACCGGCGGCGCGGGTGGCGAAATCGCCGCGAGGATCGCGGAGAAGGCGTTCGATTTTCTCGACGGTCCCGTCGTCCGCGTGGCCGCGAAGGATACGCCGGTTCCCTACAGCCCGCCGCTCGAGGAGTTTTTCCTCCCGCAGGTCGGCGGGGTGCTCGAAGCGGCGAGGAAGTTACTCGACTATTAGCGCGGGTGGCGCGGATGGGGCCGGTTGCCATAGGCGCGGGTGGCGGCCACGGGCGCCCGCGCGGAGCGCTAGCGAGCACGGCCGTGGGCGGATGGCCGGTAGCCGCCGCGCGTGTGAATGTCAAAAATACTCTGGTTCGATTGATCCACGAACGAAGGAAGGCCAAATGAGCACCGACGTCATCATGCCCCAGATGGGCGAGAGCATCGCGGAAGGTACCGTCACCAAGTGGCTCAAACAAATCGGTGACCGCGTCAAGAGAGACGAGCCTCTCTTCGAGATTTCGACCGACAAGGTGGACGCCGAGATCCCGTCGCCCGCCGAAGGTGTTCTCCTCGAGATCCTCGTCAAGGAAGGCGACACCGTCCCGATCAACACCGTCGTGGCGCGTATCGGCGCGGAGGGAGAAGCGAAGACGGCTGGTGCTTCGCGCCAGGAGCCGGCAAAGGACAAGGCCGCTTCGCCGCGTCCCGAACCGGCGCGAGAACCCGCGGCGCCCATGGCACCTCCCGCGACACCCAAACCCGCCGCGGCCCCAGCCAAGCCCCAAACTCCCGCCGCCGTCCCGCCGAGACCCGCCCCTGCACCGGCGGGAGCACCCGCGGGCGGCCCGGTTACGCGCGAAGACGAGGCGGCGCTCAGACGAAAAACGAAATCGACACCGGTGGTTCGGAAGATCGCCGGTGAACACGGTGTCGACCTCACCCTCATAGATGGCACGGGGATCGGCGGGAGGGTGACCAAGAGGGATATCCTCACGTATATCGAACATCAGGAGGGACCCGTTGCGGCACCTGGCGCGGGCGTCCTCACGCCGGCGCCGCATCCCGCTCCGACCGCGCCGGGGCCCAAAGCGGGCCCCACTTCCGAGCCGCCCGTCACACCCGGGATCGTCTTTCCTCCTGGAGAACGCGAGGCCCGCGAGAAGATGAGCATCATGCGCAGGAAAATCGCCGAGCACATGATTATGAGCCGCCGGACCTCCGCTCACGTCCAGTCATGGCAGGAATGCGACATGCAGAGCGTCTTCAAACGGCGCGATGCGCTCAAGGGAGAGTTCGAGCGCTCGGGCGTGAAACTCACCTTCACCACGTTCATCGCCGAGACCGTGGTTCACGCGCTCCAGGCGTTTCCGAAGCTGAACGCATCGGTGGAAGGCGAAGACACGATCGTCTATCACAAGGACGTCAACTTGGGGATCGCCGTCTCGCTCGATTGGGGTCTCATCGTGCCGGTGGTGAAACAGGCCCAACAGATGAATCTTCTCGGGCTCGCGACCTCGATCAACGATCTCGCCGAGCGTGCGAGAACCAAGCGGCTTTCCGTCGACGAGGTCCAGGGCGGGACGTTCACCATAACGAACCCCGGGATTTTCGGCACCTTGATGGGGGCCCCGATCATCAACCAGCCACAGGTGGCGATACTCGGTGTCGGCGTCATCAAGAAACGCCCCGTTGTGATCGACGACGCCATCGCGATCCGGCCGATCATGTATCTAAGTATCTCGTACGACCATCGTCTGGTCGATGGGGCCGACGCGGCGAGGTTCCTTGCGTACGTCGTCAATGATCTCGAGACGCCGCGTTGAGGACGGCAAGATGAGACGCGTTACGCTCCACGATCTCGGCCTCATCCCCTACGGCACCGCCCTGGGTGTGCAGCGCGAGTCCGTCGCGAGGCTCCATGCGGGGGGGACGGAGGAGGCGCTCTATCTCCTCGAACACCCCCACGTGGTGACGAGAGGGCGGAACGCGAGCGGCTCCACGCTCCTCGCGAGCGGCGAGCTTCTCGCCGCGAAGGGAGTCGCCCTGGTTGAGACCGACCGGGGTGGAGACGTCACCTACCACGGTCCCGGGCAGCTCGTGGGATACCCCATCCTCCGCCTCGAGGAGGGGCGGCGCGACATTCGCCGGTATGTGACCGACGTCGAAGAAGTGCTGATTCGCGCGCTCGCGCAGTTTTCGATCGAAGCTCATCGTCACACCACACACCGCGGCGTGTGGGTCGGGCCGCGGAAGATCGCCTCGCTGGGGATCCGGATCTCGCGATGGGTCACCTCACACGGGTTTGCGCTAAACGTGAACACCGACCTTTCCTACTTTTCGCTGATCGTCCCGTGCGGGATCGAGGGCTGCAAGATGACGTCGATCGAACGCGAGCTCGGGCGTCCGGCGGACATGCCGGCGGTCAAGGAGGCCGTGGCCCGCGTGTTCTCCCGCGTGTTCTCCCGCGAGATTGTGCTCGCGTCCGATGTCGGCTTCGCGCCAGACGCGGAGCTTGCCCTCGCACTCGAGGCCGGCTTCGCGCCAGACGCGGAGCTTGCACGAGACGTCGGCCTCGCCCCCGTCGAAGAGGAGGCGCGCCGTGCCTAGAAAAGAACGGATTCCCCGCCCCGAGTGGCTCAAGATCTCGCTAAAAACCACCGAGAACTTCAAGAAGGTCGGCTCGCTCGTTTCGGACCACTCGCTCCACACCGTTTGCCAGGAAGCGCGGTGCCCCAACATCTACGAGTGCTGGAACCAACGGACGGCGACGTTCATGATCCTCGGCGACGTGTGCACGCGCCACTGCGGTTTTTGTTCGGTGAAAAAGGGCTCGCCCGGCCCCGTCGATCCGGAGGAGCCGGAGAACGTGGCGCGGGCGGCGGAGAAAATGGGAGTCCAGTTCGCGGTCGTGACCTCGGTCGACCGCGATGATCTTCCCGATGAAGGGGCCGCGCACTTTGCCGATACGATCAAAGCGATCCGGGCGCGCCTCCCCCACTGCAAGGTCGAGGTGCTGATCCCCGATTTCAACGGCCGGAGAGACCTCCTCGAGATCGTCCTCGAGGCCAACCCCGAGGTGCTTGCCCACAATCTCGAGACGGTGAAGGCCCTGTACCGGCGCGTCCGCCCGGTCGCCGTCTACGACCAGTCCCTCCGTGTCATACGGGATACGGTCGACTACCACGAGAAACACGGGCTCGACATTCGCACGAAGTGTGGAATCATGGTGGGGCTCGGGGAGACGACCGGGCAAGTGCTGGAGACGCTCAAAGACATCGCCGCGACGGGTTGCGACATCGTGACCGTCGGACAGTACTTGAGCCCCAAAAGTAACTCGCTCCCCGTCGAGAAGTTCTACACGCCCGAGGAATTCGAAATGCTCCGCGAAAAGGCCCTCGAGTTCGGGATCAAACACGCCGAATCGGCCCCGCTCGTTCGAAGCTCCTACCACGCCCACCGCGCCCATGCCGAAACGACAAAGCCGCCGGACACACCCGCGCTATAATCTTGTTTTTGGGGTTGGAGGGCCGCGGAGGGCTTACATGTCCCAGCCGTCGGCGTCGATGAGGAACGGATTGGAGCGTCTCTCGCGGCTGATCGTCGTCTCGGGACCGTGCCCCGGATAGACGACCATCTCGTTGGGAAGCTCGAGGAAGATCTCCTTTAGCGTCTTGGCCATCTGCCGCTCGCTCGCCCCCATGAGGTCGGTCCGCCCGATGCTTCCCCGGAAGAGCACGTCCCCGGCGAAGATCACCGGTGGGTTCTCGTCTCTGAACACGATCGAGATCCCCCCCGGGGAATGACCGGGGGTGTGGATCGCCTCTCCCGTGACTTTCCCAAACACAATCTTTTCGCCGTCGGCAAGAGAACGGTCGATCTTCACCTTCCCCGGCGGCTCCAGTCCGAAGAGCATGGCCTGCCGGTCGAGGTTTTCGTAGAGGACGAGCTCGTCCTTGTGCATGACCACGGGGGCGCCGAGAACGGGGGCCACTTCGGGGAGCGCGGCGACATGGTCGATGTGAGCGTGGGTGCAGACGATCAACTTCACGTCGAGCTTCTTCCCCTTCACGTGATCGACGATACGATCCCCTTCGTCACCCGGGTCGATGATGATCGCCTCGCCGGTGTCCTCGCAGGACACGACGAAACAGTTGCTCTGGAACATCCCGACGGTGAGTGTGTCGATGCGCATCACGTTCTCCTTGCCAACGCCGTGTCGAATTGGCGAGAATACCAGTGCGCGGCGCCCCATCGCAACGGGAAACGCCGCCCCGAAGGAGGACCGTGACACCCGTTTTCAAAAATACCTTCTCCTGGTCGGTCTCGCGCGACGCCGTTTTCCAGGAGTGTCCCCGGAAATACTATTTCAACTACTACGGCCACTGGGACGGCTGGCAGAGAGACGCCGCGGAGAGAACCCGCGAGATCTACGTCCTCAAACAGCTCAAGAACCGGGCGATCTGGGTGGGACAGATCGTCCACGACTGCATCGCGAGGAGCCTCCAGAACCTGTCGAGAGGCGTCCCGCTCCTCGGTATCGACGAGATCCTTTCGATCACGATAAACGTCATGCGCCGGGATTTCCGCGACTCGAAGAGCGGGAGGTACCGCGAGAACCCGAAGCAGTACTGTGGTCTCTTCGAGCACGAGTACGACGTCCCGGTCACCGACGAGCAGTGGAAGGCCGCCGCGGACGACGCCTCGATGTACCTGAAGACGTTCTACGATTCGGAGCATTTCGCCGGACTCCGGGAGACACCTCCGGCGGCCTTTCTCGAGGTCGAGAAGTTCTCCTCGATTCATCTCGACGCGGTGAAAATCAGGATCAAGCTCGACTGCGCGACGAGGGAGGACGGCGATGTCGTCGTCTGGGACTGGAAAACGGGGAAAAGGGAGTGGGATCCGGGGCTTTCCCTCCAGATGGGGTGTTACGCGCTCTACGCGCGAGAGAAGTACCGGGCCCCCCTCGACAACGTGGTCACGCGGCGTTTCGATCTCTACCGGGGAGTCGTCGACGAGCACAGGCTCACCGACCGCTCACTCGAGGAGATCCTCGCATATATCCGGGGCAGCATCGCCGACATGACCGCGCTTGCAGACACGGACAACAACACCAGCGAGGAGAGATTCGCCAAGGTGGAGCGGAGAGACGTGTGCCGGCAGTGCATTTTCTTCAAGGTTTGCCGCCCGAACATCTAGACCGGTCGGAATGCCATGGGGTTTAAAACGAAACCGGGATGGACTCGATCGCGCCGTCCCGGGATGGGGCGGCCTATGAAGGCCGGAAACGAAACCGGGGCGGACTCGCGCGAGCCGCCCCGGGATGCCCAATTCTTCGGTTCCAATCAGAAGTCGTCCCGTTCTTCTTCATCTATGAACAAGAGTTCCTCCTCGTTGTACGCGTCGAGACACTCCTGACTGCAAAACACATTGTCGCTGCGATGAACACCCTCTCCGACGACTTCCTCTCCGCAGTACGCGCAGAATTCCTCCATGACCTGCCTCTCCTTGTCCCTCGTCTCCCATCAACGGAACGAAAGTCACGAGAACCGCCGCATCCCGTAGTCTTTTGACATAAGCCGCAGTTTCGACGGTCGTTCGGCGTTTCCGGTGACTAAATATGCGATCATCGGCCCGGCTGTCAACAAAAATACGCCCTCAGGATGGCTCGCGAGTTGCCGATGCAGCGTCATTTGAAAGTCGATTCGGAAATAAGCAACACAACTGCTTGCAAATTAATTAGTTACCAATAACGCCGGAATTTCACCCCGCTTTCGCTGCGCCGCATGCCGATCCCCGCACGAAGGTATCCGGTAGCCGAACGCAGGCGCCCGCGGGGCTGTTTTTTTTGACATTGGGGGCGTTCGCCGCTAATATCGACAGCTGGATCTGATCGAACGGCATCCGCCGCCAACGCCGCCGGCTCCCGCAACTGTACGTTCTCCCAAGCAGTTTCACGAGGTGTCTATGACGGACGCTCAGGACAAGAGGTCGCGGGAAGAGGCCGAGGCCGAAAATCTCGAGTGGGTGGAATCCCTCGACTCCGTCTTCAACCGAGCTGGGGCCGAGCGGGTCCGTGACCTTCTATCCCGTCTGACAACCCGCGCCCAGAAGTACGGTGTTGCGGCCCCATGCCCGGGGACCACTCCATACATCAATACGATCCCCCGACACCTCGAGCCCCCCTACCCGGGTAACATCGAGATCGAACGCCGGATCAAGTCGATCATACGGTGGAACGCAATGGCGATGGTGGTCCGCGCGAACCGCGTCGAAAGCGGAATCGGCGGACACATCTCCACGTACGCGTCGTCCGCGACACTCTTCGAGGTCGCCTTCAACCACTTCCTCCAAGCGAAGACGGGCGATAGGGATTCCGATATGGTTTATTTCCAGGGACACGCGTCGCCGGGGATTTACGCAAGGGCGTACCTCGAGGGGCGAATCACCGAGGACGACCTCGAGAACTTCCGGCGTGAACTCAAACACGGCGGCGGACTCTCGTCCTACCCCCACCCGTGGCTCATGCCCAGCTTTTGGGAGTTCCCCACCGTTTCCATGGGACTCGCTCCCATCATGGCGATCTACCAGGCCCGCTTCAATCAGTACCTCATGAACCGCGGACTCAAACCGCACGCCGTGGAGAAGGTGTGGGCTTTCCTCGGCGACGGTGAGATGGACGAACCGGAAGCGCTCGGCGCGATCACCCTCGCCTCACGCGAACAGCTCGACAACCTGATCTTCGTCGTCAACTGTAACCTCCAGCGGCTCGACGGCCCCGTGAGAGGCAACGGGAAGATCATACAGGAGCTCGAGACCGCGTTTCGCGGGGCGGGTTGGAACGTGATCAAGGTGATCTGGGGAGACGATTGGGATCCCCTGATCGAGCAGGACGCAGGCGGTCTTCTCGTCGAACGGATGAACGAAGTGGTGGACGGTCAGTTCCAGAAGTATACCGTTTCGAGCGGCGATTTCATTCGCAAGGATTTTTTCGGGAAATATCCCGAGCTGCTCGATCTCGTCAAGAACTACTCCGACGAGCAGATCCGGAAGCTCAAGCGGGGAGGGCACGACTCCAAAAAAGTGTACGCGGCGTACAAGGCGGCGGTCGAGCACGTGGGCTCGCCGACGGTGATTCTCGCCCAGACGATCAAGGGGTACGGGCTCGGCGAGAGCGGCGAGGGAAAGAACATCAGCCACCAGCAAAAGAAACTCAACGAGCAGGAGCTCCGCGAGTTTCGGAGCCGGTTCTCGATCCCCATCTCCGACGAGAAGGTGGCCGATGCGCCGTTCCACAGACCGCCCGACGACAGCGACGAGGCTCGCTATCTTCACGCCCGCCGCCGGGCGCTCGGCGGGTACCTCCCCTCACGCACGGTCAACGCGGTAAGCCTGAAGACCCCTCCGGAGGCGCTCTTTCAGGAATTCTACGAGGGCACCGGTGAGCGTGAGGTCGCCACGACGATGGTCTTCGTCCACCTGCTCTCGAAGCTCCTTCGAGACAAGGAAATCGGGCGGTACGTCGTCCCCATCGTCCCCGACGAGGCGCGCACATTCGGGATGGAGTCGCTTTTCCGCCAGGTGGGGATATATTCGCGGCTCGGTCAGCTCTACGACCCGGTCGACCGCGACAACCTTCTCTACTATCGCGAGGCCAAAGACGGCGCGGTCCTCGAGGAAGGGATCAACGAGGCGGGGGCGATGTGCTCGTTCATCGCTGCCGGGACCTCCTACGCCACCCACGGAATCACCACGATCCCGTTTTTCATCTTTTATTCTATGTTCGGGCTTCAGAGGATCGGCGATCTCATATGGGCCGCCGCTGACATGCGCACGAGGGGATTTCTCCTCGGCGGCACCGCGGGCCGGACGACGCTCGCCGGCGAGGGGCTCCAACACCAGGACGGACAGAGCCACGTTCTCGCTCTCCCCGTCCCGAACCTCGTCGCGTACGACCCCGCGTTCGCGTACGAGCTCGCCGTGATCATACGCGACGGGATTTACCGCATGTTCGAGAAGCAAGAGGACATCTTTTACTATCTCACCGTCATGAACGAACCGTACCGGATGCCGCCGATGCCGGCCGGCGTCAAAGAGGGGATACTCAAAGGCATCTACCGGCTCAATTCAGCCGGCGATGAATCACCGGGACGCGCACGACCGGGGGAACCCGCCGGAGGACGCAAGGCGCACCTCCTCGGAAGCGGCGCGCTGGTGAACGAGGCGCTCGAAGCCCAACGGATCCTGGCAGAGAGATACGGGATCGGCGCGGACGTGTGGAGCGTGACGAGCTACAAGGAGCTCTACAAAGATGCCATCGAGACGGAACGGCGCAACATGCTTCACCCTTCGGCCGCGCCCGAAATCCCCTACATCGGGAGGGCCCTCGCCGGCGAGCGGGGCGTTTTCGTGGCGGTCTCCGACTACCTCAAGGTGCTTCCCAACACGGTCGCCCGGTGGGTACCGGGGCGCGTGGTCACACTGGGGACCGACGGCTTCGGACGGAGCGATTCGAGAGCCGCGCTTCGGAGTTTCTTCGAGGTCGACGCCCGTCACATCGCGCTCGCCGCTCTCCACGGGCTCGCCCGCGATGGGCTGCTCGAACCCGCGATAGTCTCACGTGCGATGAAGGAACTTGACATCGATCCCGACAAACCGAGTCCGCTGTATTCCTAACGAAGGACAAGCGACATGATAAGAGAGGTCAGGCTTCCGGAAATATCCGAAAACGTAGAGAGCGGCGACGTCATCAAGATCCTCGTGTCGGTCGGCGACGAGGTCGGCGTCGACCAGCCGCTCCTCGAGCTCGAAACGGACAAGGCCGTGCTCGAAGTCCCGTCGCCGCACAAGGGAAAAGTGGCGGAGATCCTCGTCAGACCCGGAGAGACGGTGAAGGTCGGTCAAGTGTTCATGACCATCGACACCGCCGATACATCCGCGGGGAATGTCGTCAAACCGGCAGGCGAGCCGCGACCCAAAACGCGCGAGCCGAGGGCGCCGGTGGATTCGGGGCCCCGGACCGAGGCCGTGGACAAACGACCCGTGAAGGAGTCGCCCACGAGCGCCGTCGAAAAAGCCGGCGAGAGAACCGTCGCTGCCGGCGAGACACCGATCCCCACGGAGGCTCCCCCGCTCGCCACTCCCGGAGTCCGCCGCCTGGCCCGCGAGCTCGGTGTCGACCTTCGCAATGTCAAAGGCAGCGCAGACGGCGGGCGGATCCTCGAGGCCGACTTGAAGGAGTTCGCCAGACACGCCGTCGCGGGCGCCGCGCCCGGGCCGCGCCCGGCGCAGAGCCCGGCCACCGTCGAATCAAGCAAGTGGGGACCGATCGTTCGGGAACCCATGTCGAAGATCCGGCAGGTAACGGCGCGCGCGATGAGCGAGGCGTGGAAAGAGATTCCGCACGTCACGCAACACGACAAGGCGGACATCACATCGCTCGACGCCGCGTTGAGGAAGCACGGCGTCCGAGTGGAAAAGGCCGGCGGAAAACTCACGATTACCGCGGTCTTGCTCAAAGCCGCCGCATCGGCTCTCAGAGTCTTTCCCAAGTTCAACGCGAGCATCGACACCGAAAAGCAGGAGATCGTCTACAAGAAGTACTGCCACATCGGCGTCGCGGTCGACACCGAACGCGGGCTTTTCGTCCCCGTTCTTCGAAACGTGGACACGAAGAACGTCACGCAGCTCTCGATGGAGCTCAACGCGATCGCCGACAGGGCGCGCGCGCGCAAGATAACGCCCGATGAGCTCGATGGCGGGACGTTCACCGTGACGAACCTCGGCGGGATCGGCGGCACGGGTTTTACACCGATCGTCTATGCGCCTCAGGTGGCGATTCTCGGGGCCGCCCGCGCGAGGTTGGAACCTGCATACATCGAAGGGCGGCTCGAGCCGCGACTCATTCTCCCCCTCTGCGTCTCATACGACCACCGTCTCGTCGACGGCGCGGACGCCGCGCGCTTCCTCCGGTGGATCGCGCAGGCGCTCGAAGAACCGATTCTGATGTGGCTCGAAGGCTGACAAGTCTCGCGGGCCCCCGTCCCGCTGGAGGCGGGTGGGCACCGGATCAACGCGAGACAACGGAGAGGATCATGAAAGAGCACGAGAACACAACGACACTCGCCGTCATCGGTGGCGGCCCCGGCGGTTACGCCGCCGCATTTCTCGCCGCCGATCTCGGGGCGCAAGTCACCCTCATCGACCCCGAACCGAGCCCCGGCGGCGTCTGCCTTTACCGGGGTTGCATCCCGTCGAAGGCGCTGCTCCATGCGGCGGCCTCGGTCCGCGGCGCCGGAGAAGCGGCGGAGTGGGGCGTCACGTTCGATCCCCCGCGGATCGACATCGACAAGCTGCGATCCTGGAAGAACGGAGTCGTCCAATCTCTGACCGGCGGGCTCGGGCAGCTCTGCCGCCAACGGAAGGTCCGCTTCATCCAGGGCCGTGCGAGATTCCTCGGTCCACAAACCCTCGAGATCGAGAGGACCGATACCGCGAGGGAGACTCTCGATTTTGAGCACGCCGTGGTCGCCACCGGGTCGCGGCCCGCCGCGGTCCCCGGGGTCGCCATGGATTCAGCGCGGGTGATCGACTCCACGGGAGCGCTCGACCTCGACGAAGTTCCCCACACGCTTCTCGTGGTTGGCGGCGGGTATATCGGCCTCGAGCTCGGGAGCGTGTACGCGGCGCTCGGGTCCCGTGTGACCGTCGTCGAGATGATGCCGAACCTTCTGCCGGGCGTCGACGCGGACCTGGTAACGGTCCTCCGGAAAAGAATCGAGCCGGTGTTTGCGTCGATCCACCTCGAGACCACGGTGAGCGCCGTGCAGGAGGGAAAAAACGGCGTCGAAGTGCGGCTGCGCGGCAAGGACGGGGTCGAAAAGGACACGACGTTCGAGAAGGTGCTCGTCGCCGTCGGGCGCAGACCGAACTCCGGCGGGTTAGGGCTCGAAGCGCTCGGCGTCGAAGTTTCGGATCGCGGGTTCATAGGAATCGACTCGTCGTGCCGTACCCGCGTCCCGTCGATCCTCGCCATAGGGGACGTTGCCGGCGAGCCGATGCTTGCGCACAAGGCGTCGCACGAGGGAAGGGTCGCCGCGGAGATTATCGCGGGGCACAAAGCGGCGTTCGAGCCAGTGGCGATCCCCGCAGTGGTCTTCACCGACCCCGAGATCGCCTGGTGCGGGCTCACGGAGCGCGAGGCCCGGGAAACCAAGCGCGACATCACGGTCGCCCGTTTCCCCTGGGCCGCTTCGGGGAGAGCGAAGACGCTGGGGCGCAGCGACGGATTCACCAAGCTCCTCATCGACCCCTCGAACGAACGGGTGCTCGGTGTGGGGATCGTGGGGCCGGGCGCGGGCGAGCTCATCGCGGAGGGCGTTCTCGCCGTAGAAATGGGCGCGACGGCGAGGGATGTCGCCCTGACGATCCATCCCCATCCGACGCTTTCGGAAACCTTGATGGAAGCGGCTGAAGCGTTCTTCGGCGAGAGCACGCAT
>Ga0315286_10002345_pt1 | contig 17649 bp, 17 predicted proteins | sample YL17G10_0_MG_FD_205038 | JGI IMG/M metagenome (GOLD analysis project Ga0315286, IMG submission 205038) | Sediment microbial communities from Yellowstone Lake, YNP, Wyoming, USA - YL17G10_0 | ecosystem: Environmental > Aquatic > Freshwater > Lake > Sediment | place: USA: Wyoming | collected...
AACCTCTCATTCGGTGGCCAGATTCCTTCGGCTTCGCTCAGGACAGGCTCTTCGCCTTTGGCTCAGGATGACAAAGCGGAGCCACGAGCGACCCTACAGATTGACTGCATTTTCTCCCTTTCCTCATTTTGCACGGGAGGCCCCGTTTCTTATGGTTTGGATGAACTGAAACGGGGGCCGCAGATAACGCGGTCGAGCCTATACCCGACGGCAGCTTAAAAAGCTCCCTGATTCGTCACAAATGGTAAGCATGGAAGTATTGCGTTCGGGGTGTCTGAGTCGTTTTTCCAGTGTTTTTGGAGGGTCCGGCGCTTCCGCAAAGCAGGTCGATGGGATCCCACTCGCGATCCATCGCGTTTGGCAACCAGGTGAAGTTGCCTGTCGATCCCGTCGATAAGGTTCAACGAAAAGGTTCGGTTCCGTGTAGGAAACCGATCTCATTCAAACATGTCTACTCGTGAGGAGGACAGAAGATGCAAGCAAAACGTGGCTTCACATTGGTCGAAATCCTGATCGTCGTGGTCATCCTGGGCATTCTGGCCGCGATCGTCATTCCGCAGTTCACTCAGGCCAGCACCGAGGCCAAGACGAATAGTCTGTGCGCCGACCTGCAGACCCTGCGGTCCCAAATCGAGCTGTACAAGGTCCAGCACAATGACATTGGTCCGGGCAACACTATCGCTGGTGGCGTTGGGACGGCAAGTCTTGCCGATTTTGAGGGCCAGATGGTTTACACCACAGACATCGACGCCAACATCAATGGGACGAGCAAAGTGAGAACCGGGGTGTTCCAGTTCGGTCCTTATCTGGAGAGGGTGCCTGAGAACCCCTTCAACAACTTGAACACGATCGGCGCTGCTGGTACTGTGGATAGCAGCGTGGGCTGGGGATACGACCCAGCGACCGGCGAAATCCGTGCCGCGGACACTGCCGCCCATTCCCTACTCTAACGGCTTGGCTTGACAGTCGTTGAACAACGGTCTTCAAGGCTGACCGTGCGAGGGCTTGCCCGAGCCGGTCAGCCTTTTTGATGGGCTCCCCAACGCGAGGCATCGTGTTGGGGGACCCTGCGACCTGGCGAACAGGGTAATAGAAAGGGTCAGCAATGAGACAAGCAAGGGCCTTCACGCTGGTTGAGATTCTGATCGTGGTGGTGCTGCTTGGGATCATGGCCGCCATCGTCATACCTGCCCTAGCTAAGAGCACCACGGGGGCCCGGGAGACCACGTTAGCGATGAACCTGAATCTGCTGCGCCGATTCATCCCGGTCTATACGAGCCAGCACAAAGAGGTTCAGCCCGGCTATCCGAACGGCAACACGGCCGCCGCTCCGACCGAACAGGCCTTCATCGATCAGGCCATGTTGTCCAGTAACGCCGCCGGCCAAACGGCTGCGCGGGGGACCGTGGGTTATCCTTACGGCCCCTATCTGTCCAAGATCCCCGCCAATCCCTTCAACAGCAAGGACACGCTGCAGGTTCTTGGGGACGGCGAGGCCTTTCCTGGGGCAGCCGACGACAGTCACGGCTGGATCTACAAGCCGGCGTCCGGCGAGATCAGATCTGACAATACAGGGACGCGCAGTGATGGAACGCCGTACTACAACTATTGATTGCCGCACGATGCGATCCGGCTTCACGCTGGTGGAAGCCACGATGGCCCTGGTCATTCTGGGCATGGCGGCCGCCGGCGTGCTGGTCCCATTTTCCAGTGGCGCCTCGGTCCAGGCCGAGGGGCTGCGGGTGACTCTGGCGGCCAAGCTCGCCAACGACCTGCTGGAGCGGATCGTGGCCACGGAGCCCAACGAGGTCGTCTCGAGATGGAATGGCTATACCGAGGCGCAGGGGCAGGTGAAGGACGCCTCCGGCGTTGTCTTCACCGATCCGATGTACGCCCGCTTCAGTCGTACGGCGACCAGCCATGACGGCGTGTATGTGCCCCAGCAGAGTGGGCCGCCGCTGGCGTCGAGTTACCTCCTCGTGTCGGTGCAAGTGGGCTATCGAGGGAGAGAGATCGCGACGCTCCATCGCCTGATCAGCAAGTGAAGAGACATAGGCCGGACGTATTTTACACGGTGAGACTCTGATGCGAATCGCTCGACATAACAAGGCGTTCACGGTCATCGAGCTGTTGGTCGGGTTGCAGATCACGAGCATCCTTCTTGCCGCCGTGGCCACGTTGGCGTTTGCCCTCAGCACCGCCAGCATGGCCAGTGGTGACACGGCCGTCAAGCAGGCACAAGTGCGGCAAGCGACCCTGCGCATTGGTGATTTGCTCGGGACGTGCAAGCTCATCTGTGCCGCCCCGGGCAATGATCTGCTCGTCTGGCGTGCGGATGACAATGCGGACAACCAGATCGACTTGAACGAGCTGGTCTACATCGAGCGGGGGGAAACCTGCAACATCTTGCGGCTCTGTCAGTTCACCTCCGCCGACAACCTCCCAGAGACCCTCGGCAATCTGGCCCTCGCCTCAACCAAATCTCAATTTCTATCGAGTTGCAGCGTGATGTACACGTCCTTGATTCCACAGTGCAAGGACGTGGCATTCGCGTTCTATCCAGTCCCGCCGCCGTTGACACGGACGACGTGCCTGATGGTCTCCTTCACATTGACCGAGAACGGAGCCGACCATCGGTACGAGATTGTCACCGCTCTGCGAAGTCGAGCGGGTCATCTGCTCAACAAGACCGGTGACGCCCTCGTGGCCACCGACGACGATTAGAAGAGAGAGGCAAGCAGCAGGCCAGGAATGTCGCAAAGCATCCATAATCCATTATATGCCATCCGCCGCCGCAAGGGCATAGCCCTGCTGATGGTCCTGCTGATTGTTCTGGCGATCACGATCCTGGCCACGGGCTTTCTCGCCGGCACGGATACCGAGCTGGCCTGCGGCGCCAACACGCTTCTGCGAGTGCAGATGGACCAGTTGGCACAGTCGGGCCTGGAGCATGCCCGGGGGCTGGTTCTGCATCCGCAGGATGTGCCCGCGGCCTTCTGGGCCAGCGGGGCGACGGACCAGCAATTGGTGGCGGACAGCCGGGACTACTACGCCGTGCAAGCTGCGCGGGACGCCAACGACTACTGTGTGTATAACATCACGTGTGAGGCGTACAGGCTCTTGGGCGCGGAGAAGACCGGGCGAAGCCGTCTGGCGGCCAAGCTGCGGCTCGATCCCTGCATCGGGCTCTGGGCCGGTGGCAAAGTCGAGTTCCGCAAAACCTGGACCCTCCGCGGCGATATGCGCAGCGGGGGCCGAGTTGTCAGTCTGGCGGCAAAGGAGTCGATGGATGGGGACGTCTTCAGCGCCGGCCTGGATGGGTCGATTGTGGGGCAGTTGAGCGACGCCAATCAACTGTCACTGGTCTGGCCTCCCGTGACAGGGGCCTATGTGGACCCGAACTATGTCAACGGCGTCGTATCCGGGACCCTGTCCAGCACCTCCCGCCAGCCTGCGATCTGGCGTTCGGCGGGCGATCTTGTCCTGGCCGGCAATGTGACCATCGAGGGGATGCTCCTCGTGGCGGGTAATCTCACGATCCGCGGCGACGCCAACAAGATCAGCGCGGCCAAGAACCTGCCGGCGCTCTACGTGAGCGGCAATCTCGCGATCGAGGATGTCAATGGTGTGCAGATCGATGGACTCGTCGTGGTGGATCACGATATTCGCATCAGTGCGGCGGCGTCCAACGTCACCGTTACCGGAGCGACGTTTGCAGGGGGGACGCTGGTCGAGACCGCCACGGATGCATCAGGCAACGGAAACAATGCTATCATCTCCAGTCAGCCGTCGTGGCGTCCCGAAGGAGGCCAAGCGGCTGGCGCGATCGAGCTCGATGGGGCGGACGATTACCTGCAGACTCCGGATAGCGCCACGCAGCTCCAATTGGCGCAGGCCTATACGCTGTCCCTCTGGATCAAGCCGGCATCCGCCCAAAACGGGGACGCGGGGATCCTCTGTAAGACCGACAAGGATGGGCAGGATAACCATTGGAGCCTCCAGTTCAATGACACGTCGCCCAAGAGGCTCGTTGTCTATCACGGTACGATCGATTGGGATACGGGAATCACGCTGAACAATGTTGGCAATGGAGCATGGCACCACGTGGCCATAGTCCGTCAGGGAGACGGCACGCTGGTATCATACCTGGACGGAGTGTTGCGGCAGACGATGGATCCGTGCGATCCTTTCAAGACCGCGGCCCCCATCAGCGCCGAAGGGCATCTGAACATCGGCGCCGACAGGACATGCTCCCCCGATCGCTTGTATCACGGACTGATGGATGACGTTCGCATATACGACTGCGAGCTCGCTCCAAGCGACGTTGCACGGCTTCATGCACTGACGACGGTCGCGACGGCTCCCATCGGATACTGGAGATTCGACGAGTCCGGTTCCCAAGTGAGAATCGTCGCAGACCCGATGAGAGCCGCCATTGTCTCCTGGGAATCCGGTGCCGCGAAAGGCTGGAGCCCGGCGGCCGGCGGCTTTTACCGCAGCATCCGGAGGCAGTAGCAGCGATGAACCAAGGGGAACCGTGGAATGAGAACGGCGGACTCGCTTATCGGGCCTATCGGCCAGGTTTGGAAAAATCGCTCGGTTTCCCAAGATGACGCCAGGCGGATTTACTATCGCGCCCGTTGTCGGACCTCGACCCGAGGCCTTTTGGGAAGCCGTGCCAAAGGGACGTTTTCAGGACGTTGGCTGCCGGATGGAAGGGATCTTACGGCTGTATCGGCAAGGATGGAGATTTGTGGGCGTTGGGGATGGCCGGTAACCGAGGTCCCTGCCGGGGCGTATGGGACCATCACGGCCCCGCCTCAGGACCGAGCGGCGTCCGGAGTTAAGCCGGGCCGCGAGCGGACCGAATGAATACAACGGAGGTAGGGTTAGAATGTGCCGAAATGTCAAACTAAGAATCACGCGACGCGGATTCACGATGATCGAGCTACTGATCGTCGTGGCCATCCTCGCCATCGCGGCGGCGATTGCGGTGCCGATGGCCTCTTCCGCCGGGACCATGCAGCTTCGGGCGGCCGTGACCATGGTGGCGGCCGATCTGGAGTACGCCAAGAGCATGTCCATCAGCCGGGGGCAGAGGTATGCGGTCCTATTCGATAAGACGACCGAGACGTACCGGATCGCCGACGAAAGTGGAACCACGATTTCTCACCCTATCAAAAAGGGGTTCTTCTATACCGTCGATTTTCGCAACGACGGCAGACTCAGTCAGGTGGATATCGTCGACGCCAATTTCGACGGCGCGGCGGCGGTGAGCTTTGACTATCTGGGAAGCCCCTACAAGGGCACGGGCGGTGCCGCGCCCCCATTGAACAGCGGCGTAATTACGCTCCAGGCGGGGGGCCAGACCAGAACCGTGAGTGTGGAACCCGTGACAGGGTTCATTTCCGTTTCGAACTGAGTTGAATTGACGACTATGCTGATAACGAATTGGATAACCGCGAACCACACGATCCAGCCCATCGGCCTGGATATCGGGCACAGCAGCCTGAAGATGATCCAACTGGAGATCTGCGACGACAGGCTGAAGGTGCTGGCGGCCGGCAAGACTCCCATGGCTGTTGACTTGGCCTGCGATGGACCGGAGCGGGAGAGGGCCGTCGTCGCTGCCATCCAGCGGCTGCTGGCCGACGGCCAGTTCCATGGGCAGAACGTCGTCTCCGCCTTGCCCATGGACAAAGTCCGGATCACGTCGTTGCGGTTGCCGGAAGCGGAGACGGACCAGGCGGAGCGGGTCCTGCGCCGCGAAGCGGCGGCGCGATTCGATCTGGATCCGGCTAAAGACGCGGTCAACTACATTCTGGCGGGCAGTGTGCGGCAGGGGGACGAGGTCAAGAGCGAGTACATCCTGTTTGCCGTCGATCATGAGACGATTGCCGCCCAGATTCGGCTGCTGGAGGAAGCCGGACTGACGCCCGTGGCGATTGATGCCCCTGCCTGCGCCTTGTTCCGGACCTTCGAACGAACGATGCGCCGCCAAGAGGACAGGGAACGAACGATCATCTTCATCGACGTGGGATACCGGTACACGACCGTGGTCTTCGGTCGAGGCGGCGAGATCTGTTTCGTCAAGCAGATCGGTGTGGGCATGGGCCAGTTCAATGACGAAGTGGCCTCGGCCCTGGGGATCGGGTTCTCGGAGGCCGAGTCGTTCCGTTTGCGATTGCAGAGGGATGATGCCATCGACGCGGACACGCGCTGTCATGTGGTCGATGCGCTGAACCGGATGTCGGAACAACTGGCCGGCGAGATTTCGCTGTGTCTGCGGTACTACACCGTGACGTTCCGCGGCAAGCGCGTGGAACGGGCGGTCATCGCCGGCGGCGGGGCCTATGAGCAGGTTCTGCGCGATGTCCTTCGGCGTCACTTGTCGGTGGAGATCGAAGTCGCCGAGCCGCTGCGAGGCTTTGACTATCGCCCCGACAAGACCGATAAGGAAGACTTGAACGGCTTCGCGGATCTCGCCTTGGCCGTGGGGCTGAGTCTCAAAGGGTGGGACTCATCCCTTGTGGCGGAGCGGGCGCCGAGGGCGCAGCCGGAACCGGTGTTGGAGGGGGAATCGCCGTGAAAGAGCTGGATTTCCTCCCCGAGTGGTATAAAGACGATAAACGCCGGCAATCGCGTGTGCGGAAGCAGTACGTCGCCCTGGTGGCCGTGTTTCTTGTGATGATGGCCTTCAACGCGACGGCGATCCGCCGGGCGGGCAAAGCGGCGGCGGAGATGGCGAGTCTCGAAAACCATCGCGTGTGCAGCGAGGCGGTCGTCCATGAGTTCGACACATTGACCAAGAAGCTCAACTTGCTGAAAACCAGAGCGAGCCTGGTCGAGCAGATGGATTCGCGCGTGGATATTGCGGCCGTCTTGGCCGAGATGAGCCACATCATCGGTGACGCGATCGTGTTGCGCAAAGTGGAGATCGTGGCGGAGCCGCTCGGCCGCACAGACCCGAAAGGACAGGCGAAGGGCTCTGTGGTGCGGCTCGCCCAGGAAGGGGGGAAGTCCGAAAAAGAGGCGTTGCTGGGCCGCGTGAAATTCCGGATCGTGTTGACCGGGGTGGCGGCCCGTCCGGCGGATGTGCCGGACCTGGTCTGCAAACTGGCGGCATCGTCGTATTTTCAGCAGGTTAATCCCCTGTTCTACGGCAATGCCAAGACCCAGCTCGGCACGAAACCCGCGCCGGGACTTCAGGACGCGGGGACCGCGGCCAAGACCCAAAGCGGATTAGACGTGACGGAATTTGAGATTGCCTGTTACCTGGCCAACTACAAGGAAATGGAAGAGGAATGACCGCAACCGGCTCCAAACTGTCGCACCGCAAGCAGCAGATGTGGGTGTGCATCATCGCAGGGCTGTTCGTCTGTGATTTTGTCCTGTGCGGCTACATTCCGTCGCGGCAACGGCTTGTCTCGCTCCAACGGGTGCGGACCCAACAGAAAGGGACCATCCAGAGGGCGGCTGCCCAGAGCGTGGAGCTGCCGGGCCTGGAACGCCGGCTGCGCGCCATGGAGAAGGCGGTGGAGGGTTTCGACAGTCGCGCGCCGGCGGACCAATCGCTCGGCACGTTTCTGCAACAGATTGCCGCCATCATGAAGGATTGTCACCTGGGCGATCAACTGGTGCTTCCCGGCAAGGAAGTAAAGACCGACGATCTGACCTGCGTGCCGATTCACGTGGCGTGCAAGGGGACCCTGGCGGACGTTTTCGGTTTCTTCGCGAAGCTCCAATCATCAGACAGGCTGGTGCGCATCGGGAAGGTCGTGATGGAGAATGACACCGACCTGATGGGACGGATCAGCATGCAGATGGAAGCGGTCATCTTCGAGCAGTCCCTGAAGCATCAAAAGGCCAATGCTCCGGCCGACGCAAAACCGGCAGGAGGTGTGAACCATGGCGCCTGACCGGAAAATGAACATGGTGTCTGCCGGCCGGATTCTCGACCGTCTGAGGATGGGCGGGAAGAAGACGGCCATGGCCTGCGCACTGATGTCGATCATGCTCTTCATGTGGGTCCGGGTCTTCACCGGGCATCGACCGGCCGCGGCCGCGGCGGCTCCACAGCCCAAGCAGACGCAGACGGCTCAGCGCAAGGATCCCGGGAAGATCAAGCTCATCGAGCTTCCGAAGTCTCCCGGACGTCATGATTCCATCCAGAGCGATTTCTTCAGCGTGAAAGAGCGGACCTATTTTCGGCGGAATTCCGCCGCTCGAAATACAGGCACTGATAAAGAAATACCCGTGGCATCATCGAATGATCCTCAAGAAGTGATTCAGCGAATTGCCAAGACATTGAAGCTGGAAGCGGTGTCGCGGAGTGAGACGCCCCGAGCCTTCATCAACGATCAATTGCTCGGCGTCGGGGGCAAGCTCCTGGTGAAAGACGGCACCAACGTCTTCGAATTTGAAGTGTTGCAGATCCATGAGAATTCAGTGCTTGTGGGGTGTAATGGCATACAACTGCCGCTGAAATTGGCGCAGTCTCTCGAAACAGTCAAGTGATCCGTTGATGTGCAAACGATGCGGGTGCCCACGCCGTTTCGGCAGGGGCAGTCAGAAAAAAGGAGCAAGTTTATGGTTCAGGACAAAACTATGAATAGTATATCGCTTACCTGGAGAGGCCGGTGGCTTGGGGCCATCCTTCTCCTGGGATTGACGGCGGGATTCGCTGCCGCGGCGCAGCCGAAACCGGTGGCAGTCGATCCTGCCGCCGCGACGAACAGCCAGAAGATCGATCCGAATCAAGCCCAGGTGGATCCCGCCAGCGGCCTGATCAAGTTCATCGCGTTTCAAAAGGACACGAACATCAAGGACGGTCTGCGTCTGCTGGCGGTTCTGTGCAAGAAGAACATCGTGCCGAGCGCCGGCGTCGAGGGACTGATGATGGTCAGCAGACTCTACAATGTAACCTTCGAGAAGGCACTGGAGGCGGTCCTCGGAAACAGCTTCAAGTACGAGCTGGACGGCGACTTCGTGCGGGTTTACACCGCCGAAGAATACAAGAAGATCAAGGAAGACCCCGCCCGGATGGCGTACAAGGTGATCACGCTGTATTACATCACGGCGCAGGAAGCCATGAAGCTGGTGCAGCCGGTCCTGAGCGGTTCCGCGTCGGCGAAGGTGGGGGCGAGCACCGCCTCGCAAAAGAGCATCTCCGGCGGCGAAGGCAGCCTCACCGCGAGTGGCGGCGGCGACGATCTGGCCTTGAATGACACGATTATCATCTTTGACTTCCCCGAGTACATCGAAAGAGCGGAACAAGTTCTCCGGCAATTGGACGTGCGGCCCAGACAAGTCCTCATCGAGGCCACGATTCTGGCAGCACGTCTGACCGAGGACAACAAGTTCGGCATCGACTGGAACTTGCTGACGGGCACGGCGGTGAACGGGTATCCGGCCCTGATCGGCGGCATCGGCACGACGGCCGAGACGAAGGGTTTTGCCTCGACCCCGGGCTCGACGGGATTGACGGTGGGCATCGGTGCAGGCAACGTCCAGGCGATCATTACGGCGCTGGAGATGGTCACGGACACGACCCTGATGGCCAATCCGAAGATCCTCGCGGTCAACAAGCAGGAAGGCATCGTGTACATCGGCCGCAAGATCGGTTACATATCGCAGACCTCGCAGAACCAGACCTCGACGACGCAGTCGGTGGCGTTTCTGGAGACTGGTACTCGCCTCGCGTTCCGGCCGTACATCGGTGACGATGGTTACATCCGGATGGACATCTATCCGAAGGACAGCGACGGAATCCTCAAGGACAATCAGATCCCGGACGAGACATCGACCGAGTTGCGAACGAACGTCGTGGTCAAGGATGGGCAGACGGTGGTCATTGGTGGTTTGTTCCGCGATAGCGTGGTCACGAGCAAGAGTCAGGTGCCTGTCTTTGGGAGCCTGCCTGTCGTCGGCGCGCTGTTCCGGGGCAAGAAGGACACCGTGAACCGTGAGGAGGTCGTCATCATTCTGACGCCTCACATCATCGAGGAGCCCTCCCAGACTCACCCGGAGAAACGCCTTGAGGACCTTCGTCTCAAGAGGGAAGCCGCCAAGGACAACCTCAGCCTGATGGACGCCGCGAGAATCGCCGAGGAGGCCTACGCCAAGGCCGCCAAGTGCTATCTCGAAGGCGATACCGAGAAGGCCCTCTTCCATCTGAAGATCTCGCTTCTGGCGCGGCCGACTTATCTGGAGGCCCTGCGCCTGCGCGAGCGGATTATCGCCGAGACGGAGGCGGAACAGTTCAAGAGGCTCGACAGCATCGCCACCCAGGAGGTCAGCAAGCAGGAGGCCGAAGGCTGGTCGAGACGTTGACGGATGTCTCGGTGACGCAAACAAGGGCATTCGCCGTCAAAGGTTTCGGAGGAGTCGTGGTGAGAGGCCAACGAAGCATAGTCTGGATCGCCACCGCTGTGGCGATGATCTCGCTGCCGGCGGCGGCCCTTGCGCAGGTGCAGGGCGCCGGCCTCGCGACGGGATCGTACTCCTGGCTTGCTCCATTATGCCTCGCCGCGTGCTGTGTTGGGGCTATGGGCGTGATTTTCCTCGGCATCGGCTACAGCCGATTCGCCGGGGTGATCACGTCCATAGCTGCACGGCTCCGTTCGGAATTGCCTTCGGCAATGGCCTGCGTCTGCAGCCCGCGCGCGTTGCGCGCGTTGACCGATGCCGTCGATGCCCGCCTGGCGGACGGCGACACCATGGTCCAACGGCTTCGCGAGGAGTTGAGGGACCTCCAAGTCCGATCCCAGCTCTCGGAGCGGGAAAAGAGGCACACGGAGGCCATTCTATACAGTCTGCGTGACGCGGTCCTTGTGGTGGATGGGTCGGACAGACTTCTGATGGCCAATGAGCCGGCGGCGAGAATCTTCGGATTCGACGCCGTGCACGCTCGCCGTGAGCCTCTGGCCGAGGTGATCGGCCGGACGCATCCCGACTTCGTCGAGCTTCTGCGGCAAAGCAGATGCAACCGAACGGAGGCCACGAAACGTGAGCTGATCTTCACCCTGGAGGATCGACCGCACACGTTCGAGGTGATTATCTCCTGCGTACAGGAGGATGGAAGGGCGTCCGGCGTCGTGGCCGTGCTCCACGATATCACGAAGGAAAAAGAAGTCTCCCAGATGAAGAACGATTTCGTCAGTCACGTCTCCCATGAGCTCAAGACGCCGCTGGCCTCGATCACGGCGTACTCCGAGATGCTGGCGGACGGGGAGGCGGATGACGAGAAGACGCGCCAGGAATTCTACGCCGTCATTCAAAGCCAGGCCCAGAGGTTGAATCGGTTGATCGAGGATATTTTGAACGTCTCGCGGATCGAATCGGGCCTGATCAAGGTCCGTAAAGAGCAGGCGAGCCTGACGATTCTGATTGAAGAGCAGATGCAGATGATCCGCAGCTATGCCGAGGAGAAGAACATCGCCGTGACCAGCGGGCACCTGATCGTCTACGACCAGGTGTACGTCGACAAGGACATGATTTCGCAGGTCGTCATCAATCTCTTGAGCAACGCCGTCAAGTATACGCCGGCCGGCGGACACGTGACGGTGGGAACGGAGGTGGATGAGACGGCCCGGCTCGCGCGCGTGACCGTGACCGACACCGGGGCGGGGATTCCCGCCGACGAGATCGGCCGGCTCTTCGAGAAGTTCTACCGCGTCAGCGCGAACAACAAACTGGCCAAGGGAACCGGCCTGGGCCTAAACCTGGTGAAACAAATCGTCGAAAAAGTACACGGCGGCCGCGTGTTCGTCACCAGCCAGGTGGGGGTCGGCAGCACTTTTGGCTTCGAGTTGCCGCTGGCGACCGCCGATCAGGTCGCAACCGTGTGAAAGGGATGGATACGAGGGACGCCACGGAGGAGTGAACATCCGATATCGAATTCTTCAAGAGGATCAGAACGATGGCCAATAAAGTGCTCGTGGCAGACGATGAAATCCACATTATTCACGTGGTCGCGATCAAGCTCCGCAACAACGGTTACGAGGTGATCGCCGCCAACAACGGCGCGGAAGCCTTTGACCTTGCCTGCCGGGAGAACCCGGACATCGTGGTGACGGACTATCAGATGCCCGTGATGACGGGCATCGAGCTCATCACGAAGATGCGGGCCGATGAGCGGACCAAGGATGTTCCCGTCATCCTGCTGACCGCTCGCAGCTTCGCCGTGTCGCAGGAGCAGCAGGGAAGCCTTGGCGTGGCAAGCTGTCTGAGCAAGCCGTTCAGTCCCAAGGAGCTGCTCAAGACGATCCAGGACATCCTCTACCAGCGTCAGCTCGCGGTCAAATGCTGATCTCCCGAAGGGCTGCCAACCGTTGACAGGTGTGGATAGGTGAGCTTGTGGAAATGGTGATGTCGAACATAGCTGCCCCGGCATTGGGCGTTTCGCAGCGCCGGGAATTGGAGAAGCTCGGAGAGAGGCTGGCCCACTTCGGCGTCAATTTCGCCGTCGTGGGCGTCGACGGCGTCCTTGCCGTTCAAGTGAATGGCGGGGCGTTTGAGAGCGACCCCGGCCAGCTCACGGAGGCGGGGCGGGAGATCCTCGCCAAGGCGGCCCAGCAGCGATATGAGGGCTGCGATATTCCGGTCTGGCAACTGGCGGATACGGGCCTGCTGATCGGTGCGCCCCTGCTGCTGCCACCTGTGGCGGCCGGCTATCGCGATCCGGTCGGCGTTGCCATCCTCGATCTCGGAGACCCCTCGGTGGCACACGGGGGGACCTCGCCGGGCGCGGACCTATCGTTGTCCGGCAATCCGTGCGGCCACGTGGAGTACTTCCGTGAGCTGCTCCGGCTGCTGGCCCAGAACTTCCAGACCTCGATTCGGACGGAGGAACAAATCGAGACCGTCGGGGTCGAGTTGGCGCGCGTCTACGAAGAGCTGGTCCTGCTGCACCGGATCAGCACGAACATGCGCGTCACGGAATCGGACACGAACTTCCTCCAGCTCGCTTGCGACAGTCTGACCGATATCGTTCTCGTGGAGGGGATCGTGGTCCTCCTGGAAAGGGTCGTCGAGGGCGACAAGAGGCTGGTCGTGGCGGCCGGCTCGGGATTGATCGACATCGACGACCGGATGGCCGCCGCGTTGCATCAGCGTCTGGCCGACGAACTGGGCCGAGGCCGTGAGGCGCTGCTGGACAGCGAGGTGGATTCGCCCTTCCGATACGCCTGGCCCGCCAGCGTGCGGAACATCATCGCGGTGCCCCTGTGTGCGAAAGACAAGGGAGACAGCGGCTCCGTACGGCGGGGGAAGGGGACGGTCGCCATCATCGGATTGATGGTGGCGGTCAACTGTGTCGACAAGCCCGACTTCGACAGCACGGACGTCAAACTCTTCACGTCCGTCGCGAGCGGCTGCGCCGTGTTCATCGAGAACGGCAGGCTCTTCAACGACCTGAAGGAGCTGTTTGTCGGGTCGCTCAAAGCGCTGACCAGCAGCATCGACGCGAAGGACCAGTACACCCGCGGCCATTCCGAGCGGGTCGCGCTGATCTCCCGCTGGATCGCCGAGCGGGTGGCGGAACGAGAGCCGCTGGAGGACGACCAGATTCACAGGATCTACCTGGCCGGCCTGCTGCACGACATCGGCAAGATCGGCATTGACGAGAGCGTGTTGCGCAAGAACGGCAAGCTGACCCCTGAGGAGCGCGCGTGCATTCGCCGGCACCCATCCATCGGGGCCGCGATTCTGCGGGGAATCAAACAAATGCGGGAGATCGTGCCCGGAGTGCTCTGTCACCATGAGCGCATCGACGGCCAAGGGTATCCGGACGGCCTGACCGGCGACGAGATTTCGCTGACGGGCAAGATCGTCGGGCTGGCGGACAGTTTCGATGCGATGACCTCCCGGCGGACCTACCGGGACGCCATGGACGTGGAGCACGCTCTCGATGAGATCCGCAAAGGGCTGGGCACGCAGTTCGATGCGACGATCGGCATGATCTTCCTCGAAAGCGACATCGATCGATTGTGGGACATCATTCAGGCGGACGGTCTGGAGAGCTATGACGCGGCGCACTTCGCCGACTACGGGACCGAAGCCATCGGGACGCTGCTGCGATGAAGATCCCCTGGCAAAACTACAATGATGCGACGGTGGTGGGGCTTCGCGGCGCGCTGGACGGCGATGGTGTCGAGCCCCTGAGAAGCGCGATCACCGAGATCATCGCCAACCACAGGGCGGGCATCGTTCTGGACATGAGCGACGTCGATTCGATCGACAGCCAGGGCCTTGAGCTGCTGCTTTGGGTGCGCGACTACTGCCGCCAAAATCGCGTTCACCTTCGGTTGGCGGGGCTCGCCGAGCACTGCGTCAAGATCCTGGAAATCACGCGGCTGCAGGATGAATTCGACTGCCACGCCGAGCTGGCGGAGGCGGTCAAGAGTTTCGCCTGAGAATTTGTCATTTACAATTTACTATTTATTATTCGGGATTGCCGAGAGGGGCTTGCTTCTCAGCAATTGTAAATAGTAGATCGTAAATAGTAAATGGTGGGGTGGTATGGGGCAAATCCTGCTCGAAAACAAAGCACAGCTCGGCCAATTGCTGCTGGCCCGTGGGGTCGTCAGCGAAGAGCAGGTCGAGAAAGCCCTTGCCGAGCAAAAAGACAAGGGCCATCGCAAGCTGCTCGGCGAGCTGCTCGTCGAGATGGGCTTTTGCACGGATAACCAGATCGCCTCGGCCCTGGCCGAAGCGTATGGGGTGCCCTATGCCCAAGTCAGCCCCAAGATCTGCGACGCCAAGGCCGTCGAGATTCTGCCACGCGAGTTCCTCGCGGCGCACATCGTCCTGCCTCTGTTCAAGGTCCACGACGTGCTTACGGTGGCGGTCAGCGAGCCCACGAACGTCTTTCTCATCGACGAGATCGAGCGGATCAGCGGGTGCCGGGTCCAGGTGGTCTGTTCCACCGCCAAGGACATCAATGCCACGCTGCAAACCTATCTGCCGGCGGCGAACGTCTTCGTGATCGATGACATCATCGACGAAGAGGGTCTCGAAGATTTCACCCTCATCGAGAACATCACGCAGGACATCGGCAATCTCGAAGAAGTGGCCGGGCAGTCCCCGGTGGTCAAGCTCGTCAACTACCTCCTGTACAACGCGGTCCGGGAAAACGCCAGTGATATTCACATCGAGCCGGGTGATAAGAAACTGCGGATTCGCTACCGGGTGGACGGCAAGCTCTACGAGAAACTGCGGCCGCCGCACCAGATGCACCCGGCCATTGTCTCCCGCGTCAAGATCATGGCCGAACTCGACATCGCGCAGCGACGGCTGCCGCAGGACGGCGGCATCCACGTTCTGGTCGAGGGCCGGCCGATCGACTTGCGCGTCTCCGTCATGCCCGGCACCTTCGGCGAAAAGGTCGTCATCCGAGTCATCGATCCGCAGAAGGTCCTTTACAACTTCGAGGCGCTCGGCTTCACCTACGACAATCTCCGGCGCTTCCGGGAGGTGATCCAATCGCCGAACGGCGTGGTCCTGGTGACCGGCCCTACGGGCTCGGGCAAGAACACGACGCTCTATGCGGCGCTGGCCGAGCTGAACAATGAAGAAGTCAACATCTGCACGGTGGAAGACCCGGTCGAGTGCAACATGCCGGGCATCAACCAGTTCCAGGTCAGTACGTCCGTGGGGTTTGTATTCTCCACGGCCCTGAGGAGCCTGCTGAGGCAGGACCCCGACATCATCATGGTCGGTGAAATCCGGGATGACACCACGGCGAGCATCGCGGTCCAGGCGGCTCTGACCGGGCACCTGGTGCTCTCCACGCTGCACACGAACGACGCGCCCGGCGCGGTCACCCGGCTCCTGGATCTGGGCGTGGCCCCGTATTTGCTCAGCGCGTCGCTCAAGGGCGCACTGGCCCAGCGGCTGGTTCGCCGGATCTGCTCCAACTGCAAGACGCAGTACGATCCACCGGCCAGCATCCGCCGGGTCGTCGAAGCGCACGGCGGCGACGTCCCAACGTACTATCGCGGCGTCGGGTGCAAGAAGTGCCGCAACACCGGCTACGCGGGCCGGATTGCCATTCACGAGCTTTTCGTCCCCGACGACGAGATCTCGGAAATGATCAACGAGCGAATCAGCACGAAGAAACTGCGCACCAAGGCGGTGGAAAAAGGGATGAAACCGCTGCACCACGACGGGATCGAGAAGGTGAAGGCAGGGATCGTGTCCATTGAGGAAGTCCTCCGGAGCGCGGTGATTGACGGCCCTGTGGTATCCGACCTGACGTAAGGCAGAAATCATGAGTACCTTGCTGGCGCAGACACAAGACAGAGGATCGAAGACCGAAGACCGAAGGCCGAAGGCGGAGGATCGGGCACCTGCGTCCTCCGAGGCCCGTCCTGTCCCGGCGCACAGCCGCGCTGCGGCGTGGTCCGAACGGCTGTACAAGTTCCGTGCCCGGTCCAATGACCTCATCCTCTTCACCACGCAACTATCCATCATGCTCGACAGCGGCGTGATCCTGAGCGACGCCCTCGATGCGATCGCGGAGCAGGCCGCCGATGCCAAGTTCAAGGCGGTCCTGATCGACATCTCGGAGCGGGTCAAAGGCGGCGATACTTTCTCCAAGACGCTCTCGTACTATCCCTGCACGTTCAACTCCATGTTCGTCAGCATGGTCAGGGCCTCCGAGGCCTCCGGCCGGATGGTCGAGATGCTCACCGTGCTCACGGGCTACCAGAGCTTCGAGGCGGACACCCGCAAACAGATCCGCAGCGCCATGACGTATCCGTTCATCATGGTCCTCATGGCCATCGCCGCCACGGGCACCCTGATGTTCTTCGTCCTGCCCCGGTTCATGCGGATCTATGCCGCTCGGGGCGCATCGCTGCCGAAGCTGACGCAGGTGCTCGTCGGCGTCAGCAAGGTGCTGGGCAACTTCGAGCTGATGACGGGGATCGTGACCACGATCCTCGTTGGGGGCGGCGTTCTCTGGTACTGGGCGAAGACACCCCACGGCCGGCGCGTCCTCGACGGCGTCAAGATTCACATGCCCGTCATCGGCACCATGTTTGTCAACATGGTGGTCACGCGCAGCATGCGGATCATGGCCACGATGGTCAATACCGGCGTACGTCTGTTGGATGCGATCCGGGTGATCGAGGGGGCCGTGGACAACTACCACTTCCAGCAGTTGTGGTCCCAGGTGGATGAGAAGATCCAGGATGGCTACCAGTTGTCCGAGTCGATCCTGATCGCGGACGGCTCCAAGCTGATCTCGCCGAGCATTATCCAGATGCTGCGGGCCGGGGAGAAGAGCGGCCGGCTCGGCGAGGTCTGCGACAAGGTCTCCGTCTTCTACGAGAAACAACTGGAGACCTCCATCCGCAACGTCATGACTCTGATCGAGCCGCTGATGATTACGATCCTCGGCACCGTGATCGGAACGATCGCCATTGCCCTGCTGCTGCCGGTCTTCCGCGTCTCCAGCGTGATCGCACACTGACATGGCGCAACGATCTGCGGGATTCCCCGGCCGGACTCCGTTCCTGGGGATTGAGGCCTCACGACCTCGTTATGGTGACGCCGAATCGATGGTTGGGATTCCCGCGAAACAATCCCGCGACCGTCTCTTCGACAGGCTCAGGACAGGCTTGACAACGCCTTGCTCATAGAGGT
>Ga0315286_10002346_pt1 | contig 17638 bp, 10 predicted proteins | sample YL17G10_0_MG_FD_205038 | JGI IMG/M metagenome (GOLD analysis project Ga0315286, IMG submission 205038) | Sediment microbial communities from Yellowstone Lake, YNP, Wyoming, USA - YL17G10_0 | ecosystem: Environmental > Aquatic > Freshwater > Lake > Sediment | place: USA: Wyoming | collected...
CAGAAGGAGCGTGAGCGGCTCGCCAGCCAACGCCTGATTTCCTCACGGGGCGTCTGCACATCCGCGGGCGGCAGGAGAAGACCCGCCAGCTCAAACTGCGGTCCGACGATGTCCCAGCCGCCCGCCAGCGCATCGAGCAACGATCCCAGGGCACCCGAGGCCAGACATATGTCAGGGTTGCCGACGAGCAGGGTCGTACCCTTGGCACGCCCAAGGCCAACGTTCAGCCCCGCGGCGTATCCCCTGTTGTGCTCTACGAGCAGTTGGTCGGGTGCGAGCCTCTTGAGCTGTGAGGTTTCACCAGGATCCTCGGAGTGGTCCACCAGCACAACCTCGCCGCGCAGGCCGAGGCACCCAGCCTCCGCGCGGAAGCTTGCCACGGCCTCGCCGGCAACCGCCGAGGAGCGAAAACCCACAAGAACGAAAGACACATCAACCATCGCGCCTAGCGCCGGGCTCGCGCTCCGGCTTCCACGACCGTCGGTATCGTCACCGGTCCTTGGTCCATCGCTCCTCCGCCACCCAGTAGAGCGCTTCCTCGGCCAATTCGACCATTCTCTCCTCGGAGAACGTCTTCGCAGCCTCCAGGCCGCTGGCCCTGAGGCTGCGCCACTGGGCCGAACCCTCGAGTACGTCGCGAGCCGCCGCCGCGAATCGCTCGGGCGCATCGTGAGGCACAAGGACCGCCGCCCCACCGGCATAGGAGCGGAACGCGGAGATGTCCGACGCGACCACGGGTACGCCAGACGCCATCGCTTCCAGGACCGGCAGGCCAAACCCTTCCTGCTCCCATGAGGGGGCAAGCATGATGTCCATGTCGCGGACCAGCTTGGCTACCTCCAAGGGTTTGAGGTGGTGGTGAAACTCATCGGGCTCCATCAGCAGTTTTTCACCGGCCGAGAGCGGCCACTGCGAGAGCCGAACCAGGCGGCACGCGAGACCCTGCGCGCGCAGTATTCGCACCGCCTCCAGGGCGGTAGCCACACCCTTCCAGTCGATTTCGAACGGGTGCACCACGAGGATCTTGGGGACCCGGCGAGGCCGCCGCCGCCACCTCGGCCTCCAGTAGCTCGCCAATGCCGGCGGCACAACCCTCGCCGGCCTCCCGAACCGCTCCTCCACCAGAGCAGCAAGATGGGGCGAGAGGGCCAGGCAGGGAATCGGTGTCCGGTATGCCTGTAGGATCTCGCCATGCTCGTGGGTGTTGTGGGTGTAGATGGCCTCGAAACCCTGGCAGTAGTGCACGCCTGTGCCAGAGGTCACGGCCGCGGCGGCTTTGATGGTGGTCCAGAACGTGGCCACCGTGACGTCAGCCGTTGGGAAGTGCCGCGGCTCGAGAGCCGGCACCTGGAGGAACCCGGCCCGCAAGGGGAACCACCCCGGCCGTTCCCCTTTGCTCACAACGGTCACGTCGTGGCCGCGGCGTGCCATGAGCTCCGCCTGATGAAGAACGATCTTGACACCACCGAAAAGCGTGGTGTCCTCCAACAGGTAAACCACCGAAAGTGGCCCGCGGCTCAAACCGGTACCACCCATGTGTGGGGCAGGTGCAGGAGGGACGGCGTCCATCGCTGGCTCGTCACCTTGAGGGCCGCTGGGACGACCACCTGGTCGTAGATGTGGAGGGCGTTGTCGTCGAACAGGAACCCAGAGAGCGAGAAGCTGCCCGCTGCGACCGGAAGCGCAGGGATGCGAAGAAGGGCGGTGTGGCTTGTGCCGCCGGAGAGCGGAGCGACCCCGTCCCAGTGCGTCGCGGCCGCGAACAGGCACCGTCCATCCTGGGAGTCTATGGCCACCGCAAGGTGATACCTGGTGGCGGGATCGATGCTCTCGACAGTGAGCTGAACCGTGAGTCCCATGCCGGGCTCGATGCTCTCCGTGGGACTTCCCGCCGCATCCAGCACTCGGACTTCCCTCAGGCGGCCCCGCTTGCCGCCGAGAGGGGGGACCACACGCAACGCCTGCGCCTCGGTGTCGGCAGAGATCTGCCGCTTCTCCCGTTGCATGAGGTAGCTCTCGTACTGCTCAACCACCTCCTGAGCCGGGCCACACTGCTGGACCCGCCCGTTGTGCAGCCAGACCGCCCGATCGCAGAAGCTGGTGATCAGGTACATGGCGTGGGAGCAGAACAGAACGGTGCACCCGGCCTGCTTGAAGCGCACCATGCGGTCGAGGCACTTCTTCTGGAAAGCGCCGTCGCCCACCGCAAGCGCCTCATCCACCACGAGAACGCGGGGATCCACATGGGTCGCCACGGCAAAGGCCAAGCGCGCGGCCATGCCCGAGGAGTACGTTCGCAGCGGCTGGTCAATGAACTCGCCCAGGTCGGCGAACGCGAGCACGTCGCCGAGGCGCTCCTTCATGGCCGACTCCCCGATCCCGAGCAGTGTCCCGTAGAGGAGGGCATTCTCGCGTCCCGTGAAGTCTGAGTGAAACCCCAGACCCAGCTCAAGGATGGGCGCCAGCGGCTGCGCCGCGCGGATGGTCCCCGCCGTCGGCGCGGAGATGCCGGCCACCAGCCTGAGCAGGGTGCTCTTGCCGGAGCCGTTCTCCCCGATGATGCCGACGGCCTCACCGGGGTTTACTTCGAGATCGACACCCTCGAGAGCGGTGACGAAGGTCAGGTTGCGTGTACGGCCGAAGAGCGCCAAGGCGCGGTCGCGCCGCCGTCCGAACAGGAGGTAGCGCTTGACCAGGCCGTGGACCTCCACGGTCGGGCCCGGCCTGTCCTCGGGTCCGGTCCTGGCTGCCGTGGGTGCGTCTTGCACGCCACGAGGCTAGCACACGGCGGCCCGGAAGGTGCCCAGTCTGGGCATCTTCCGCCCCCGACCCGGACCGCAGTGGCTCTGCCCTCGCCGGGGCCCGGCACGAGCAAAATCACAACGGCCCGCCGGGAGTGGCGGGCCGTTGCGTGTCAGGAGCGGATCGGGCTACGGCGCGAGCTGCGCAGGGATGAAGTTCGGATCGCCCGTGAGGGTGTCGATCACCGAGGCGTACGCGAAACCGGGACCGCCGTCGGTCACCCTGATCTCTGCGGTGACCGCTCGCAGGTTCGCGGGCAGCGCAACCTTGAACGCGTTGCGGAACCGGTTCTCCAGCTTGTCCTGGTCCCAGGTCCCCGGCCCGATGGCGAACGTGTACGGCTTGGGCTGGCCGTCTATTCCCGGTGGGTTGAGGACGCGCCCACCCTCGTCGTAGAAGTACACGACGAAGTTCACGCCCTGGGTCTCGGAAAGGTTGACGAAGCCGACGTTGGTCCGGGCGATGTCCTCGCTCGACATGCCGGCCAGCACCAGGCGCGTCGGGTCGGGTGCAGACACACCCTTTACGGCCGAAAGCGGTGGGATGCCCTGGCCGAACGTGCCGACGGGGGTGAGGTTGAACGAGCGCGCCGCAACGATCGGGTAGACGCTCGTGCCGTCAACGGGCGCGATGCGCACGATGCCGCTGGTCTGGGCATCCGGCGGCAGGGGTGATGCGGAGCCGTCGTAGGTCCATGAAATCAGGTCGTCTATGAAGACGCTCTTTTCGGGCGCAAGGGTAATCGAGCGGGCGATTACAGCGAAGCTCGTGCCCTTCGGTGTGTACCGGATCTCCCAGGTGTGGGGTCCGTTGCCGTCGGGGTTGGTGAGCTGGAGGTCCGAACGCCAGACGGTGTTCGCCTCTCCGCTGAGATGAGCTATGGCGGGCAGGTAGATCGGCGAGTCCGGCGGCGTGGTCGCCGGGATCATCACCGGGTCGCCCGTGTGGTTGTCCATCACCGAGGCGTAGGTCTGGACGTCTTCGCCCGTGGGGATCTCGATCTTGAGCGAGAACGTGCCGATGTTCTCGAAGCCGGCTCCGAACAGGTTCTTGATCGAGTCCTGAATGTACCCGAACGGCGCCAGCCCGAACGTCTTGCTTCCCAGCGATGCGCCGGTTTCGTCGAAGAGGGTGAACGTGATGCCGCCGACGCCACCCGAATCCCCATGCAGGTTCACGATCGAGTAGTTGGTGCGGAAGCCGTCGGTCATCCCGTTGTTGCGCAGCCCGGTGATCCACTGCGGCGAGAGCGTGGTGCCGGGCACCACGTTCACCCCGGGGTTGATCTGACCGTACTTGCTCCCGTCCGGACGCAGGTTGTAGGTCCGGATCGTGACAATGGGTGGCACGTTGTCGTCGGTCTTGTACGTGAACCGCAGCGCGGCCTTCGAGAAGTCCTGCCCGAAGTATGTCTTGACCCACTGCAGGATGTCGTCGAGCACCAGCGTGCCCTTGGGCACGAGCGGAGGCTGGTAGGGGCCGACCGTGAAAGGAGCGACGTTGTTCGTGCCCACCGGCAGGAACTGAAGGGTGATGCTGGTTGGGAAGGCCGACGGGTTGTAAATGCGGACGTCGGCGTGCCAGTTCGTGTTGTTGAGCCCCTGGATCTTCGCGGCGTCCACTCCCATCACCGACTCCGGCCCGCAGCTCGTGCCCGCCACCGTGACGCTCTTGGTCACGGTTCCGGTGGTGCTGCCGCGCGCAGCCGTGAGGGTCACCCTGCGGGTGCCCCCGCACTTGAACGAGTAGGTGACGGAGGCGCCGGTCTGGGTGGTGCCATCGTCGAAGGTCCAGTTGAAGTCCGTGGGATCGCCGTAGTCCGGGCTCTGTGCGGCGGTGAAGGTGACCTGGGCGCCGGTCGAGACGTCCGAGGGCGACCATGAGAAGTCGGCGGTCACGTGCCGGACGTCCTCGAAAATGTGCACCACCTTGAGGATCTCGGATGACCACTGGCCCGAACAGTTGCGGGCCGTCATCCGGACGTTCTTGTCTCCCGGTTGGGTCCAGGTGTACCCGAACGTCGGCGTGGTCACGGTCTGGTCCACCGCGCCTTCCTGGAAGTCGTACCAGTGCCAGGTGCTGGGTTCGTTGGTGCTGCGGTCGGTGAGGGTCACCTGCTGGCCGGCGTAGGGCTGTTGCTGCTCCGGATAGCCGGCCAGCGCGCCCGTCGGCCCCCAGTCGAAGTCCGCCACCGGTGCGGCGGTTTGAGTGCAGGTACTCAGGACGACGATCGGGAGCTGCAGTGTGGACGAACCCTTGCAGTTCGTGGCAACGAGCGTCACGGTGTAGTTGCCGGCGGCCGTGTACGTGTATGCCGGGTTCTGGAGGTTCGAGGTGCCGCCCCCGCCGCCACCACCGCCGATCACGACCGTCGTGCTGCCCGACACCGAAGCGCCGCCCGCAGTGCCGGTGGCGGTCACGGTGAACGTCCCGGCGGTTGCGTACTGGTGCGTTGCGCCGCAGACGCCGAGTATGCACGGGTAGCTGATGGTGGCCTGCGTGCTGTCACCGAAACTGATCGTGATCGTGTCCCCGCTCTGCGAGACCGTCGGCGAGAACGTGAATATCACGTTCTGACCGATCGTTGCGCTCGCCGGGCTTGGCGTAATTGTGAGGGTGCCGCCGCCACCACCGCCGCTGACCACGACCTGAGTGCTCCCCGAAACAGAGGCGCCACCCGCGATTCCGGAAGCGTTTACCGCGTAAGTTCCGGCAGTGGAGTACGCGTGGGTGATCTTGTTGCAACCCCCAAGAACCTGGCAGATGCCGGAGTACGCCATGGTCTGCGTCTGGCCATCGCCGAAGTTGAACGTCAGCGAGTCGCCGGAGCGGCTGACGGCCGGCACAAATGTGAACGTCACCTGCTGGCCGGCGCTGGGGGTGGCGTCGTTCGGGGTGATGGTGAGGCCGGCGAGTGTTACGGCAAACGCCTGCACCGCGGACGAGCCCGCGACCCCAGGCCCGCCAAAGTTCCACGACCACGAGGTCGGATCGCCGGTCGAGGCGTCTTGGAACTGCACGACCTCGCCGATACGAACCACGCTCGGCTGCCAGGAAAAGGCGGCGGTCGGCGCCGAGGGGACCTGGCAGTTGTTGCGCACCACCACCTGGGTCGAACCCGACACGGAGGTGCCGCCCGCCGTGCCGCCGGCTGTAACCGTATATGTGCCTGCAGCGGCATAGGTGTGAAGAATCGTGCGGCAGGGGGCCGTGGGCGTGCAGAAGGAGATGTAGTTCAACGACGCAGGAGCCGTCCCGTCACCGAAGTTGAAGGTCACGCTGTCGCCGGCAACACTGACCCCTGGCGAGAAGGTGAACGTGACTGCCGTGCCGGGGTCCACGGTCGCCGGGCTCGGCGTGATCGTCAGGTTTCCGCCACCCCCGCTGCCGATGACGATGGTGCTTGTCCCGGTCCCGCTGCTGCCGCAATCGCTGGTCGCGGTGACCCGCACCTGGTAGGTGCCGGCGCTCGTCCAAGCGTGGCTGACGCTCTGCCCGGAGGCGGTGCCGCCGTCCCCGAACGTCCACGACCAGCTCGTGATCCCGTGGCCGCCGGCGCTGGCCTGCGCGCTGAACGACACGGTCTGGCTGATGCTGCCGCTCGAAGGCCCGATGATCGTCGGAGATACGGTCGGGCATGGGCATGATCCCGAGGTGCCGACGGTGATGGCCACCGGGAGGGACTGAACAGTTCCCCCGCTCGTGAGAGTCCCGGTGATCGTGATGTACTTGGTCGTGCCTGCTTCCGAGGCGGCGTAGCTGAACGTTTTGATTTGCGCGCCCTGGGCGCAGACGTACTGCCCGAATATGCTGCTGCACGAGACTGTGCTCTGGCTCACTCCATCGCACGTAATGCCCCCGTAGTCGATCAGAAGGCTGGAGTAGCCGCTGGTGGCGGGGTTCATCTGGCCCAGCGTGATTGCGATCGGCGTGCCGATGTTGACTGACGTCGGGCTTGCGCTGAACGCGACCGAGTTCTGGGTCGTCGTCACAGTGACAGGGGTGGCGGTGGAGCTGCTCCGTGGATCGCCGGGTCCCGTGCACGGCTGGCCCAGCCCCCCCTGCGAGCACACGTCCATCTGGAGTCCCCACTGTGCGGCAGGGCCCACCGGCAGGGTGCCCGCCGCAATGGTGCAAACCGGCGGGGCGTTAGGCCAAAAGAGATAGCTACAAGAAGGCTGCTGGCTCCCCAACGGCGGGATAGTCCAATGGAGATTCGGGTAGTAGCCACTGGCGACGCGCCCCGTGAACCTGAGCGTCACCGTCTGGCTCACCTGAACGCTTCCCGCCCGTGACGCGTCCGCCACAACCGTGCCGGAGGGCTGCTCCACCTGGAAACTGGCGGTTCCGTACCCCGCGTTGACCGTGCCGACCATGCATGAGTCGTAGTGGGAGTTGAAAGGAAGCGTGAAACCGGTGAAAATCGCATCCGCGCACCTGGGATCGTCCGGAGCTGCGAAGTTATAAGGGACAACCACTCCCACCTTGTATGAGCCACTCCCCTGGTTGAGGGAGAAGGTGGATCCTGCATATACCGTGCCGCTTGGGGACCTGTACACGTAGGTAGGAGCCGATGACGGGTGGCCCGTAGTGCCGAGATTGCCCAGCACGACCGAGTCGTTGACCATCCCGTCGCAGCCGGCGATGGGGTTGGGGCACGCCTGACCGTTGACCGCCACCGTGAGTGCCGCCTGCGGATTACCGCACAGGGAGATCACCTTGGTCGTGGATGGAGGTGTCCCGCCCGCGATGGAGAGGACGGCGTAATAGTCACCTGGGGAAGTGTTCGCCGGTGGCGTCCACGCCAACGCCTGGCCGTAGCCGGTGATCGTGAACGGGAACGTCTGTCCGCCCATCGTCCCCACCGAGGTGCCGAGCGGCTGCTGGATGTCTAGCGTCGCGGTCTGCCACACGCCGAGCGAGGCGTCCCTGATCGCGAACGTGTCACCGGGGAAACCGGCATCGGCCTGGGAGTATCCGACGGGCGGTGCACAGGCCGCGCTCGCGCTTCCGCCAGTGACGGTGAAGTCCGGAACCGGGATCGTCGAGATGCACGAATTGTTCACGCCGACGATGTCGGCGGAGTACGTCATCGAGCGGAAAGCGTAGTGCTGCCCGCCGACCTGGAACGTGCAGAGGGCGTTCACCGTCTCTGAGAACGCCGCATTGAGGCAAACGCGCGGGATCAGGTCCGTGAAGCCCGCCGCTGGCGGCAGACGGGTGGCCTGGCCGCCGGCCAGACTCAGGTAGCCGACCGCGCTGCCGTTCGCCGCAACAAGCAGACTTCCGGCAACGCTGAGCACACTGCCCGCAATGGTCTCCGTTCCCGTGCCCCAGTAGGCCACCGAGTACTGATATTGGAGTCCCGGAAGACCGAGCATTTGGACGATCTTGTAGGCGTGCACGACCGGGTGGGTCCTGTCCGCGACCCACACCGTTGCGTGGCCCTCGTCCACTGCCCATCTTCCGCCGAATAGGGTGCTGTCGCCCCGGATGGTGTTCACGACGGACGGGGCGGTGGGGTTGGTGATGTCAGCGATCAGAAGCGCCGGTTGCAAAAAGTCGTTCCGGCGGGCGAGCAGGAGCGTCCGGCCGTTGAAGTTCACCACCCAGAGCCTCATCACGTTCATCGGGGTGGGGAACGATGCGTCGGTCGGAACCCGGGCGAGCGGTGTCATCGTGGAGACGGTCAGCCCGGGGGTGAGGTCGGTGGTGTTGCCGATCCTGTAGATCTGAATCGAGGTGTCTTCACGCGAGATGCTCCCCGAATCCAGCTTCTGGCCCACGGCATAGGTCGAGACCCCGTCGCTGAACAGGGCCGTGCTCATGTACTCGGCGGAGCTAAGTTGGATCCCGGGGTGGTAACCGGTGCCGAGGAACCCCCGCGCGCCTCCCGAGATGCGGAGGAAGTCCCAACCGTACTCGCCCATCGAGACGAGCCCGTAGCGGAAACCTCCCGCGGTGGCCACGTCCGTGAGGTGGCTCTTGTACGGCCCGTGGGTGTCCCCGCCGGTGTTGATCGTGCCCCAGTCCCAGGGGATGTGGCTGCTCACCAGGGCGGTGGGCGCAAGGGGGCTACCCACGTTGTAGATCGTGAGGTCGTTGAGCTGGCAGAAGACGAGGTAGTTGGTGCCATCGGCAAAGGCGAAGTAGCCACCCTGCGCGCTGGAGAACTCGTAGTCCCGCGCGTTGGGGCTCGTCCCGCACGTGTCCATGAGGTAGCCGGACTGCTGGTAGCAGACGGGCTGTGCAGCCGCAGGGCGCGCAGCGCCGGTCGCGACCAGCGCGCCGGCGAGCGCCGCGGCCACGGCGAGCCCGTGCAACTGCTTCCAGGATGAGACTTTCAGCATGCACTACCTCCGTCCCAGTGCATCATAGTGCCCCAAAAGCCCGGTGTCCACCCGACTTATGTGCGCCCCGACACAAAAAAGAGCGGGCGGGCCGAAGCCCGCCCGCCGTGTGTGTGCAGTTGCAGAGGAGCTACGGAGTCGGAGGAGCAGTAGCGCCCCAGTACGCGAACGTGTTGAGGAAGGGCAGCCTCTGGGCGGTTCCGAAGCAATAGACGTTCGACATCGTCGTCGCCTCAACCGAGGTCGAGTACGCGCCGAAGTTGTACTTCGCGAACACGTAGGCCTGCAGGAAGGTCTCGGTCGTTGCAACGTTGGTCGGGATCGAGGGGTCGAACACCAGCAGCATCCAGCCGTTGCCGCTCATCAGGCCGGTGAAGTTGGTGCTCGTGACGGCCACCTTCTGGGTCTCGAACGGGAACACGTTCGGCTCGGGGTTGCCGAAGCACAGACCCGACGGGCAGGTGGTGATCGTGCGGGCCTTGGCCAGCTCGTTCTCGTCCCACGCGTAGTAGATGTACGGCCGGCACGCGAGCACGTGCTCATAGGTGCTGGTGATGGCGAACTCGTGGTAGTTCTTCCACACCGCCACGTCGGTCGTCACGCCGCCGCCGTTCAGGTAGTTGAATGCGTACGCCGTGCCCAGAGGCTCACGATCGTCGGTCTGGTCCGTGGCCCCGGTCGCAACGCGGTACTTGGTGTAGAAACCAACGCCGGCATTGGCGGGGTTGGCCTCGAGCCCGACGGCCGGGGTCGACTCCGAGTAGTTGGAGGTGAAGTTCAGGTAGAAGTCGTAGCCGGTGAGCACGTTGGCGGTGGCGTTGTAGCCGGCGCCAGCGTTGTCGTTCCAGTAGGCTAGCGCGTCCGGGAAGAGGCCGTTGCACGAGGTCACGGTGTCAATCGTCGCGTAGAAGAACAGCGGCGACGCGGTCAGCGTGCTCAGCCAGCCCGTGAAACCGATCTCGGCTGCTGTGGGGTTACAGTCGGTGTCCTGGTAGTTCCCGGTCCAGGCGACCAGCGGTGCGGTCAGCCCGGCCTGGATGATCCCCGCGTACGCGGAGAGGTTGCCCCAGGGGAAGCCGCAGTTGGTGTTTGCGGGCGTGGTGAAGTCGATGTCCCGCGGGTTGCCGATGACGGCGAAGGACGGGCCCAGCGGGTTGCTGGTCGGGCCGAACGCGGAGCCGGCGGTGCCCGTGGTCCCGGTCCAGAACCCGGTGGTCGGGCTGCCGGTGTCGAACAGGTTGAAGTTGCCGGTGACGAGGTCGCGCCAGTTGATCGACCACACGTCGTAGCCCGAGAGCACCTCGTCGAAGTCCACGACCGCGACCGACGCGGCGCTCCACACCGTCACGTGGATCAGCGCCTTGGCGCTCGACACGTTGGTCACCACGGTCAGTGTGGTGTAGCCGTTGGCGTTGGGCGAGCCGTCGGCGTTGGTGTCGACGATGATGTACGGCACCAAGAGCGATGCCGACGGGACGATGTCCCGCGCGCAGAAGTTGGCGTAAGCCACACCGCCCACCAGGGCGAGAGCCAACGCAAGGATGATGGTCTTCTTCATAGCTTTATTCCTCCTTTTTCCTTCACGAGAATCCGAAAACAGCCACGACCTTGCACGACGTTGGGTTCTCCGCTGCGACCCAATAGCATCACCTCCCTGATATGAGATGACATACCCCGCTTTTTAGGCGTTATGCTGCACCAGCATTAAGCTAGCGCCGCCACTCCTCTTTGTCAACCCCCACGGGCTGAACAGTGTCACTGCGTCACCGTAACAGCCCTGCCCGGGCGTGTCAAGGGGCAATGGGTGCGCCCCCGGTTGCCCCGGAAGCCGGCACCGCCTTGTAGACCCAGACGCCTCCCCCCGGTTGCTCACTGGAGGGGGACCCCGCCAGGATCAGCTCCCCCCGCCCGTCGCCGTCGAGGTCGACAACCCTGGCGTCGAAGAACACGGTCCCAGGGCGGTCGAGCCCGGGGTTTCGCTGCTCGTAGAAGGAGCCGTTACCCGCCTGGAGGAACACCCGCACCCTGCCGTCGCTTGTGGCGACGACGATGTCGTTGCGGCCGTCGCCGTTGAGGTCGCCGACCCCCGCCGCCTGGTAATTCTGGTACTCAACCTTCTCCTGGAAAAGCACTTGCGCTGTGGGCGTCGCGGTCCGCTTGCCCTTGGCGTCGTGGAAACGGTAGATCACGCATGCCTGGGTGGGAGGCTCGACTTTCCAGGGGTTGAACTGCTCGAAGCACTCCAGGAGGTCAGGTTGCTGGAAACGGTCGAGGGGCGCGGCGACGTTGGCGAACACGTACGCGTTAACCGGCATCTGCTGGCTCGCAAACGGCTCCCAGCTCTCGGCCTTGCCCAGGTTGCGGATCACGATGTCCGTGACGTTGTGGGCACGGGAGGTGAGCAGCACGTCGATGTTCCCGTCACCGAGGACATCGGCCGCCGATAGCCAGTCGCCCTGGATCCCCTGAGGAAAACCCTTCTTCTTCAAAGCCTGCCAGCCTGAGCGGGTATTGAGGGCGATGTTGACGTGCCCGTACGGGAGCGGCCGCGAGCTGGCCAGGTTGAGGTCCACCTCGGCATAGGACGCGATGTCCGGCCTTCCGTCGCCGTCGAAGTCGGCCAGCGCGAGGGCACGCGATGTCATGTCCGGGTTGCTCTGCGGGACTGCCACGAAGCGCGTGAAGTCACCCTTGCCGTTGCCGTAGAGGACGTACGTCTTCGAAAAGTGGCACGCGAGGGCGATGTCCCTGTTGCCGTCGCCGTCGAAGTCCGCCACCCGCACCGTCCCGTAGTCGAGCTTGATCCCCTCGGTCGGCCACTTCACATCCTGCCACAGCTTCCAGCTCCCGTCCTTCTGCTGCAGGACGACGTACGGCGTTGGCGGCCCGGTACGCTGCGGGCCGAACACCAGGTCGGGCAGGCCGTCGCCGTTCATGTCGGCAACGTCGAACGACATCTGCCAGCGGCCGCCACGGGGGAGCCCGGTGTCTGCCGCAACGAAGCGAACTTGATCGGTGAACGGGGGGGGCACGTCGGGGTTGTTGACGATCAGGTACTTGTCGGTGAAGTAGTCCTTCTTCATGCTGTTGAAGATCTCGATCGCCTCGTTCCTCCACCACGTGCTGTGGCCAGCGGACTGGGGGTCCTCAGGCGGGAGGTTGCGCACCAGGTAGTTGTCGCCCTCCTCGCCCACAATTTCCATCACAACCCCGATCGTGGAGTGGGGTCGCACCCGGTTGCGTCCGAGCGGGATCGCGTCCTTCTTCGGGACCTTGTAGATCTGGTAGTACTGCTTCAGCCACTGGTCGTACGGCATGCGTCGAACGATCGGCTGCTGAACATCCTCGGGCAGCGTCGCCGGCGCCTGCATCGGAGCGCCGCCCTGGGGAGGCTGCGCGGCCGGTGCTGGGGGTTTCTGGGCACCCTGACCCAGCCCGAGGACCGGCGCGAGCAACCCTGCGGCCAACAACGAAACGATCTTTCCTCTCATCAGTGAATCCCTCCAATCCGGCGAGACAGCCGGAGCTCACACGGCTACAACAGGTCGGGCACCTGGTGCCGACGCAGCTTGAACACCAGAACGCCGATTGCGAATGCGACTAATGCGCTTGCGGCGGCAAGGGCGAAGGATTTGACGTCCGGCGGCTCGCCGAGGAGCGCAACGCGAAAGCAGTGCAGCCCTCCCCAGAGCGGGTTGAGCATCAGCCACTCCGCGACTCGTCGGGGGACGGCGCTTACGGGGTACACGATCGGGGTGGCGAAGAAGAGAATCGTGGTCACCGTCCCGACCACTTGCGTCAGATCTGGAAGAAAAGCCCCGCCGATCATCAGAGCGAGGCCGAGACCGAACACGGCGATGACCAGCACCACGAGGCCGGCCAGCAGCCATGGCACACCTGCGGGCGCGAACGTCCCGAACCCGGCAGCCACACCCATGACTAGGACGAGCGCCACGCCGTGCCGCGCGAGGACGGCCGTCAGGGCACCGGCAAGGACGACCTCGAGAGGCACGTTGACGTGGCGGACGAGCTGCGCACGCTCTCGGGCGAGGCCCGTCGCCCTCATCACCGACTCCTGAAAGGCGAGGAAAGGCACGAGGCCGCTAATCAGGTACAAGCCGAAGAGTCCCACACCGGGCCTTCCTTCAAGACGCATGCCAAGGAAGTACGAGAACACGGTCAGGTAGAGCGCAAACTGCACCAGAGGCTCGAGCACGGCCCAGGCCACGCCCAGGGCGGAGCCGGCGTACCGCGCCTTGAAGTCGCGACGCGCCAGCTCCCACACCAGGCGTCGCCAGCGCCAGACCGAGGAGAGGATCGATAGCATCCCGTTGTTCCTTGACAGGACCCGCATGGGGTCCTAGCATAACTCTTAGGACCCCGGTGCACGGTAGCAAAACTCCACCGGGGCGACAAGGTCGCATGACTCGCCAAACCCGTCCTTCGCTTCCCACCGCGACGGTGGGGCAGCGTATCCGCCAGCACCGGCAGGAGCGCAGCCTCACCCAGACGGAACTCGCGCGCCAAATTGGCATCCAGCAGTCGGACCTGTCGCGCATGGAGAAGGGCGAGTACCGGGTTTCCCTGGACGTGCTCTTTCGCCTGCTCCAGGTCTTCGAGATGTCGCTGGGGGAGTTCTTCGGCGATCTGGCCCAGCAGAGCTTGACTTCGCGCGAGGCGAACCTGTTAGAATCTTTCAGGGCATTGCCGCGCGAAGATCAGCACGAGGTCGTGGATTTCGTGGAGTTCAAGCGCAGCAGGCACCGGGAGCCCGAACAGTGACGGGTGTTTCAGAGCGGTACCTCCGCCTGACCCAGGTGGCGCAGCGCGCCTTCACCGGCGGGCGCCTCGAGCGGTCGCTGCGTCTGTTCTCCGCCGCGGAGGACGAGGCCAAGCGGCTCGGCGACCGCGAGCTCACGGACCGCGCGTTCTGCAACAGGTGCGTGGTCCTCCTGGAGCTGGAGCGGCTGGACGGCGCCGTCGGCGAGCTCAAGCACGTCCTGATGCGCTCCCGGGATCCGTTCACCTCGTGGATGGCGGCCTACTACACGGCCCAGGTTTACGAGGCCGAAGGCAACGTGGCACGGGCGCTGGCGTACGCCCGGCGCGCGAGCGAGCTGGCCGAGGCGTCCGGCGAGCGGCGCGCCCTCAAGGGCTCCGCCAACCTTCGCGGCGTGCTCGCCCTGAGGGACTCCCACTTTCAGGAGGCGGCGGAGAATTTCCGTCTCGCGCTCCAGTTGGCCGGCGAGGACGGCGACGACCCGATCAACCTGGCGGTGGCCCGGGACAACCTCGGGTACTGCCTGATGTGCACCGGCGAGCCCGCGGATGGCATCGCGCTCTGCCGCGACGCCGCGGCGGCCCTCGAGACGCTCGGGACGCGGCAGCTCCTGCCCGAGGTCTACCAGGACCTCTGCTACGGCGCGCTCCAGCAGGGCGAGTTCGCCCAGGCCCGGGTGATCGGGGAGAAGGCCCTCGCCCTGTCCCGCGAGTTCAGCCACCCGACGGTGGAGCGCAACACCCTGATGCTTCTTGCCGACGCCGCCATGGATGCGGGGGACGAGGCGGCGACCGACCGCTACCTGCAGTCGCTGTCGGCGTACTACCCCGACTTCCGGGGCATGAAGTCGTTCCTTCGCGCCTTCAACGTGCGCGAGGTGATCAACCTGAAAGCGTGAGGGGACCATGCGACGGACCTTCCTGACCCTCGCTTTCCTCCTGGCCGCCACCGCGGCCCTGGCGGCGAACCCGTACTTCCTGGACCGCAGCGGCGTGCTGTGGAAGGCCAGCGCGGCCCCTCAAGGCCTCGTGCTCACAGGGGTGAGGGACGGCGCAGTGGTCATGCGCTCCGTGGTTCCGTTCCCGCTGGCGCTCTACGGCACATCCGACACCCAGATCCAGGTGGCCGCCGACGAGCTCACAGGCAAGGTCGCGGTGGTTTGGCAACGCAACTGGTCGGCGAGCGCCTCCGAGGTGATGTTGGCGGTGTGGCGTGACGGGAACTGGGAGCGCGTCGAGCGCCTGACCCAGGACCTCTCGGCGCACCCCCGCAACCCGACCATTCAGCTCAACGAGGTGGGAACGACGGTCCCCGACGCGAGCGCGCCCGACGACCCGGGCAAGGCTACGGTGATCCGTGACAGCTTCGTGCATGTGGTGTGGTGGGAGGGGACCGAGCGGGGGCACGGCAGCTACGCCTTGCTCCGGCTCAGCGCCGATGTCGATGACCCTGACGCTCTTGTCACGCAGAACCTGGAAACCTTCGCTTCAATAGGACTCGCGTGTACTGTACCGGTTCCCCCCGCCGTGCTCGAGCATCCGGTGTTCGGCGACCAGGCTCCTCGGGACCGCGCTTTCCTGCTGTACGGCTCGCAGCGGATCTGCCTGTTCCAGTTGCTCGAGGTGCAGTTCGCCCTCGACAAGGGAGCAACCACCGATCCCAAGGGGATCACCGTGATCGCGCAGCGGCGCCGCCACATGCCGATCTTCGGCGTGAGGAAGGCGTTCGCAATGACCGACGAACTCAGCATGGAAGCGGTGCGCGTCGTACTGGGAGCCGACCTCAACCCAGTGGTCTACCGGGTGGTCGGCAACACGGTGGAGTACGTCACCGCCACCGACACCGGCTGGAGCCGGCGCCGCACTCTGACCGTGAAGGACGGGATGACGATGGACCAGGCGATCCCGTTGGTGGAGAGGCTCGCCCGCTAAGACTGAAAGAGCAAAGAGTATGGGGCGCGCACGCCGTGCGCGCCCTTTTCTTGCCATCGATAAGGAAACAATTGGCTTGTGTGGGGCGCGACCGCCGGGCGCGCATCCCTTGGTCTCGAAGAGCAAGTGACAGCTCGCGCAGCGCGAGCCCCACAGAAACCCTTCGTCTTGTCTTGTGTGGGGCGCGACCGCCGGGCGCGCATTCCTCTAGTCGAGTGCGCGCGGCAGCCCCGCCCGCGGGTCGCCGGCCCCGACGTAGAGCTCGCTCACCCTCCGCGCGGCCTCGCGGCCGGCCGGCGAGACCACTCGCGGCACCGTCACCTGCACGGTGTAGTAGTGGTCGCCGTGCACCCCCGTGCGCACGTTGCGCACACCCTTGCCGCGCAGCCGGAAGCGCTGCCCCGACTGGGTCCCCGACGGGATCTTGGCGCGCACCGGGCCGTGGATGGTGCCGATCTCGACCTCGGCCCCGAGATACGCCTCCGAGAACGTCACCGGCACGACGGTGTGGATGTCGTCGCCCTTGCGCTCGAAGAAGGCGTGCGGGCGCACCCGCACTACCACCGCGACCTCGCGCTTGGAGCCGTCCTTGAGGCTCGCCCGCACGCGGTCGCCGTCGGCGACGCCCGCGGGCAGCTTCACCCGCAGGCGGTCGGTCTGAACCAGCATGCCGGTTCCACGGCAGCGCGGGCACGCGCGGGAGCGGACCTTGCCGCTGCCGCCGCACTCGCTGCACGCCACCTCGCGCTGCACCGGCACCACCACGCTGGCGCCTCGCACTGCCTGGGCGAACTCGAGCTCGACGGCTGCTTCGATCGGCGCCTCCGGCGGCGGCGCCCCCGCTCTGCCGAAGCCCCCGAACAGGCTGCCGAAGATGTCCCCGAGGTCAGCGAAGCCCTCGACGGTCCTGAACCCGAACCCTCCCGGGGCGGCCCGGGCCGTCCAGCGGGCGCGGGACGCGCGGGCAGCCGCGGCGGCTTCGTCCACGGTGCCGAACTCGTCGTACTGCCTGCGCTTCTCGGCATCCGAGAGCACTGCGTACGCCTCCTGGATCTCCCGGAACTGCTTTGCGGTGTCGGGGCTGCCCGGGTTCACATCGGGGTGGTAGCGGCGCGCGAGCTTGCGGTAGGCCTTCTTGATCTCTTCGGCGCTCGCGTTGCGTCCCACCCCCAGGACTTCGTACAGGTCTCGCATCCGTCCCGCTTTCCGGCGTCGGCCGCCATTCAGAATATGAGCGAATCCTTGTGAAGTTTCAAGGGGAGGGCGATGGCTCCAAGACGCGCATTCACTCCGAACCTCACGCGGTCGGCGAGTCGGTTCCACCGCACGCGAGCGCATCGGCGGCAGCGGCTGCGAGCACCGCGCTCGTGCATGTGTGACACAACACCGCGTGGAAGCAGTCTGCTCGCGCTAGAATGGCGTGATGTCGTTTGCCCCCGGGGAGGTCGTCCTGCCGGCCGTTAGCTTGCTCCTGACGCGGATGAGCCGACGGCTGACGGCGCTCGTGGCGGTGGTCCTGCTGGCGTGGCTCAACCTGTGGTGGGTGCTGCCGCTGCTCGGTCTCAGGGCCATCGACAGCGCCCTGCCCCCGCTGTTCGCCGTGGCCCACTCCGCCCCGATCATGACCGTCGGGCACCTCCTCGTGGTGGTGCTGGTGCTCGGCGCCTTCGGGGTCTTCTCGCCCCTGGCGGGAAGCCCTGCGGAGCTCGCCTCGCGCGCGGCCAGCCGCGGGGACTACCGTGCGGCCGGAGAGTACTGGCTGGAGGCCGGCCGGC
>Ga0315286_10002347_pt1 | contig 17635 bp, 11 predicted proteins | sample YL17G10_0_MG_FD_205038 | JGI IMG/M metagenome (GOLD analysis project Ga0315286, IMG submission 205038) | Sediment microbial communities from Yellowstone Lake, YNP, Wyoming, USA - YL17G10_0 | ecosystem: Environmental > Aquatic > Freshwater > Lake > Sediment | place: USA: Wyoming | collected...
GTCGATCTGAAGAACACTTCAGGCGATCGACAACCTCCTCCACCGGTAGCAGGCACAAATCGGACAACGGTACGACTCTGACCATGTGGTTTGAATTCATAAAACAAAAACCCTGTTGAGCAATCATCAGGGTTTTTTGTTGCCATTTCATGATGAAGTTCCAAGATACCGACGGCCAGTTCTGGAGTTCGAAATCAGCGAACTCTGCGGGTCTTTGAGAACAATGCGGCAATCCGATTTGCATTGGATTGATCCACTAACGAGAGCGGACATAAGCAAGATTCCCGTTGCAAAGTGTGGCTCTTTTGAGTATATTCTCTACGCCAAGAGCGGCACCTAACACCTCGGGAGAGTTAGGTAGAGGTTCGGAGCTGCATAAAGGGCGATTTTGGCAAGAAAGAGATTGGGATCGGCCGCCACAAAGATAGATCAGGGCGGGCAAGCCCGCCAAAAGGTTCCGCCTTCAAAGCGGCGGATGCAAAAATCGCAAAACCACGGCGGGCAAGTAGCTCAGTCCCGCAGACAACGCGGGATGTCGTGAAGCAAAGGACGCTTCACTCCACTTGGTTAGATGTGCAATACGGGGTCGCCCGCCATAAAGATAGATCACGGCGGGCAAGCCCGCCAAAAGGTGAACCACGGCGGGCAAGCCCGCCAAAAGGTGAACCACGGCGGGCAAGCCCGCCAAAAGGTGAACCACGGCGGGCAAGTAGCTCAGTCCCGCAGACAACGCGGGATGTCGTGAAGCAAAGGACGCTTCACTCCACTTGGTTAGATGTGCAATACGGGGTCGTAGCTCAGCTTGGTTAGAGCGTCTGCCTGTCACGCAGAAGGTCGCGAGTTCGAGTCTCGTCGGCCCCGCAAATAAAAGATGCCCCTTGTGGGCATTTTCATTTGCCACTGGTTATGAACTATGCCTCGTTTACCCGCCTTGCTTTTTGGCAGGTCGGCCCCCGTTTACCCGCCATAGTCTGTTCCTCAAGACGAAGGCGGGACTACGCACTTCCGCCTGCGGTAAGAGATCTTCGGCGGATAGATCATGCTCCCCGTCGGACGAGCCGCTTCCAAAACACACAGGGTTGGCGATGTCTGCTAACCCTGACTTGTTTTGAGCCTGCCCGCCGCAGGCAGGAATCCCGCCGTTCCCCGGCGAAGTCGAGGGACGGCGGGGAACGCCACCGCCCCCGTGGGCGTTCTTTCACACTATCTCCCCTTTCCTATCTTCTGACACCACGAATCGACTTCTACTATCCGTCAAGGTTGACAATCCTGCCAGCTTTCTTTAGGTTTGTATCAACATGGTACCCTGCCGTCCTCATCAGAGGACTCCTTTCCGCTGGTAATACTTCAGAATGAATAGAAGCCTCTGTTGGCGAAGCTTGTCCCATCGTTTTGGGAGAAGATCGGGCAGAGGCTTTATCGTGTGAATGGGACGAACTTACTCAGATTCAAGGAGAGTTCAGCCTAAACATATTGAGGCCCTTCTCGTATCTCAAAGAGACCAGTAAACACCTTTGAGAGCCATGTGCGAGAATAACTAACAGGTGAGCCCATGATTGAATCAACTGCCCATACCACACCCGCAAGATCACTTGTCATGGCTGCGTTCATCCGAATAATCCTCTGCGTGATCGTCTTCGGCGCATTGCTCTTCGGGACTGCGGGGAGCTTTCATTATTGGAACGGTTGGCTGTTCATGATCACTCTCTTCGGTCCGATGATGCTTGTGTTTGCGTATCTCTATAGGCACGACCGCGAATTACTCGAGAAGCGGATGAACATCCATGAGAAGCAGAAAGAGCAAAAGGCATATGTAAAACTATCCCTGTTGTGGTTCTTGATTGCCTTTGCCATTCCCGGGCTTGACTATCGTTTTGGATGGTCCTATGTTCCCCTTTGGCTGGTTGTCGTTTCCATGTTCCTCATGCTCGGCGGCTACACGCTCTTTGTTACGACGATGATTCAAAACAGTTATGCATCCAGAGTGATTGAAATTCAGGCAAACCAGCGCGTCATCGATGTCGGTCTCTATTCGGTCGTTCGTCATCCCATGTACATGAGTGCAACGATCATGTTTACAGCCTGTCCTCTGGTTCTCGCGTCATACTATGCGTTGATTCCCATCCTTCTGCTGCCGCCACTGCTGGTTTATCGGATAATAAACGAGGAAAAGGTCCTACGAACCGGTCTGGCCGGATATGCAGACTATACCCGGCGTGTCAGATACAGAATGATCCCATTTATTTGGTAATGTCAGAGATATCTACAATAGATGCGTTTCACCTTTGGATCTACAGTGCTTGTTGACATTCCGTCCGGCTAATGCTAAATTGGCACAGACACATTGACCCCAGCTGACCTTGACGGGGACTCCTGTGCGGGGAATAAACAGTGACGAGGACTTAGAAGCCTCTGTTGGCGATGAGTTGGCAGAGGCTTTTGTATTTTCGCACCCTCATGAAACGATTAGCGAATACCATCGCATTGCTCCTTGTATTTCTCGGGAACACGTCCCGCGCGCAATTCTCAATCGTTATTGACGGGAAGAAGGATTCCTTCTATTCTCAATTGTTGGATTCAACGGACGGCTACCTCCACATATCTCACGCGGATTTCCTTCCGATGAGCGGGCCATCCCCGAAGGATGAAGCCGATTTGTCCGCCGATGTGTGGATCGCATGGGATGATACGTATTTCTATCTCTACGCGGAAGTGAAGGATGACGTGGTTCGAGTCAGCAGCTCCGTGCGTCCGTGGAACGATTGCATCGAGCTGAAGTTTGATCCTGACCCCTCCAAGAGGTCATTGACCGGAATTGTCAATGCACGATTGACGGCGCTCGACACCGCCGATGCGAGTGAAGTGAAGGGAGTGGATAACCTATATCCTGAGAGAGATTCTCTTCTGTCGCGAGAAGCTGCCAAATATCCCAACTTTGCTCGCCGAAGAACAAACGACGGTTACGATCTCGAATTGCGACTTGCCTGGGATTGGATCAAGTGTAAAGATCGTTCTCTGCGTGTCGGCGTCGGCAACGTCTTCGGATTGGCAATCAACATCCATGACAACGATGGAGCTACGAGACGCAGGGGCGCGATGGAACGCAACCATTCGATTCAATGGTCGGCAGGAATGGCAGATGCTGTGTGGCTTGTCCCCCAACTGTTGGGAACGGTTGAATTCAAGCCGGACCATAAGCTCAAGTTCATCCGTCGAAATGCCATCGACACCTCTGACGTCCGAACGAAGACATTTCTTTCTCTCGCACAATTCAAGTTCCGCGAGACGTATCCGATCAGCATTGAAAACTGGCGCTACCAAACAGGAGACAATCGGGATTGGGCGCAGCCGGAATTCGATGACCGCGGATGGGACATCACCTCCGCCCGGCTTACCAAAGATCAGAAGCCCCGAGGCGGCTGGAATGGTGTCGGCTGGTTTCGGACTCAGCTTGTTGTGGATTCTTCGCTCTGGGGTGTGCCGCTGGGATTCAGGATGAATTACACCGGTGCGTCCGAAGTGTATCTCGACGGAGCATTGCTGTACCGTTTCGGAACAGTTGGGAGCTCCAAAAAGGATGAGAAAGCCTTTCTGGACCGAAATGTCAAACCCATCGTCTTCAAGGACAAGGGTGCTCATCTTCTTGCAGTTCGTTATTCTAACTTCTCGACCGAGTACTTCGTCTCACTGGGCATGGACGCGGGTTTTACCTGTTCTCTCTTCCATAACCTTGAAGCAGAAATCACCAGGGCGTCGGATGCAACGAGGGGAAGAACTCTCTACCAGGTCATTTTCGTTCTGTTGCCCATTGTGATTGGCGCAGTGCATTTGTTTTTCTTCTTCTTCTACCCCCGCGGCAAAGAAAACCTCGCCTTTGCACTGTTCATGTTTTGTTGGGCGTATGTCGTGTTTGCCGACTATCAAGGGGCGTTCGCCACGGACGTGATCCTCTCAATAGAAAGGGGGAGGTCTTCTGTGCTGGCTATTGGCGGTGCGCTCGTGTTCGGTATGTTAACAATCTACCTCGGTATCTATCAAAAACTTCCGATGCAATTCTACGCGATTGCCGTCGTTGCAGGGGGAACCGCTGCGATGGGAATTCTCTACCCGACCGAATTAGCGGTGGGATACATCTTGTACGGTTTGATTGGACTTCTTGGAGTTGAAATCCTCCGGGTCTTTGTCGCCCAATGGCGAGCTGGTTCGAGGCAAAAGTGGATTACTGCATGCGGTGTAGGACTCTTCATACTGGCACTCATGTGGCAAATCCTCGCCGGCATGGCGATCCTGCCGGGGATCACTTCGTATGCCTATATCTATGCGTACGGACTTCTCATCCTCAGTGTTTGCGTCTCGATTGACTTGTCGCGCAGCTATGCCAGCGCGACGAAGAATCTCGAGTTGCAGTTAGTTCACGTGAAGGCACTTTCGGACAAAGCACTGGAACAGGAGCGTCGCGCCAAGGACGAAGAACTGTCACGACGGATGCTGGAGGCGGACAATACACGCAAGACAAGGGAACTTGATGAAGCTCGACAGGTACAGCTGTCGATGTTACCGAAAGAAATCCCACGCCTTCCTCAGCTGGACATTGCCGTGAAAATGGAAACTGCAACTGAAGTGGGTGGCGACTACTACGACTTTCATCTTGCAGATGACGGCGCCCTCACGATCGCGCTGGGCGATGCTACGGGTCATGGAACCAAAGCAGGAACGATGGTGTCAATCACCAAAGGACTGTTCCATGAACTTGCGGGTCTACAGTCATTGACGGCCATATTCGGGAGGTTCACGACGGCAATCAAGCACATGAACCTCGGTCAATTGTATATGGGCCTACTTCTGGTGAGAATCAAAGACCACACACTGACGGCCTCTGCGGCCGGCATGCCACCGATATTCTTGTACCGAGCCGCAACACATACATCGGAACTGGTCGTGATGAAAGGGATGCCGCTTGGCCAATTCGAAGCGTTCCCCTATCAGATAAGAGAACTTGCTCTCTCACCCGGCGATACGATTCTGTTAATGAGCGACGGCTTGATTGAAATGTTCAATGAACAGGACGAAACATTTGATGAGAGCAGAGTCGTCGAGGCGTTCACACGTGTGGGAAGTAAAAGTCCCCAGGAAATCATCAGCCATCTCGTCGAAGAAGGAGAGAAATGGGCGAATGGCAAGCTCCAGGCGGACGATGTTACGCTTGTCGTGTTAAAAACACGATGAACGCTCCGCCAAGAATTCTGGGCAAGCAACGCTAGCCGGTCCTCATGTTTGTTGAGCCCGCCCTCAGCAGGCAGGAACCCCACCGTTGTCCCGCTTTTTGTGCCCCGATTCCCTTTCAAACCCGATTGGCGGGAAAGAATCTGAGTTCCTTTCATAGGGCTTCTTGTCACCAAATCAAACAGTCGCTAGCGCTTTCCTGTTTGCAAATCAAAACAGAAGCAGACTCGTGAAGACCGTACCAACAAAGAGAATGATGATCGAAGCTCCCTGCAGAAAGCCGAGAAATGCGGCCTTGATCAAGGCCCGCCACCATACATCTCCGAAAACGTGCATCAAGGAAAAAAACAAATAGAGAGGACATACGATGAACGGCACCGCCATGGCAACAGGGGCATGGAGTGCTCGGTTCACGAGCGACATGAGTATCAGAAAGAGGAAAACAAAAGAGTGATAATGAATCGAAAAGACAAGCGTGCCAATGTACTGTGGCGCTTTCCGTTTGTGAAAGATGAGCACAAGGAAAGCAAACAGCGGCATGAGGAGGAACATCGAATACGAAGCGGCCTGCACGAGAAGGCGTATGAACTCTCCACGCTCACCCGATTCCATCCGCGACATCTGACGTACAACGTAGCGGTTGATCGCTGTCGATTCGATGGAACGTGCACGCATGAGCGAATCGATCTGGCCATCCCCCATTCCCCGGATTTCTTTTGAATTAATCCCGTAAAATGAGACAGCGAAGCCGCCGTCTCCCCCTTTCCTTCCAGCCAGGGTAGAGCCCTCATCTGAAGAAACAGGTCTAAGACGGGAAGGTTCTGCCGAAATCGCCATCAACAGAAAAAACAAGAAACTGATCAGGAGATAGAGCCTGACCGGAGAGATATACCTGGCATGCCTCCCTTTGATGAATTCGGAGGTCAGCAATCCCGGTCTCATTGATAGTGCTTTTATAGTCCGGACCGATCTACTATCAAAACCCACAATGCTCTCAACTGCTTCCGCCACGAGGTGGCTCAGCGGCATGTTCAGGTCATGGTTGGCTTGACCACATTGGGGACAAAACTCGAACTCCGGCACCAGCCCCGTACCGCAATTGGGACATTGAGTGTAGACATGCTGCGGCTTTTGGACTTTCTCCCGCGTTTTATTCGTCTTCACGTTCTCACCGCCCTTCATCATGGTAGGTTCTCCCCTGCCGAAAGATCCAGCAAATCATTGATAACACCATACGCCGTGTCTCTGAGCGTCGGATCTGTTTCAGTGATCACGAACGGAGCCAGGAGGTCTGTTTCAATCATCAGGATCGAACCGCTCTCCCGAATGGGGGCGAACGGGTGACCTTGTTCGACCTCTTCGAGACATACTCTGGCCTTCACAGTATTGTCCTCTCTCCATGCCTTGCAGATAAGCTTCAGTCGTTTTCCTGATCTTATTGCCTTCTGTGCATCTTCGACCGTGACGAGCGAAATTCCGTTGCGGTCCACGTCAAACGGCGTCAACGAGGCGCCCATCAAGGCATTCGCGAGCACTGTAATCTTCGCCGCAGCGTCCCACCCCTCCAAGTCGTGACTCGGGTCTGCCTCCGCAAATCCCTCCTTCTGAGCAACCTTTACTGAAGCCTCGAGCGATTCCCCCTGCTCCATGCGGGAAAGGACAAAATTGGTCGTTGAGTTAAGCACGCCTGACACTCCTCTGATCGTGCATCCCTTGAGTCCACTTTTTGCCAGATTGAAGACAGGAGTCCCGTCCATCACCGTCGATTCGTGAAGGAACTTGACTCCGCGATTCCGCGCGAGATCCTGTAGTTCTTGGTAGGCAAAGGCTGCGGGGGCCTTGTTCGCTGTTACGACATGACGGCCACGCCCAAGTGCTTCGCGTACGTGGGACAACGCCGGTTCACCCCGTTCTTCGATAGAGAGAGTCGTAAGTTCAACGAGGGCATCATAGTCAAGCTGTCGGACCGCCTCAATGCCCGACAGAGCCACAAACTCAGGGCTCGAAGGCGAGAATCTTCCAAGGTCGCGAATATCTCGCAATGCTTTAGGGACGTCGACTCCGGATTGATTCACGAGCGATCCGTGCGACTTTGTGATGATCCCGACAATTGAGATATTGAGATCTTTGAGTTTCGGGTAATTCTGCTTTTCCTCAAAGAGAATTTTCGCAACTTCTCGTCCCACATTCCCAAATCCGAGAAAAAGCGCACGTGTTTTCCGCGAATCATTCAATGACATGGTCGCACCGGTTCAGTTGAGATTGCATGAATGCGCCGGCAACAGGGTCGGTGCCGGCTTCGTTTCCGAACAAACTAAAGAAGTTATGTGCAAGACACAAGGCTCGCAACGAATCCGGCCTTATGAATCAAGAATGAGAATCCATTGCACATAAGCTTGTGCCCTACAGGTCTGTTCACCAACGTTATGATAGGGCATGGCTAAAATGATTTGATATGTCGCTCCTACGGAGCTTGAATAGAGATGAATCATTAGTTCTACAAACATGTCGTCCCTGCCTGACGGCAGGCAGGCCTCCGGGACTCTGAAATCATGAACTTCTAGAAGCACAGACGAAAACCCTCTTTTTGCCACCCCCGAAGGGGTCCCTTTGGGACAAGGCACCAAGTCTCAAAGAAAAAGGATTGAAAAAGCAGTGCTTTCACGCATGTCGGTGCCTTCGTGACTTGGTGGTGGCACTTTCCGACCGACTCTCCAGGGAATAGCGCATATTTCCAACGCTCAGTCAGGAGCCAGATATTGGCAGCTCCGCACACGCCTCAATAGTCAAGATCCAGGACCGGGACAGAGTGCAAGTCTTTGTTCATCTACGCAACGTCAGTAATTCGGTCTCAGTCGAGGGCGGATTCCTTGACATCTTCCCTTTCGTTTTGTAGACTTTCATACGATTGAGTCCGTCGATGCTGATCATAAGTTCACAATTGGCCGAGGACAAGTCGAAGTAGGAAGCCGGTCCTCAACACAACCCTTCTTCAATCAACAGCAGAAAGAATTCTATGACTGACGAGAAACGAACGATCCCTTTTGTCCCGGCCGATTCAGCGATGCCGGAATTCACACTGAAGGCAGTACTCCTCGGAGTGTTTATGGCCATGATCATGGGGGCGGCCAATGCCTATCTCGGTCTCAAAGCAGGCATGACGATAGCTGCGACCTACACGACTGCCGTCATCGGCATGGCCGTCTTGAAGGCGATGAAGGGAACGCTTCTGGAAGAAAACACCGCGCGAACAGTCGGTTCGATTGGGGGCAACATCGCCACCGGCGCTATCTTCACGCTCCCAGCGTTCTTCATTGCCTCCGTTTGGCCCGAGTTCTTTTCCCTGGAACACTATATCATCTCTACAATCATACTCGTGGTGGCAGGAATCCTCGGAATCATGTTTGTGACCATTCTGCGTCGAGTGCTTGTCGAGGATGCTGAACTTCCGTTTCCTGAATCCATCGCGGCTTCCGAAATACACAAGTCTGGTCAACGCGGGACACAGAATTCCGGATACCTGTTTGCCGGGATGGGGCTTGGCGCGTTCTTCAACGGACTCGTCGAATTCAAGGTGATCGCAGCCGGATGGCAAAAGATTGTGAGCCTATCGAAAGGAACTCTCTTGCTCCGGGCCCCAAGCATGAATCCCGCCTATTTTGGCGTGGGCTATATCATCGGGCCGAAGCTCGGGGCGATCAACTTCAGCGGCGGTGTGCTGGCCTGGGGCTTGCTCACCCCCGTTATTGCCTACTTCATACATAGGGACAATCCGGGTGCAGTGACGGACTGGACCGCTGAGTTGTCTTACATCTGGAAGAACACCGTACGCTACATCGCTATCGGCGGTATGCTCGTCGGTGCGTTCTTTACATTGTGGAGAATGCGGGCCAGCTTGTTCACCGGATTACGTCGGTCATTCTCGTTCATCAAGACATCGGGGAAAGACGAGGGGACGCTGATCAGGACTGAAAAGGATATCAACATCCGATGGTCGCTTCTCGTCATTTCCTTCATCACGCTGATCATGTTCTTCATTTTCAGGTACTTCACCGGCACAGCCATTCCTGCTGCGGTCGCCTCGGTGGTCATGCTCCTCTTTGGCTTCGTCTTCGCCGCAGTTTCCGGATACCTTGTTGGAATGATCGGCGTCAGCAATAACCCCACCAGCGGACTGACTGTCTCGGTGCTGATCGCGGTGGCGTTCCTGATGCTGGCTTTCGGGATGCAGGGAGAAGCTGCGGTGGCGGCCGTCCTCGGCGTTGCCGCATTCACTTGCACGAGTGTCTCGGTAGCGGGAGAAATGATGCAGGACTTGAAAGCGGGACATATCCTTGGATGCACGCCGTGGAAAATGCAGGTTGGAGACATTTTCGGAGTTGCGGCCGCCGCCGTTGTCATGTTCTTCATACTCTCCCTCCTTCATCTCGGCGATGTGAAAAGGGTGGTCGGAGTAGAACTTGAAAATCTGGAGCAAAGCCAAATCATGACTGTGACCTATAAAGGGAAAAATCCTGACCTCATGGGAAGGGAATACACGGTCGAGGCATTGCGTCAACTAGGACCGGAACAACAAAATGATATTCTGGGTACGCAAGGTGGTTTTGGAGGCGAGAAGCTCCCGGCACCGCAGGCCAGTTTGATGGCGGTTGTTGCACGCGGTATCGTGGAGTCCAAAACTGAGTTGATTCTGATCATCGTCGGCATGTTCATGGGATTTGCCTTGATCCTGATGCAGGTGAAAAGTCCCATGTTGATTTGCGTCGGAATGTACCTCCCCATCGACACCACGTTTGCGATCTTCACCGGCGGGCTTATGAAGGGGCTTCTTGACAAGATCGCGGCGAAGCGCGCGATCGAGGGAAAAGCCAAAGAGGCGCTGGACAATGTCGGCGTCTTGCTCGCGTCCGGACTCATTGCAGGCGAAGCGTTGCTCGGACTTCTCTTCGCCGGCCTTGCTTTCGCTGAAGTGAAGATATTCCACGTCTTCGAATCTCCGTGGTATCTTGCAAGCGTCATCTGCATTCTGATCCTGGGAGTATTCCTGGTCCTCATCCCGCTTCGGAGGCCACCGCGGGGAGAATAGACATCTCCCGAACAGCATTCTATCATCAAAAGGCTCCTTTTTTCGGGGCCTTTTTTTTGTCTTGCCTTCGCCCCTCCCGACCACGTCTTGCGATTTTCCGAGATGGCCATGGCTCAGTAGAACAGCCAAAGCCCGGACCGCTGAGGCTCATTTCACTCGATGTATACATTGACTCTCGAACACGAGTATAGTACCTTGATTTGAACAAAGTAGCCCCGGAGTTGTTTTCTTGTCCTGCCCCTCTCAGGAAAACGACTTCGAGAATCAGCATCTACTGACTGAAACTCATCGAAACAAATCCTCCATTATGGGGGTACCAGACTTGGTCGGTCAGATCGTTTCTCAGCATTCTTCCCAACATCGCCTCGGGGGGGGCGAAACGGATGTGGTGTCGCTCTTCCTGGACATCAGAACCCTTCACTCCAGTTCGGCCAAATCTTGTCTTCCCACTTCTGATCGAACTTCTCGGCCTGTCAAGCGAATTGTCCGGAATTTCACAGGCGAATCGTTCCTATGTCCCGACACAGTTGCCAAATCCCCAAAATACTCTGTTCCACCACCGTGAACTCTCAAAGGACATCCTCATGAAACTTCCTTCGGCACAGCAAGTTCTCCGGGACTTTGGAGGGACATTTCGCCGATTTCCGTTTGTTATCGTTGATGCCACTCTCGGCACGCTCGCAGCCATACTCCTGATAGACCATGAGGGTCCGCCGAGCGCCACATTCCTGTTCAATGTCCTCTTTGCAGCCATACTTGGCATCCCGCTTCTGATTGCGACTGCCCTCGTTGCAGAAAAGAAGAAATGGAATCGCACCATATCACTGGGTGCCAACCTCACGTGTCTCTTGTTTCTCATTGCCTATGCATTCACTGTTCCATCAGATCTTTCCGTTGCTCCCAATATCCACATGCTTCGCCTTCTGATTCTGTCGACCGCGCTGCATTTGTTCGTGGCCATTGCCCCGTTCAGCGGACCACGCGAGATAAACGGATTCTGGCAGTTCAACAAGACTCTCTTCATTCGAATTCTGACGGCACTACTCTTCACGGTCGTTCTCTATGCGGGATTAGCACTCGCGATGGCCGCGTTGGACCATCTCTTCGGCATGAACATCCCGGGCAAGCGGTATCCGGAATTGTGGATTCTCCTTGTCGGGATGTTTACGACTTGGTTCTTTCTGGCAGGCATTCCGGAGAATCTGGATGGATTGGATGCATCCACTGAATATCCTCGTTTTGTCAAGGTATTCGTCCAATACATTCTTTTTCCTCTCGTTTTGGTCTACCTCGTGATCCTTTATGCCTACGTCGGTAAGATCCTTCTCTCATGGAATTGGCCACAAGGGTGGGTGAGCAAACTTATTCTTGGATTTGCTTCAACAGGTTTGTTTTCAATCCTGTTGCTCTATCCAATTCGCAATCAAGTCGAGAATGTCTGGATCCGATCTGCATCGAGCTGGTTCTACATCATTTTGATACCTCTCATTGTGATGCTCCCCTTCGCCGTCTGGAGGAGGATCTCACAATATGGTGTTACGGAAGGGCGGTACCTTGCGCTCGTCCTCGCGCTGTGGCTTGCCATCATTGCCGTCTATTTTATCTTCAGCAAGACCAAGAATATCAAGTTTATTCCCGCCTCGCTTTGTTTGTTTTCGTTTCTCGTCAGTTTTGGTCCCGGAGGTGCATTTTCCGTGTCAGAATCCAGCCAGGTACGCCGCCTCAGCGAATTGCTCGCAAAGAATTCCATACTCGTCGACGGAAAAATACAGAAGACCCAGTCCAAGATTCCATTTGAGGACACAAAACAAATCAGCTCCATTCTCGGCTATCTTCACGAAATCCATGGCTTCGGCAGGATTCAACCCTGGTTCAACGACAACCTCAAGAATGATTCTCAATCACTGCCGTCCGAGTACAAAGGCCCGGCAGTGGTCGCCAAGATGATGGGAATTGAGTATGTCATGATCTGGCAGTTCGCCGGAAGCAACACCTATGTGCTCAGTGCAGATCCGGATGGAGTGATAAATACAGAAGGATACAACCGCCTGATCCAGGCTCAGCATATCAATCCCGCCAGAATCCGAAAAGACATTCTGACACACCAGGTCTCCTACCGGGTGACTTCTGGACTGGATACGCTGATATTCACATCTCTTCGCGATGGGATAGCTACCGATTCTCTCCGGATTGACCTTCGACAACTTGTTGAAGGGCTTCTGAAAGATTATGGAACCGCATCGACCGGCAATATTCCGATTGAAAAGATGAGCATAACTGCCGCAAACAACGCAATGAAGCTCAAGATCTATTTGAGGCATATTCAGGTTCGACGTGAAACGGACCAAACGGAGTTCCTCTTCTATGATGCAGAAATCCTGTATGCTCTGACAAACTGACCACATAATCTGAGAATACACACATGAACTCGCGTATCAGTTTGAAAACACTCCCTGCGCTCCTTGTTTTCGGCTGCCTGACACTTCAAGCGCAAAGTCCCTTCTCGATGGATAGTGCGACCGCATATCTGAAGACCATTTCCGCCGAAATCGGCCCGCGTCCGATGGGCTCGCCGAATGAGATGCGCGCGATGGAGTTCGCCCTCGCCAAGTTCCGGGAATTTGGATTGTCCGATGCCTATCTGATGCCGATGAATGTCGCCGGAGGAGATGCCATCTCGCGCAGAGTCAATACCCGAAGCGGTGTCGCCGTCGGCGTGCTCAAGGGCAGGACGGATCGGATTATTGTCCTCGGGGGACATATCGACTCGGCGCTTCCCGAAATCCCAGGTACGAATGACGATGGCTCAGGGTCCGCAACAATCATTGAGTTGGCGCGCGTGCTCTCTCAAAAAGAGCACGAATCGACACTCCTGTTCTGCCTCTTCGGCGGGGAAGAACAAGGATTGCGCGGTTCCCGCTATTTTGTCAACAACTTCCCCGACCTGCATAAGGTTGTCCTGATGCTCCAGGTTGACATGGCAAATGGGAGCGAGTGGATCCTTCCGTTGTTGGATACTCGCACACAAAGTGCACCGCGGTGGCTGGTGGAAGCGGCCTACGAAGAGTTCTCGAAGCTCGGATACAGTGGGCTGGCATACCCAACCCATTTCATGACACTCAACAATTCCATCTTCGGCGGAGGCATTGGATCGGACCATCAACCGTTTCTTGAAAAGAACATACCCGCAATCGATTTCACTTCGGATGTGACTGATCCTATCCACACTCCTCAGGACAACTTCGAGAATTTCAAAAAGAGTGGCCTGAAACGGAGCGGCGACCTCGTGTACAACCTCGTCGACCGGTTTGACAAAGGCGTGCCAGAGGAGAAGAGCGGGAAGTACTTCATCAAGCAAGTAGGCTCGGTCCCTTTCTTTCTTTCGTATTGGACCCTGTACCTTTTTATCGTTGCCTCAGCAGCCTTGACCATCATTGCCCTCATCGCAGTGCGCAAGCGCCGGACAGAGGTGGAGAAACCCCTGAAGAAGAAGATCCCGGCTCTCAAGCTTTTCTTGCTCATGATCATCATCCAAGTATGCGTGTGGATTTCTGAAAACGTCGTCGGCTGGATAAAAGGAGACCGCTTCCCCTGGTTCCATGATCCGGGAGGATATTACCTGCTCGCCGGTCTTGCCGGTCTCGTAGGCATCTGGCTTGCCTTAAACCTCGGCGCGCGATTGAAACTCAGTACGGACCCATATCGATGGTTCCTTCGCGCTGTCGTGTTTCTTGCTGTGTTCTTTGTTCTCACGCTGTTCGGCGGATTAAAGCTCGCCGTCTATCCCGCCTTTGCATTGTTCTTTCTGTCGCTGGCCCTTTTGATCCGGAATCCCGTACTTCAGCTTTTCTTCTGGGCGGTCTCGCCGTACCTGATGTACCGGCTCGTCTTTTCCGAATGTGTCAACCTGCTCGCCAGGTCCCTGGTTCTGTTCGGATATCCGATTGACCCGGGGCGATCTCTCCTCATTCATCTGGCCTACGTGCTCTTCTTCTCTCTCTATGCATTTCCATTCCTGCTTGGATTTGCCGCCATCTACGCAGACTCAGGAACCGATCTCCTTTGGCTACGAGCCTTCCGTAAGCGAACCGGAATCATACTTTCGGGGTCTCTTTTTGCTCTGACAGCACTATGGCTCTCGACACAGCCCAGCTATTCAACCCTTTGGCGACAGAATATTTCCGTTGAACAGAACTTGAATGTCTCGACCGGAATCGGATCGACAGTCGTCAGAAGTCCGGAGTACCTGAAGGGTGCGACGCTGCACTCTCCGACGTATGATACGGCCATTACGAGCAATCTCCATGTCGTCAGGATCGCCCAGCCACTTACTGTGGACAGTTCGTGGATTTCGCAAGAACGCGAAGTGAAGGCCTCGAAGGACAGTCTCTGGAAGTATGACATTTCACTCCGCCTGAGATTGAAGCACAGACCCTATACACTTCGCGTCTCGTACTCCACACCGGTCGGCAAAATCCGCGATTGCTCGACGGTCTTCGCAACCAACATTTCTGAGCAGTCGGTATCTGTCAGTTGGTATTCATTCCCCGACACTTCAATCCTCATTCCGATGCATCTGGTTGTGTCGGGTACGGATACGCTCACGCAGTCGATTGAGGCTGTTTTTGTCGAACAGGCCCAGCCCCTGGCGATCGTCAAGGGACTGGCGAATGTGACGTCACGAACGACTATGACGTCGACAGAACAATTCAGCGGCAGCAGCAAGAAATAGGTTCGCTTCAAAGCATGTCCGGCGATTCAATGGGTCGCCGTATTCCTGAATCATGACAAACATGGAGAGACTCGAATGAAAAAGCAAGGTTCGATAATCCTCATCATCGTGTCAATACTCGTGCTGACAACTTCCTCCCTGTTCTCCCAGAAAAGGGTGAAGGATCTCAAATCACACTATATGCAGGACTACGCCTGGATGAGACTTGCGGAAATCGTTCCGAAGGTCACGGACAGGATTATTCTCCCGATTGGAACTGTCGAATCACACGGAGCGTGTGCCATCGGAACGGACAACTATATCCCGGCGAATTTCTCAGAATTGATTTGGGACAAATGTAACGCCTTGATTGCTCCTGCTGTCAACCATGGTTCGACGGGAACTAGTATTTCACAGTTTCCCGGTTCTATCACGATTCGACCTGAAATCCTTGAAGAGTACCTTTACGACATCCTGAAACATCTTGTTCGCACCGGATTCAAAAACATCCTGATCATGAATGGCCACGGCGGAAATACTGACCCCCTGAAAAAGGCTATGTCGAGGCTCCACCTCGAGACGGGAGCCCACCTCTTCGCCGTTGAATGGTGGAAAGTGGGATTTGAAGCCGTGAGTCAGGTTTATGGGGGGAAGCCTCAGCAGTCGGGACATGGAGATTTGGAAGAAGCCGCGCTCGTCCTATCTTTGAATCCGGACCTGGTTGACAAAGAAATGTATGACAAACTCGGAAAGGACAACGTCGGGAAAGCAGGCGTCGAAGACGGATTCTTCATGCTCCCTGCCTGGGCTACATCCCGATTGCCGGAAAAAGGATTCGGCTACATGGACTTTGATGTGAAAAAGGCGAAAGAGTACACCGGCAAGAAGGCCGACCACATCTCGGATATTTTCCTCGAAGCTGTTAAGCGCTGGGAAATGATGGAGAGCTGGAAACACCGGAATTGACGACGAGTCTGACGACCAATTCTCCGCGCGCTCATGCCACTGTAACTTGAAAGGACACTTCATGCGACACCGAACATATCTTCTGGTTGCTTTTGTTTTTCTCATTGCATTCGCCGCCCCCTTGCAGACTCAGCCTCAGGAGGGTTCCTCCTGGATTATCAATGCGGTCAACGACTATCGGGTGGTGACTGACGTGACGTACTCCACGTCAAATGGCTACGAATGCAAGCTTGATGTCTATGCCCGCAGGAATTCAAAATCGCCTACCCCCACGGTGCTCTATATCCACGGTGGCGGGTGGGTCGCGGGATCGAAGGAGGCCTCGATCCTGGGCATACTCCCCTATCTCGAATTGGGGCTCGACGTCGTCAATGTCGAGTATCGTTTGGCCAAAGTCTCTCTTGCTCCCGCAGCGGTTGAGGATTGCAGGCTTTCGCTCCGTTGGATCTTCAAGAACGCAAAAGAATATGGATTCGACACTACCAGGGTCATTGTGACCGGAGGTTCAGCCGGCGGACACCTGGCCCTCATGACAGGCATGGTTGATCCTTCAGCCGGATTTGATATGCCGACCGACTGGGACTACTCAACGGTGCAGCCGAAAGTCGCCGCGATCATCAATTGGTTTGGAATTACCGATGTGAAAGACCTACTGTCTGGACCGAACAAGCAGAACTACGCGGTCTACTGGCTTGCGAACCAAAAAGACAAGGAGATTCTTGCGCAGCGTGTTTCGCCCATCAGTTACGTAAGAAAGGGACTCCCCCCCATCTTGACAATTCACGGTGACAAAGATCAGCTTGTTCCGTATGAACACGCTGTGCGACTCCATGATGCATTGGGCAAATCGGGGGTGCCAAACCAGTTCATTACGATCCCTGGAGGAAAGCACGGCGGGTTTACGAGAGACGAGATGGCAACAGTCTATTCCGGGATCCGGACATTTCTCGTTTCAAACGGAATTATTCACTGATGTTACGTAGAGGGGTGATTCATGTCTTTGCTCCAAAGATAGCTTGCGCCTTCTTTCTCTCCGAGAGAGTCCCGCTCTTTGGATTCCGCCCAACCTGCGGGATCCTGGAAGGCGGAAAAGAAGCAAAGCCCCGCTCTACGGGATGGCGCGCATTCATATTGTGATTGGTTGCGCCAAGATCCTTCCGAACTCCCCGCCTTCCTACAGCGAGGCATGAGTGTCGGCGGGCAAGAGAACACACATCATCGCTTTCCTGGCGCTCACCCGCTGCCGATTTTCCCGAAGGTGGCGAAGCCATACCTTCGGTAGATCCATTGCGGACGGACGCCAACGCGCAACGGAAGAAACTGCTTGAAAACGGACTTTTGCGTAACGTGAGTTGATAAGTAAAAGTCCAGCGGGAGAGTAACTGTGTACTTATGATTTTCTTACCATTGCTTTATACACATAACAAATTACTTTGCAGCCAGGCTTCAATCGGATCAGCCGCATTGCATCTGTAGATATTTGAAGACAGCCTATTTGTTATACACCTTGATAGCCAGTTGTATTTTGTCCGATTTCAATAAATATGGTATCCATGCGGAAAAGCTGACACCGGCTCCTACAAAGATAAGTCCTGGGGGCTTTTTCGATCCCTTCTCCATTGTTGCAAGCCCTGCAATGACGAGTGCAA
>Ga0315286_10002348_pt1 | contig 17632 bp, 11 predicted proteins | sample YL17G10_0_MG_FD_205038 | JGI IMG/M metagenome (GOLD analysis project Ga0315286, IMG submission 205038) | Sediment microbial communities from Yellowstone Lake, YNP, Wyoming, USA - YL17G10_0 | ecosystem: Environmental > Aquatic > Freshwater > Lake > Sediment | place: USA: Wyoming | collected...
CGAAGCTCATCGGTGAAGGGCCCGAAGGCCTGCCGGCCCTCGCCGACTCCGGTGACCAGGATGACCACGGGCATCGACGGGTCGCCGCGGTAGTAGGTGCCCTTGATTACCCAGCCGTCGTCGGTGTTGAACTGGATGGCCACGGCGTCGGGGTCGACGACCGTGCCGTCCTCGTTTTCGGGCGGGGCGGGCTGCGTGATGAACCAGAAGGCCATGGCGCCCACGGCTATCACCGCCGCCATGGCGACCGCAAGCGGCAGCACCCTGAGTTGGCGCCCGGACCGGTGGACGGCCCTCATGTGGGAATCGAGGCGGTCCCTCCGCACCTTTTCCCCGCAAACCCGGCAGCGCGCGGTACGCATGGATGCCAAATCCCAAACGGCGATAATAAGGCTTCGCACGCAGTGAGCCATTCCCGGTTCAACCAACACTTTATATTCATCCTTCAATAATAGCGTTCTTGGTGCCGGACACGGATGGGCCTGACGGAAAGACTGGCGGTTCCGCGGTGGAGCTTGAATCGCTTCGCCGCCGAATCGCGGAGCTCGAGAAGGTCGAGGAAGCCCTGCGCGCCAGCGAGGAGAAGCTCAGGGAGAGCCAGGAGCGCTACGAGACGCTTTTCCACAACAGCCAGCTGGGCGTCTACCGCACGACGCCCGACGGCCGTTTCCTCATGGCCAACCCGGCGCTGGTGCGCATGCTCGGCTACTCGACGGTCGAGGAGCTGACCTCCCAGAACGTCACCGAGGTGGGCTACCAGGCCGGCTACCCCCGCGAGGAGTTCAAAAAGCAAATCGACGCCGAGGGCGAGCTCCAAGGCTGGGAGGCCGTCTGGAAAAGGCGCGACGGCCAGCGCATCTATGTGCGCGAGAACGCCCGGGCCGTGCGGGATGCATCCGGCGGCATAATGTACTACGAGGGGACGGTCGAGGACGTCACCGAGCGGGTCATCTCCGAGCAGGCCCAGCGCCGGGACTCCGACCTTCTTAACAGGATCATGGAGACGAGCCCGGCCGGCATCCTGATGGTCAACCGCCAGGGCCTGATATCCTACGCCAATCCCAGGGCAGAATCCATCCTGGGCCGGGGCCGTTCCGAGCTCCTCAACCGTCCTTTCGGCGACCCGGCCTGGTCCATTACGGACGCCGAGGGGAACCCGGTCCCGGGAGACCAGCTGCCGTTCCAGAAGGTGATGGGCAGCGGCCAGCCTCTCTACGACACCCGCTACGCGATAAGGCCGCCCGGGAAGGGCAAGGTCCACCTCTCCGTCAATGCCGCGCCGCTCTTCGACCGGCAGGGCAATCCCGAGGCGGTGGTATTCACGCTCGAGGACATCACGAGCGAGGTCCGCTCGGATGACCGCCTCCGTGCCTCGCTCAAGGAGAAGGAGGTCCTCCTGCGGGAGGTCCACCACCGGGTCAAGAACAATCTTCAAATCATCTCCAGCCTCCTCAATCTGGGCTCGCGGGGCCTTCGGGAGGGGGCCGAGATGGACGCATTGCGCGAGTGCCGACACCGGATCAAGTCGATGTCGCTGCTCCACGAAACGCTCTACCGCTCCAAGGACCTCACCCGGATTGAGTTCTACAACTACGTCCGCAAGCTCGTGACCGAACTGTTCCAATCATACGGCGTGAAGGCCGATGAGGTCGCGCTGAGGATGGAGGTCGAGGACGTCGACATGGGCATCGACACCGCCATTCCGGCGGGGATGCTCATCAACGAGCTTGTCTCCAATTCGCTCAAGCACGCCTTCCCTGCCGGCCGCAAGGGCGAGGTGAAGGTGCAGGTTGGCGCCAACGAGGACGGCGTGGTCACGATAGTTGTCGGTGACACCGGCGTCGGGCTGCCGCGCTGGCTGGACTTCCGCCAAAGCGAATCTTTGGGCATGCAGCTGGTCACTACGCTCACCGAGCAGCTCGGAGGCACCATAGACCTCAACCGGAACAAGGGCACCGAGTTCACCATCCAGTTCCACCCATCCCGGGCCGTCAAGGAGGCCTGAGATGCCAAAGGGCGCCTCCATCCTGATAGTGGAGGACGAGGGCATTGTCGCCCGGGACCTGCGCTACCGGCTCGAGACCATGGGCTACAAGGTGGCCGGGATGAGCTCCACCGGGGACGACGCGGTCCTCAAGGCCTGGGAGCTTCGGCCGAACCTCGTCCTCATGGACATCGTGCTCAAGGGCGACCTGGACGGCATCGAGGCCGCCCGCATGATGCGCGAGCGCGCCGACATCCCGGTGGTATACCTGACGGCGTACGCGGACGAGGAGACCATCCAGCGCACGGAGGTGTCGGGCCCGTTCGGCTATCTCGTGAAGCCTTTCGAGGACCGCGAGCTCGAGGCGTGCATCGAGGTGGCCCTGTTCAAGCATAAATCGGAGCGGGAGCTTCGCGCCTCGGAGACCAAGTTCCGCTCGACGGTCCAGCTGGCGCAGGACGCCGTGCTCATCGCCGACGAGATGCACAACCTCGTGCTCTGGAACCGGGGCGCCGAAAGGATGTTCGGCTTCCGGTCGGAAGACGTCGTCGGCACCCCCATAGAGAACCTGCTTTCCGAAAAGGACGCCGGGGCGTTCAGGGAGGGACTCGAGAGATCGTCCATAGGCGGCAGCGCGATCCCGCAAACGGGCCTCGAGGAGCGGTCGGCCAGGCGCAAGGACAAATCGGAGTTCCCGGTCGAGTACTCCCTCACGGGGTGGGACACCGAGGGCAAGCGCTTCTTCGGCATCATAATCCGCGACGTGACCGAGCGCAAGCTCGCGGAAAGGGCGCTTGCGGAATCGGAGAAGCAGTACCGCACTCTCGTCACATCCCTCCAGGAAGGTGTCGGGATGACGGACGCCGAAGACAGGCTGGTCTTCGTTAACCCGGCATTCTGCGAGATGCTGGGCTACACGAAGGAGGAGCTTTCCGGCCGGGAGCTTTCGGGCCTCATCCCTCCCGACGAGCACCAAAGGATCAACGCCGAGACGGAGCTCAGAAAGCGCGGCCAGAAGAGCCGCTACGAGCTTCGGATGCTGCGAAAAGACGGCGAAAAGCGCGACATCCGGGTGTCAGTCGCCCCCTGGACGGACGAGGGCGGAGCGTTCCTGGGGACCATCGGCGCAATGATGGACGTGACCGATGCGCGCCGGGCCCACAAGGAGCTGCAGGAGAAGACCGACTTTCTGGAGGCAGTCTTGGACTCAGCCTCGGATGGCGTGTTCGTCATGGACGGCCAGGGCAACTATGTCCTGATGAACAACGCCGCGGCCGAGCTCATCGGCGAACCGTCGGAAAGCTGGTTGGACCGGCACGCCGACGACCCGCTCCACCCCGGCGATGAAGGCACCGGCCGGGCGCATGTCGGGAGGGCGCTCTCGGGCGAGCCCGGCCGGTTCGAGACCCGCACGGGGCCCGGCTCCGAAAGAGTTCTGGCCATCTCGCTCACGCCCATGTCGTTTTCGGGGAAGGTGCACATCCTCGGGGTCGTCTCGGACATGACCGAGCGGCGGCGCGCCGAGAAGCTTTTGCGCGAGCGGGCCCGGGCCGAGCTCTACGGCTTCATGGTCAGCGCCCTGCCGGTATTTGCCTCAAGCGTTCCTCCGGGGGCGCGCGACATCCTGGTGAGCAGCTTCGCCGAGCGCTTCGAGCGCATGATAAAGCCGCGCTTTGAACTGGAGCTTTCCTCCTGGAGGAAGACCGGCGCCCCGGTGAAGGCCGATTCGCCGGACATGTTCAACCACTACCTGTCCTGGATATCGGAGCTGTTTTCCAATCTGGGCATCGAGACCTCCGTCGAGCGCGGCCGGCGCGCCGGGGCGATCCTTTTTGCCAACTGCCCCTGGGTCAATGAGGCCCGCGGCAACCCGATATTCTGCCTGATATGCCGGGCGATGGCCATCCGGAGCTTCACCTGGGCCTCGCCCCACGGCCACGCCTCCCAGAGGTCTTCCATCGTGGGCGGCGCCGGCTGCTGCCAGTTCGATTTCCAGCTCCCGGCGGCGTGATATATACTTCTCCACGGCAAACTTAATATGGGCCGTGCGCATCCGCTTTCCGGGGAACGCGCATGCTCTTCGGAAAGGAGTCGAGTATACTGGTGATCAAGCTCGACGACGGCGAGAATTTGCATTCCAGCATCGAGCAGGCGCTGGGCCAGAACATGATAAAGTCCGGGATAATTCTGGGCGGCGTCGGCATGGTCACGGACTTCAAGCTGGGCTACTACGACGGCAAGGAGTACATCACCGAGGAGTACAAGGAGCCGCACGAACTGCTCACGCTCCAGGGCTCGGTCGCCCACGGCGGGCAGGGCAAGCTGCTTTTGCACATTCACTGCACCGTGGCCAACAAGGCCCACCAGGTCTTCGGCGGGCACCTCATCTCGGCCACGGTCAGATACATGAACGAGATATTCATCCTGCGCATGGTCGACGTCGAGCTCGGGCGGCGCAAGAACGACCGCACGGGGCTCATGGAGCTCGAGATCCACAAGACCTCCGACATAAAGCTCCACTCCACCGCCGCAAAGCACCGGAGCGGCTCGCTGGAGCTGGACCTGGACTGAGCGCGCCGGGATTTTTCAAAGGAGGATGTGTCGCATGAAAAGGGCAATCAGCAATGGGAATCATCAGGGGCAGGCCGGGCCGAAGGTCCTTTTGGTCTCGCCCGAGATACACCCGCTGGCGAAAACCGGCGGCCTGGCCGACGTCGCCGGGAGCCTGCCCCTCGCCCTGCGGCAGCTGGGCTGCGACATCCGCGTGGCGATGCCGCTCTATCGCAAGGTCAAATCCTCGGCGAATTACCTGTGCGACTTCCCCGTGCCTATGGGCAAGGGCATCACCGAGACGGCGATAGTGAAGGAGGCCGTTTTGGGGCAGGACGTCCCCGCCTACCTTGTCGAGAACTACCGCTACTTCGACCGCGACGCCCTCTACGGCTACGGCGACGACGCCGAGCGCTTCGGGTTCTTCTCCCGCGCCGTTTTGGAGATGTTCGGGCGCATCGGCTGGACGCCGGATGTAATACACTGCAACGACTGGCAGAGCGCGCTGATACCGACCTATCTCAAATTCCGCTACCGGCCGGCCGGGAAGCTTGCGCATGTTGGGACTCTGTTCACGATACACAACCTGGAGTACCAGGGCGGATGCCCGCCCTCGACGCTGGACATCCTGGACCTGGGCTGGGAGCTCTTCACCCCGCAGGATGTCGAGTTCTTTGGGGCGGTCAACCTCATGAAGGCCGGCATACTCTATTCGGACATGGTCAACACGGTCAGCGAGGGCTATTCACGGGAAATACAGACGCCCGAGTACGGGAGCCGCATGGACGGCATACTGGTCGCCAATTCCAAAAAGCTGCGGGGGATCCTCAACGGCCTCGACTACGAGGTCTGGAACCCGGAGAAGGATGCGGCGTTGGAGGCGCGCTTTTCCGCCAGCTCGGGCGCTATGAGGGCAAAGAACAAATCGGCCCTCCAAAGAGAGCTCGGCCTCGAGGAGGACCCGAGAAACTTCCTTTTGGGTTTCGTCGGCCGGATGACCATCCAAAAGGGCGTGGACATCTTCGTCCCCGCCGTGCCGGAGCTCCTGAAGATGGGCGTCCAGATGGCCGTGCTGGGAAGCGGCGACGAGCACTACCAGGACATGATGAAAAGGATTGCCGGAGAGGACCCAACGCACCTGAAGGTCGTCATAGGCTTCGACGACCGGTTGGCCCGCCGCATCTACGGCGGCTGCGACGCCTTCCTGATGCCGTCGCGTTACGAGCCCTGCGGGCTTGGCCAGATGATAAGCTTCCGCTACGGGGCCGTGCCGGTCGTGCGCCGGACCGGCGGGCTGGCCGACACGGTCAGCGACGCCTCCGTTGCCGACGCAGGCACCGGGTTCGTGTTCAACGAGTATTCGACGGAGGCGCTGGTCGGGGCGGTGGAGCGGGCCCGGCAGGCATTCAACGACCGGTCGCGGTGGAACGCCCTCGTTATGAGGGGGATGGCGCAGGACTTCTCCTGGCGCGCCTCGGCCGGAAAGTATCTCGACACCTACCGGGAGATAATGAGGCGGGCCTGAATCGGGACCAACACCCTTAAATCCGCGAAGCCTTATGAAAGCAGATGAAGGGAGGTGCACAATTGCCTGAAGAGGTCATATCGATAGAGGTCAGCTTCGGCGTCAACGCCGGCAAGGTCTGGCAGGCCCTGAACAAACTGGGGGTCGCCACGCCGCTGATGATTCGCAACGAGACCAAACTGTCAACCGACGAGGTCTACGGCGGACTGGGATGGCTGGCCCGCGAGGGCAAGCTCGCCCAGACGAAGGACGGCAAGCTGACGAAGTTCAAGCTGATGGAATAACGGCTCATTGCCATAGTTCCAGCCGTTTTTAATATCGTTGAGAGGGTTGCGCGCGGATTTGAGCTCGCACTGCGTTTTTTCTAACCTTCGGGGGCCATTCTCAGGAGCCTTGCGGCATCCTCGGGGCCGTAGACAAACGGGACCGAGAGGAAAGCGTTTGTCCCAGGCAAGGAAGACGCCGCTCATCCCTCAGGACCCATTCTCACCAATCTGGCAGCGTCTTCCGGGCCGAAGACCAACGAGACAAAAGGGGCGGCGTTGGTCGAGGCGAGGAGGACGCCGCTCATCCCTCAGGACCCATTCTCAACAATCTAGCGGCGTCCTCCGGGGTGACCGAATTGATGTAGAACCCGGTGCCCCTCTCGAACCCCGCCGCCTGCGATAGCCGGGGCGTTATCTCCATGTGCCAGTGGTAGAAGCGGTAGTCGTTTCGGTCGGACGGGGCCGTGTGGATGTAATAGTTGTACGGCGGATTTCCGAGCCGCCTGTACATCGTCTTGAGCACCCATTTCAGTATGTAGGCGAGCTTTGCCTTTTCGTCATCGCCGACGTCCTCGAACACGGGGTCGTGTGTCTTGGGCAATATCCAGACCTCGAATGGGAACCGGGCGGCGTAGGGGCACAGCGCCACGAAGCCGTCCGTCTCCAGCACGATGCGCTCCTTGTCCTCGAGCTCGCGCTTGATGATGTCGTCGTAGATGCAGTTGCCGCCGGTCGAGTACCAGTAGTTGCGGGCCCCTTCCAGCTCGTCCATGATGCGCCGGGGTATCATGGGCATGGCGATTATCTGCGAGTGCGGGTGGGCGAGCGAGGCGCCGGCCTCCTTGCCGTGGTTTTTGAAGATAAGGATGTACTTGAGGCGCCTGTCCCTCGTAAGGTCGTTGTAGCGGTCCTTGTAGGCGGAAACGATCTCCTGCACCTGACCGTCGGGGAGCGTGGCAATGGACTCGCAGTGCTCCGGCGTTTCGATGAGGACCTCGTGGGCGCCTATCCCGTTCATGCAGCTGAACAGGTGGTTGACCTTGTGGTCCACGTCCCCCTCGATCTTGAGGGCCGGGAACTTGTTGGGGATGACGCGCGCCCACCAGCCGGCGGTGTTGCTGGCGGTGCCGGCGGCCCGGTAGGCCATGATCTCCGGCGGGGTCTTTGCCTCGTTGCCGGTGCAAAAGGGGCAGTCGGTGGGGGCGGGCGATGGCGCGCATATCTCGGTCTTTTTGAAATCTATCGGCCGGGAGCCGCGCTCGGTGGATATGACGACCCAGCCGTTGGTGATGTAGTCCTTGCGGAGCTCCGGCATTCAGCTTCCTCTTCCAAGCGACCGTACATTGCAGGTAGTAGAAAAAAGTTGCCTCTCGCGGATCGTTTTTGGGCCACGGGAAAGTATTATTGGCCCGTCGCCGATAGGCTTGCGCAATGCACCTCGACCTTGGTTTCCATTTCCACGCCTACCAGCCCGGCGACGCCATACTGCGCAAGCGGGGCGACCCGAAAAACCCGCCCGAGTTGGCCGAGAGGCGCTCCCCGGTCGCGCTGAGAATGGGCGAATGCGACATATCGGGCGAGAACTGGACCGACGCCATGCTTCGCTTCTACGGGGCCATCTGGAAGCTCTTCCGCGAGGCCAGCCAGAATGCCAAATCCCCCTTTTGCTCCGTCGACATCGAGCCCTGGACGCTGCAGCTTCTGGCACAGAAGAGGCCGGATTCGTTTTGGGCCCTCCGGGAGCTTTCGAGATCGCGCCTTGTGGACCTCGTGGCCACGGTCCCTTTCCACGTGCTTCTGCCGCACGCCGAGCCGGAGGAGCAGCGATTCCTCTCGGCCCTGAGCTTTCGGCTCCACGACGCCGTTTCGGGCCCGTCCGGCCAGGGCGCCCCGCTGGGGTTCTGGTTCCCCGAGGCCCTTTACTCCGACAGGGCGGCGCGCTCGGTCGTCTCGTCCTTCCTGGACCTCGAGCGTCGAAAGGGCCGGGGCATCGGGGCAGACCGCCGGCGGCTGTTCTTCATCCTCGACCAGAACCAGTTCCTCGGCGTGGACTATCCGCAGAAGGCGATGTCGGCCAACTTCGTGATGATCGACACCGAGCGGGTGCCTGTGTTCGGCCGTGACAGGCACCTGAGCGACCGCTGGGCGTTTCACCACGGGACAATACCGGAGATGGTGCAGGACATCACGGACAACCGGACCGACCCGGTCAAGGAGGAAAAGGCCGTCCAGTACTCCCTCACGCTGGCCTCCGACCTCGAGTCGCTTGCGGGCTCGGCGGAGCAGGGCGAGCGCTTCCGCGAGCTTGTGGCAAAGCTTGCCCGTTCAGACATCGCCATGCTCGCCCATTCGGCGTTCCTGGACCGCAAGCTGAAAAAGCAGTACCAAAGCTGGGAGGGCGAGCTCGAGTCTAAGGAATTCATGGTGCGTATCCGCGATTTTTCCTCCTGGTCGGACTTCATGGACCTGGGCGTCGATTACTCCTCGGACACCCGTTGGACCGGCCTGCGACGGTGGGACGGGCTGGTCATCTCGCGCACCCTCTGGGGACGGAGGATATCACAGATATGGAAGCAGGGCTTTGCCAAGATGCAGACGCGATCAGCGCGGCTTGTGCGCAAGGGCGCCTACGAATCCATTGCCCGCTGCCTCCCCAGGGAGAGGCCGGGCGATCTCGCCCAGGCGGAGCTGTTCCTCCAGGACTACTCCAACATCGTGTTCGCCCCGCTGCTTCTCTCCTCGGGCGCCGAATCGCCGCTGGACTTCCACCAGCTGCTCGAGCGGCGCCTGCCGGACTGCATCGCCGAAAGCGAATCGGCGCTTGCTGCCCGCGCCTATTACGAGATGCTCATGTCGAGCCGCAGCTGCCCGCGCTTTTGGGAGAACATCGACACGCGCGTCACCTTCCAATCGACCGTATTTTTGGCCCACGCCCTTCTGGACATCATGGAGTGCTGCGAGCGCCTGGGGCTCCGCGAGCGCGCCGATGAGGCCGAAAGGCTGTTTGTGACGAACCTTCTCGACTTCCACGAAGCCTACCGGTACTATCAGCTCCAGGGCCTTTTCGGCGCGTTCGGCTGGGAGGTTTCCGAGGACGCCTGGCAGATGGCCATCCAGTCGGAGATACCCCAGAGGAGCTCCTACGACATCATAAAGCGCGCCGCGCTGTTCGTGGCCTCGCGCGAGGGCACTGCCGCAGCTGGCCGCATCCTCTCCTCGGTCCGTTTCGACCCGGCGCAGGTCGTGGCCGACTGCGGTCACATCGAGGGAGAATCGCACGGGAAATGGGCAAATCCCGGGTTCTGCGAGAACCGCCATCCGGTATAATAGATTCCGCCCAGCGGACAAATAATATATACGCGAAGAAACATAGAAGCAAACGGCGTTTTCTCATGGCGAACAGAGGGGTTTCGGGGGGTCCGGGCAGCGGGGGAACCCGCGCTACGGTCCCGGCTGTGGAGTGGGGCAGCGAGGATGCGGAGGAGCTCGAGGAGCTCGAGATGGTGCCGGACGCCCCGGCAAGGCCCCAGGCCGCGCCGGCTCCGCGGGCGCGCTCCGGCGGAATGATGAAGGCAGTGGCCGTGGCCGTCGTCCTTGTGCTGGTCGCCTCCAGCCTCGGGGCATTCCTTCTGCTTCAGCCAAAGTCCGAAAACGAAAAGCCGAAGCCACCCAAGCCGCCGACGGACGTGCTCTCGGACGCCGATGTGTTCATTTCCGAAATCAAACCCTCAGATCCGCTCTACATCCAGGCGACATACGTCGAACTGCGCGTCGGACCCGGCGTATCCGATCTGCGGGACTGGCGGCTCACCACCTTCGACAACGACAGCTACGTTTTCCAGACTACTCCCGCATCAGGAGATCCCGCCTATGTCGTGGTCAACTTCTCGCCCGGCAAGAAGCTGGGCAGCGAGCTCTCGCTCGACCCGGCCGACGAGCTTGCGCTCTACGCGCCCGACGGAAAGCTGGCCGACTTCGTCCGCTGGGCCGGCGGCGGCGCCGACCGCGACCCGCCCCGTGGAGGCTGGGCCGCCGCCGACACGGGCCTGTACCTGGACCCGGGGCAGACCGTCTCCCGGCTGGACTTTGCACGGTGCAACTCCACCCCCTGGAACGCCTCGCCTCCCAGCCCGGGGCAACCCAACATACTGGAGGTCACGCTCACAGGCGCCAGGCAGGTCCTGTGGCTGCGCAGCGGCCGGAGCTTCAATTCGGTCCTCGGCACGGGCGACGGCAGGCTCTCGCTCCCCCCCGGCCGGCCGGTGGCCAGGTCCCTGCTGCAGGAGGCGGCGGCGCACCTGGAGTTCTCCCTCAAGCAGATACGCCGGCTCGGCGACCCCTTCAGCGGCCAAAACAGCACCACAGGAGCGCCTGTGCTCGAGTTCTGGGTGACCAACCGGTCCGACTACGCCGGGATAACCGAGCCCGGCGGCCGGGGCAGCCTCGACCTGGGGCCAAACCGCCACATCAACTCGTTCGTGTGCGCCCGGCAGATGGCAATACTCGTCGAGCTTGCCAAGTGGGGCATCGGCACCGACCAGAGCCTTTTCCTGAGAGAGGGGCTGGCAATCTCGGAGGGGCTCCGGTCCGCCTCGCAAGAGATATCGGCCGGTCAGCCCTCCATTGAATCGCTTTGGCTGGAGATGAAGAACGCCGGCCTGTTCAATCCCTACGAGCACGGCCGGAACCTTACCGTGCCGTTCATAACGCCGTGGGACTACGACTCCCACCACACGGTCAATGCCTGGCTGTTCTACGATTTCAACGACAAAAAGTTCGTCGAGAGCGGGCTGGGGCCCTCCCTTGCCCAGGCGCTGCTTTTTGCACAAAAGGATCCTCTGGTCGCCCTGCAGGAGCAGACCGGCCGCAACCTCTCCTCGCTCTACATCAACTGGCTTGACTGGAGGACCACACCGGGCTTTCGCTACGCCCCGCTGGCCATCCAGACGACCTCCGAGGTGGCCCGGGACGGCCTCGATGGCATGGCAACCCTCCAGGGCTGGACTGCCTGGATCGGCCGCTTCACCATAAACTTCTCGGGCAGCGCCGAGTTCAATCTTTCGGTGGACCCGTCCTCGGCCGGACCGCTCTACCTCAAGCTGGTCTCGTCCCGCACCGGCGCCGCGATGTTCAACGGATCGCTCCGTCCGGGGCAGGCCCGCTCCATCCTGGCCGATGACCTGCGGCCGCTCGACGAACTGGTGATGGTGGCGGGCGCCTCCGAGCTCTACGGGGGCATGTCCTACCGCGCCGCTCCGCTCCCGAGCGGGCCCGGCAACCTGACACCGGCCGACGGGTCCTACTCGCTCGACGCCATGCCCCGGCTGGGGTGGTCGGCCGTCGCTGGAGCGGACAGGTACCAGGTGCAGGTCGCCTGGGACGCGGCGTTCCTTGCGCCCGAATTGGACGCTACCGTGCCCGCGCTGTTCCACCTGCCGGTATCCAACCTTTCTGACGGGACCCATTTCTGGAGGGTGAGGGGCTGGACGCCCCTGGGAAACCCGACCGCCTGGTCGTCCTCCGCCCAGCTTACCATCGACACCGTGGCGCCGTTTGCATACCCGCAGATAGACGAGCCGAAATACCGCGCCCAGCCGACGGACCCTTGGAACATCACGCAGCTGACCCTTCTGAGCTTTCGGCTCAACCTGAGCAGCGGCTCCCCGGAGAAGGTCTTCTACCGGTCCTCGGACGCTGATGATTGGACGGAATATTCGGGCACCTTCCAGTTGACGGGAGCAGACCGGACCATTTCCCTCCAGTACTACTCGCAGGACATTGCCGGCAATGCCCAGCCGGTCGAGGCCCTGCCCCTGTTTTTGGATAACTCGCCGCCTTCGCTCGGCCTGACGCTGGGCTCCCCCAACTACGCTTTCCAGGCGGGGGACATTGTGAACGTCTCCCTCTCAACGCTGGTGACGGTCTCCGCAACCGACGACGGCGCGGGCATCGCCGAGACGACGTACAGGATAGGGGGCCAAAACGTCACTCCGTACGCAGCGCCATTCAGGCTCTCGGGAAACGACGGACCGGTGCTCATCACCATCATATCCACGGACCGGCTCGGCAGCAAGAACTCCACATTGCTCCGGCTCAACCTGGACGTTTCTCCCCCGGACTTTTCGGTCCAAAGCCTCAGCTCCGGCATCCTTTCCAAGGGCGTGCACAGAACGACCGTTACCGGAAGCGACATAAGCGGAATCGCCCGGGTCTCGTACATCGTCGACGGCCAGACCGTTGCCGTTTCCTCGGAAGCTCCCTACGAGTGGGCCTGGGACACCGCAGGCGTCCCGGACGGCGACCACCCGGTCCAGGTCCGCGTGGAGGACAATGTCGGCAACGAGGACTCGGCCTTCTTCAATGTCAAAACGGACAATTCGGCTCCCGTGACCACCGTGGATATAGGGACGCCCAGGTACAGGCTTTCCGCAAATGACCTTTGGAATGTTTCCTCCAAGACCAAATTCAACCTCACCGGGACCGACCCATTCTCAGGCCTTACCACGAGCTGGTACACGGTCGACGGGGCCTATGTCGAGGCCGCCTCGTTCGTGTTGGACAAATCGCTCCCCGACGGGCGGCACAACATCACTTTCGGAAGCCGGGACCGCTCCGGGAACAACGAAACGGCCCAGGCCCTGACGGTCGTGCTGGACAAATCACCGCCGGTACTTGTTATGACCGAACCTTCGCAGTCCAACCAGTTGAGCGGGCTGGTCAACATCGTCGCCGCCGAATCCAGCGGCGCCAAGGACGTGGCCGGCTGCACATTCTCCTACTCGGTCGACGGGGTCACCTGGATAGACATCTGGACGGACCAAAACAGCACCTCGAACTGGAACTGCCAGTGGAACACCCTGACGGTCAACAACGGAAACTACTGGCTGCGCGCGTTGATGTACGACCGGCTCGACAACAGCGCCCAGGCGATGGTGCAGATATCCGTGATAAACTGATAGGGCGACGCATAAAAGCCGGCCGCCTGCTGCCAGTGGACCGGTCCTTCACTTCACGCTCAGATAGAACATGTAAATTAGGATGACGCCCACCACCACGAGCACCATGCCGGACGCCTTCTTTATCATCGGCATCCACTGGGTCATGCGCTTGACAAGCTGCGTCTTGGCCATTCCGACCATCACCGTCACGATGACCAAAAAGAGCCCCATCCCCAGGGCGTACATGATGAACGCCAGCATGGCCGAGCCCACGCCCCCGGCGACCAGCCCGGCCATCACGACCGCTATGAATATCGGCGCATGGCAGCCCAGCGAGGCGGCGCCGTAGCCGGCGCCGTAGCCGAGCAGGCCGACATACTGGCCGGACTCCTCCCCGCCGCGCCCTGTGAGCCGGCCGAGCCCCCGTTTCGCCCCGTCGACGAGCGGGTTGAACAGGGCGGTGATCCGGTAGAGCGGTAGTTCGAACCGGGTGAGCATCACGATGCCCATGACGAGGATGAGGGCGGCGACCACGGGCTGCATGTATCCGACATACGGCTTGATGACCTCGCCCGCTCCGGCGACGAACAGGCCCATGATGGCGTACACGATGAGAACGCCGGCCGCCGCCACGATCCCTCCGATGGCCGCTTTCCTGATCAGGGCCTTGCGGTCCGCTTCCTCTTTTGATTCCCGCCCCAGGTAATAGGTCATGTATCCCGGCAGGAGGGGGAACGCGCACGGCGAGAAGAACGCCGAGATCCCGGCCAGAAAGGCCAGCACCGCAAAGCCCGTTTCCCCTCCCATCGCAAGTATCGGCGCCGACCCCGATCTCGCTTTCTGGGATTCGGATGAGAGCTCGTCGGTCTTGACCAGGCCGGCCCTTATGAACGTCACATATCCGGACGGGTTGATGACCACTATCTTGGGAATCTCGTTCGCCTTGTATTTCTGCAAGATATTATCGGTGTCCATGCAATAGATCCAGCTGGCGCCCTTGGACTGCATGTGCTCCTTGAGCTTGGCGCTGCTCTCGGTCCGGTCGACATCGATGGAGATGAGCACGACCTCGGGATGAGCGGCCTTGAAGCCCTTCAATTCCGGGATCTCCTGGTTGCAGGTGGGGCACCAGGTCGCCATCATGTCCAAAACGACCACGGAGCCCTTGTACCGGTCGAGCGAGACCGGTTTGCCGTCGACGTCTTGGAGATTGAACGAGGGCGCCTTTTCGGTCGAGGAGGAGGCCACTCCCACGGAAAGGTACAGGCCCAGCGAAACGACCACGAGCAGCAGCGCGGCGCCAACGGCGGCCACCGCCTTGCGGTTGGCCATGAAAGTGCCCATGTCGCCTCCGCTGCGCCTGTAGAGGACCACGGCCGCCAGGCCGCCGGCAAGCATCGCTGCGAATGCACCCACCAAAAGGAGCGTCGAGCCGCCCAGCGAGAACCCGCCCGGGGAGGGCCGAATGGCCGTCCAGGCGCTGGCGTCCAGCGAGGCGTTGGAGAGGGTGTCGACCACCGCGACCACCATGTACTGCCCGGCGGCGACCTTTGCCTGGTCGTACTTCCAAACGTAGGTGAAATTGATGTCCGTGTCCGTTTCTTCGGTCGACAGAGCGTCCATCCCGACGGATTTTTGGACCTTCGTCTTGTTGGCCAGAAGGTCGCGCCCGCAGGCGGCCGGGTCTGCGGTCGAGAACGGGCCCAGAACGGCCACCTGAATTTCCGAGATGTCGGTCCGGCCCCAGATGTCGGAGGCGGAGCCGGTTATTCGCAGCTCCCCCGGCCGGCTCGAGATGTCGACGCTGAGGTTGAGCGGTGTGAGGGCCATCGTTATCCTTGACGGGTAGCTCCCGCCGAACACCACACTACCTCCGGTGCCCCGCTCGGAGACATATACCATCATACCTAGGGTGTCACCGGGGTTGAACTGGAGGTCCACGCCCGTCGCCGTACCAGTAAACTCCTTCGGCGTAGTACCCAGCCGCGCGCTGTCTGTTGAATAGGCCGGGGCGATGCGCACGCCGTTCACGCCAAAATAGACCTGGAAGCGGGTGCTCAGCTGGGCTGGGGTGTTCCCCTTGGCCCATATGGAGAAGTTGATATTGCCATTGTAACTGAGCGTACCGGCCACGGGTGGTGATGTCCAGGTGCCCACCAGCCAGGACAGAGCCACGCTGAACTTCGCCTGCGCCGGGAAGGGCGCCGTGCCCTCGGCCGGAAGCGAGGTCGACAGCGCACTGCCGCTGGAAAGGTAAAGGTCCACGGGCGCGTTGTCCGGGCAGGCGGCGGCTGCCGGCTCTGCGCCCTGCGCGGCAGGAAGCATGAGCAGGATGAGCAATGCTGCAAGCAGGAGCCTTACCGGAAACCGCATCGTGCGATATATGGCGGCCGGGGTCATAAATAGGTTGTGGTTTTTTGCCGTCCCGCCATAAATGCCGCCGGGGGTCCATTTATGGCATGAGAGGGGCGGGCAGCGGGGCGACGTCCAGCTTTCCCATCCGGCGCGACCTGATGGCCGTCACGGCCGCGGTGGCCGCCGCAAGCGTAGTCAAAAACGGTAGGTTGAGCTCCACGGCGAGGCGCCTCATCATGAAGCCGTCCTTTTCGATGACCTTGTCCGGCGAAGGGGTGTTTATGATCAGGCCTATCTCGCCCCGCCTCATCAGGTCCAGCGAGTCGGGCGACGACCTTTCGCTTATCCGGAATATGGTCGTGACGGTCACGCCCTTCTCTCGCAGGAACGCCGCAGTGCCCCGGGTCGCAAGCAACCCGTAGCCCAGCTCGGAGAACGCCCGGGCCACCGGAAGCACCTTCTCCTTGTCGGCGTCGCTCACGGTGAGGAAGATGTTGCCGGACTGAGGCAGCGGGATCCCCGCCGACAGCAGCGCCTTGTAGTAGGCCATCCCGAAGTCCTCGTCGGTGCCCATGACCTCCCCGGTGGACTTCATCTCCGGCCCCAGTATCGCGTCCACGCCGGGCAGCTTCATGAACGGGAACACCGGCGCCTTCACGGATACGCGGCGCGTCGGCGCGGTGCCGGAGAGCCCCAGCTCGCGGAGGGTCCTTCCCAGTATGACCTTCATGGCCATCTTGGCCATCGGTATCCCCACGGACTTGGACACGAACGGGACGGTCCGGCTGGCCCGCGGGTTCACCTCGAGCACGTAGACCCTGCCGTCCTTGACGGCAAGCTGCAAATTGGCCAATCCGATCACGCGCAGCTCCATGCAAAGGTCGATGGTTATTCGTTCTATCTCCCGGATGATCTCGGGCGAGAGCGTCTGGGGCGGGATGATGCACGCCGCGTCGCCCGAATGCACCCCGGCCTCCTCTATGTGCTCCATGACGGCGCCGATGAACACCTCTTTCCCGTCGGCGACCACGTCCACATCGATCTCGATTGCGTTCGAGAGGTAGCGGTCGACGAGCACCGGGTGTGAGCCGGACACGCGCACGGCCGTCTTCATGTAAAGCTCGAGTTCCTCGTCGTCGTGGATTATCATCATCCCCCGGCCGCCCAGGACGTACGAGGGCCGAAGCAGGACGGGGAATCCCATCCTGTGGGTGGCGTCGCGCACCTCGTCGACCGAACGGCCGATGTGGGAGTCGGGCTGGAGGATGCCCATCCTTCTGGTCATCTCGCGGAAGCGGCCCCGGTCCTCGGCTATGTCGATGGAGTCCGACGACGTTCCCAGAAGTTTCGTCGGGAGGTCGGGGCGCTTCTCGAGCGCCTCGTGCAGGGGAACCGCCAGATCAATCGAGGTCTGGCCGCCGAACTGGACGACGACGCCGTCGGGCCGCTCCAGCTCGATTATCTCCCACACGTCCTCGAATGTCAGAGGCTCGAAGTAGAGCCTGTCCGCCGTGTCGAAGTCCGTCGACACGGTCTCGGGGTTGTTGTTGGCCATGATGGCATAGAGCCCCATCTCCCGGATGGCCTGTACCGCGTGGACGCAGCAGTAATCGAACTCGATGCCCTGGCCGATGCGGATGGGGCCGGAGCCGATGATCAGTATCTTCTTTTTATCACAGGGTGCGGGGTGCAGGGTGCCGGGTGCGGGGCCGGAAGAACCCGCCGCTTCCACCCTCGTACCCGCACCCTGCACCCAGCACCCTGCACCCTGAATGTCAGATTCTTCCCCGTAGGTCGAGTAGAAATACGGCGTACGCGCCTCGAACTCGGCGGCGCAGGTGTCGACCATCTTGAAGGCCGGCCGCAGGCCGGCTCCCACCCGCTGGGCGGTGATGGCCTGCTCCGTTTCGCCGGAAAGGGCGCCGATGTACTCATCGGAGAAGCCGAGGCGCTTGGCGTCGCGCAATGTCCTTTCGGAAAGGCGGCCGGTCCTCTCGTGCTCCTTGCGGATGGC
>Ga0315286_10002349_pt1 | contig 17630 bp, 13 predicted proteins | sample YL17G10_0_MG_FD_205038 | JGI IMG/M metagenome (GOLD analysis project Ga0315286, IMG submission 205038) | Sediment microbial communities from Yellowstone Lake, YNP, Wyoming, USA - YL17G10_0 | ecosystem: Environmental > Aquatic > Freshwater > Lake > Sediment | place: USA: Wyoming | collected...
CATCGGCGTGCGGGACCGCCGCCGCCGGGCCCACGGCACGGGGCCGTCGCAGCATCGCCCTGATCCGGGCGACCAACTCCCGGGGACTGAACGGCTTGGTCACATAGTCGTCGGCTCCCACAGACAGTCCGACGATGGTGTCCATCTCGGTGTCGCGCGCGGTCAGCATCACCACATACGCGTCGGAGAACGTCCGCAACTGCCGGCACACCTCCAGCCCGTCGATACCCGGCAACCCCAGGTCGAGCACCACCACATCGGGGTCGACCTCCCGCGCCACCGCCAACGCCTCGGCTCCGGTGTGGCACACCGTCACCTCGAAGTGCTCGCGGTGCAGATAACTGGCGACCACGTCGGCCAGCGGTGCCTCGTCGTCGACCACCAAGGCCCGATAGCCAAGGTCGGCACCACCCGAACCCGCCTCGGAGATGAGATCCATGCCTTCATCGTGCCGTGCCGGCGTGCCGCTTCCGCGTCTTGAGCGAATCTTCACACAACCAACACCAAACCCCCGGGCGGTGCGGAGCACAGTGGAAGAAAGAAGTCATCGACGAGGGGATCGGTATGACCAGGCAGACCCTTGCCGCTACGGCCCTGAGCCGGCGTGGCTTCCTGGCCGCGAGCGTCCTGGGTGGCGCGGCGCTGGTCGCCTGCAGCCGGTCCACCACCGCCACCGCCCCCAACGGCGGGGGCGCCACCGATGCGATCACCGCAGCCGAAGCCGCCCGTCCGCATACCGGAAAGACGGTCACCGCCCGACTGGCACCCGGGTCGGCGGACATCGACCTGGGCGGAACCAGGGCTCGCACCCTGGCGTACAACAACCAGGTTCCCGGTCCGCTGATCCGGGCCAATGTCGGCGACGACATCGCCGTCACTGTGGACAACGCGTTGGACCACCCGACATCGATGCACTGGCACGGACTGGCGCTGCGCAACGACATGGACGGCGCCGCCCCGGCAACCCCCAACGTCGATCCGGGGGCAAGCTTCACCTACCGCTTCAGCTCGCCTTACCCGGGCACCTACTGGGCCCATCCGCACACCGGCCTGGACACCGACTACGGCCTGTACGTACCGGTCATCATCGACGACCCGGCCGAGCCTGGCCGTTACGACGCCGAGTGGATCGTCATGCTCGACGACTGGACCTCCGGAGTCGGCAGCAGCCCCGAAAAGATCTATGAGGGACTGCGGTCGATGGGCGGCGGATCCGGCCAGGGCCCCATGGCCGGGATGCCCGGAATGGGCGGAATGGGCCAGATGCCCGGCATGGGCGACATGGGACACATGCCCGGGATGGGGGGCATGGGCTCGATGCCCGGCACCCCCGGCGTCGGCGGTGCAGCGACCGGCAATCTGCTCGGCGGTGACGGCGGAGACGTCACCTACCCCTACTACCTCGTCAACGGCCGCATCCCCTCAGCCGCAACCACATTCACCGCCAAGCCCGGGCAGCGCATCCGCATTCGCATCATCAACGCCGCCGCCGACACCGCCTTCCGGGTCGCCCTGGCCGGGCACCGCATGACCGTCACCCACACCGACGGATTCCCCGTCGTGCCCACCGACGTCGACGCCGTCCTACTCGGCATGGGGGAGCGCTACGACGTCATCGTGACCGCCGGCGACGGCGTCTTCCCCCTGGTCGCCTCAGCTGAAGGCAAGAACGCCATGGCCCGCGCCCTGCTGTCCACCGCGACCGGGAGTGCACCTGACGCCGCCTTCCGGCCACCGGAGCTGACCCGGCTCGTCGGCACCGTCGACACCTTCACCGCGACACCGCAAGTTCAGCTGCCCACGAACGCCGACCTGGCGTTGCAGGCCCGACTGTCGGGCACGATGATGCACTACGACTGGGCGATCAACGGCCGGCCCTACGACCAGACCGTGCCACTGACGATCCAGCAGGGCCAGCATGCCACCCTGACCTTCACCAACAACACCATGATGTGGCATCCCATGCACCTGCACGGCCACACCTTCCAGGTCATCAAAGCCGACGGCAGCCCCGGACCGCGCAAGGACACCGTCATCGTCAAACCCATGCAAACCGTCGCCGTCAGGCTCGTCGCCGACAACCCGGGTGTCTGGATGCTGCACTGCCACAACGGGTATCACATGGACGCCGGGATGATGACCACCCTCGACTACACCGGCTGACACCGGCTCAACCGACCGCAATCGAGAAGAGAGGAGAGGTTCCCATGATGTTCTGGTCCGACCACGACATGGGCGGATGGGGATACGCAGGCATGGCAATCGGAATGGTGCTGTTCTGGATCCTCATCATCGTCGGGATCGTCGCCCTGGTCCGCTACACCACCGGCGCCACTCAGACGCGCGTCATCTCCGCGCCCCCGCACTACAGCGATTACGAGACCCCCGAGCAGCTGCTGGCCGGGCGCTTCGCCCGCGGGGAGATCGACGAAACCGAGTACCGCCAACGCCTCGACGTCCTGCGCAGCACCCCCCACCACTAGCGACCACCCGGAGCTCCACCGTTGAGCCGCAACGATTCCCACCGCCCACGCCGGGGCGCCGACCACCCGCTCCACGCGGGCGGCGCTCCGGCATCCGACCACCGGTCGGTGCTACGGGCACTGGGTGTACTCGCGAGGTCAGCGGCTTCTTCGCCGACGGCATGCCAGCGGCGATAGGCGGGATGGGAGGGATGGGCCACTCCTGAACTGCCCCAACTGATTCGCGCGAGCCGACAAGGAGTCGACGTTCGTTTTCATACCCACACGGGTATAGCAACCCCGGGTCCACGGGCCCGGATCTTCAACAAGGAGGGATCACCACAATGACCGAATCGGCACCAGCCACCGACACGATTGACCCGACCGACACCACTGAACAGGTCATTCACCGAAACACCCGCCTCTACCAGGTCTTGGCGTGGGTGGGCATCGTCGCCGGAATTCTGTTCATCGTCGCGGTGGTCTTCTTCTCCGGATTCCTCGCGGCCCGGGCGGCCGGCGGCTACGGGTGGCACCGCGGATATCAGAGCGGCCAGATGCGCCCCGACGGTCCCATGGGCGGCGGCTGTCCCATGATGCAGATGGAGGGCGGCACGGGCCCCGGTGGCATGGGTCCGGGGGGCATGGGTCCCGGTGGCATGGGTCCGGGTGGGGCCAGGGCATCGACCCCGCCCTCGACGATGCCGATGCCGGTGCCGATGCCGACGACTGGACAGCGGTAAGCCGTTCGCGGTTGTCGAGGTGTGCCGGATGCTCTCGGCCGCCACCCGGGTACGGCTGTTGTGGGCGTTGGTGGATCGGGAATTGTCGGTGAGCGAGCTGGCTGAGACGGTGGGCAAGCCTGCGGCGCCAGTGTGCCCCGGCCACCATGTGACACCAAGCGGGAAACGGACTCAATACCTCACCGCGGGGCTATGCTCGATCGCGTCACCCCGACGGGTGGAGGAATCCGGTGAAACTCCGGGCGGTCGCGCCACTGTCACAGTCAGACCCCAAGCCCGTCACCACTTGATCCGGACGCGACCATCCCGGGGAAGGATTACTGCCATGACGACATCCCACGGGACCAACGCCCACGCTGTTGAACTGTCAGCGGCCAGGGCCGCAGCCTGGCTGGCGATGACGGCGCTGCTGGCCTTGGTTGTGCTGTATTTCATCGGCGTGGACCAGGGAGCGAACTCGGTGTTCGGCGACAACATGTACGTCCACGAGTTCCTCCACGACGCCCGGCATCTGCTCGGCTTCCCCTGCCACTGACCCGTGGAATCCAGAATCATCGGCCGGGGCCTGCTGGCCGGCGCCTTGGCCGGGGTGTCCGCATTTCTCTACGCCCGAATTTTCGTCGAACCGGTCATCAGCCGCGCCATCGACTACGAAGAGGGCCGGGGTGGGGTTCATGCCGCGATGAGCGGCGGCACGCACGAACACGACATGGAGTTGTTCACCCGTGACGTGCAGTCCTGGGCCGGCATGGGTTTCGGGGTGCTGGCCTTCAGCGTGGCAATGGGTGGACTGTTCGCGGTTGCCTTCGTCGTGGCTTACACCCGGTTTTCCGGCGTGCCGGTGCGGATGCTGTCAGTGCTGTTGGCCACGGGGGCGTTCGTGACGGTCTATCTGGTGCCGTTCGTGAAGTACCCGGCCAACCCGCCGGCGATCGGGGAGACCGACACCATCAGGGAACGCACCGGGCTCTACCTGCTGATGATCCTGACCTCGGTGGCCCTCGCGCTGGGCGCCCTGTGGCTGGGACGCCGACTGGTTCCCCGACTGGGAGCCTGGGGGGCAACCCTTTTGGCGATGGGCGGCTACCTTGTGGCGGTCGCGCTGGTGATGTGGGCACTGCCGCCGGTGGCTCAGACCCCGCAGCCCCTGACCGACACCGCGGGGACGATCCGCTATCCGGGCTTCCCCGCTGATGACCTCTACCACTTCCGGCTCTACGCGGTCGGTACCCAGGTCGTCATCTGGGTGATCATCGGTCTGGTGTTCGGGAATTTGGCGTCGCGACTGCTGGAAGGCCAACCCCGACAACCAATCCCGGTGTGAGCGAAGTCGTCCGGCTGACACTGCTGGCCCACGGTATGACCGAAGCGATGTCAGCCCGACGATTCCCCATCGACGAACCCCTGAGTGACCTGGGTTTGCGGCAAGTCGATGCGATCGGTGACCTCGGAGCTGTGGACCGCGTGCTTGTCGGCCCGGAAACGCGGACCCGCCAGACCGCAGAGCGCCTCGGTTGCCAACCCTATACCGATCAGCGCCTGGCGGACCTGGACTGCGGCCGCTGGCAGGGCGGGACTCTCAGCAGCGTTGACCCCGGCGAACTGAGCCAATGGATGACCGACCCCACCAGTGCACCCCACGGTGGGCAGTCCATCACCGCCCTCCTCGAGCGGACAGCGAACTGGCTTCACGCCATCAGCGACCAGCCCGGCCGCATAGTGGCGGTGACCCATCCCGCAGTCATCCGCGCAGCAATCGTGACCGCCCTTGACGCGCCACCCGAAGCGATCTGGCGCATCGACATCCTGCCGGCCAGCCGAACGACCCTGCACTATCGCAGTCGATCCTGGACCCTTCGAGTGAGTTGATTACAGATCTCCATCAGCATGTTTGGGCTTCAGGCCCGCCGTGGGCCGGCTCGGGCCACTATCGGAGAAGACCGGGGATGATCGTGTCGAGGGTTGCGGCGACGGGAACGTCGAGTTGGTCGAACGTGCACGACCGTGGGTTGCGGTCATGTCGCCAGCGGTTGAATTGAGCTGTGTGGCGGAACCGTTCTCCCTCCATGTGGTCGTAGCGAACCTCGACCACCCGCAACGGTCGAAGGGGTATGAACGACAGGTCCCTGCCGACGTTCCAGCGTGAGACTTCCGGTTTGCGGCCCGTCACGCCGGCTGTTTCCGTGGACCCCCATTGCCACGGATGATCGTCGAATGTGGTCACCAGCGGCTGCAGTTCGGCGAAAAGCTCCCTGCGTCGCTCCATGGGGAATGCCCCGATGACTCCGACCAGCGCCAGGGTGCCGTTGGCACGGTAGAGGGCCAAGAGCAACGAGCCCACCGCGTCGCTGCTGCCCTTGTGCAGCCGGTAGCCGGCGACTGCGCAGTCTGCAGTGCGTTGGTGCTTGATCTTGAACATCACACGCTTGTTGGGGCTGTAGGGAACATCGAGCGTTTTGGCGATGACACCGTCGAAGCCGGCACCCTCGAACTCCTCGAACCACCGCTGTGCAGTCCGAGGATCGGTCGTCGCCGGGGTGACATGAAAAGCGGGTCCAGCGACGGCCAGTGCTTCCACCAGCGCCCCCCGCCGGTATTCGAACGGTTCCGCGCGAAAGTCTCGATCGCCGAGCGCAAGGAGGTCGAACGCGATGAACGAGGCGGGAGTTGCATCGGCAAGCATGCGCACCCGTGACGCCGCCGGGTGCACTCGTTGCTGCAACGCCTCGAAATCTAAGCCTGCCTCGGTGGCGATGACGATTTCACCGTCGATGACGCACCGCTGTGGCAGTTCGGCTATTGCTGCGGCAACCAGCTCCGGGAAGTAGCGGGTCAGCGGACGCTCATTGCGGCTCCCAAACTCGACCTCGTTGCCGTCGCGAAAACAAATCGACCTGAAGCCATCCCACTTCGGTTCATAGGAGGCGCCTTCGGGAATGACCGTCACCGACTTCGCCAGCATGGGCGATATCGGCGGCAGCACAGGCAACTTCACTAGCTCATTCTGCCTTCTCCGCCGCAAATGGGTTCTCGCCGCGAGCGAGCCTCTGGCGCGCTGATCGTCCGCGGTGCGTACCTGCCCGAAAGTTCGATTTTTCCAGTCAAGGGGTTGACTGATCTCGGAAGAGGCGCGCCAACGCCGCGCCGTAGCCGCTGCGGATTAGGAGTGTCCCGCAGGTGCTCGATGAAAGCCCTGACGTCCAGCCTTTCGGCTCGCTCCCAAGCGACCAACCGCTCGTGCAGAAATCGGAACCATCGCAGCAGGTCGTAGGCGTAACTTCGCAGTGTGAGGGTATTGCAATCCGAAGCCGCCAACTCTCGGAGATACGACGATGCCGGTAGATGTTCGGAGTCGGGGAAGATGACCCGCCAGGCCAGCCCAGTCGATGAGGGCTCGACACGACCAACGGTGACCATCACGGCATCATCCTCGTTCTCAGACGGGCCCACTGAAGTTCAGTCAACTAGCCGCGCGCTGGTGTTCCACGACGGCGGCGAGGTGGTTGTCCAGTCCCGCAACGGCAAGGAACTGGGCCGTTGTTTCCCGGAGTTGGTCGCCGCGTTGCGCGACGAACTCGCGCCGCGGTGCGTGCTCGACGGCGAGGTGGTGGTGCCGCGCGAGGTCGACGGACGCACCCGGCTGGACTGGGACTCGCTCTCCCAGCGCATCCACCCCGCCGAGAGCCGGGTGCGGATCCTCGCCGAGCAGACCCCGGCACATTTCATCGGCTTCGATGCGCTTGCCGCCGGTGACCGGCCCCTGATGGCCGAACCCTTTCGGGTGCGGCGCAGGGCTCTTGTGGAGTCGGTCGGCGCCGGCCCATGGTGTCATGTCACCCGAACCACCGACGACCCGCAGAAGGGCGCGGAATGGCTGACCACCTTCGAGGGCGCCGGCCCCGACGGGGTGATCGCCAAGCGCCTCGACGGCGCCTACCTTCCCGGCCGGCGCGACATGGTCAAGGTCAAGCACCGCCGCGACGCCGACTGTGTGGCGATCGGCTACCGCATCCACAAGAGTGGCCAGGGGGTGGGCTCGATATTGCTGGGTCTGTACCGCGAGGACGGCGAACTCCAGATGGTCGGCGGCGCAGCGTCGTTCACCACCAAGGATCGGATCAGCCTGCTGGCCGAACTGGAACCGCTGGGCGAGGGGACCATCAAGGACGGCGAACCGAGCCGGTGGAACGCGGAGGCCGACAAGCGCTGGATCCCCGTCCGCCCGGAGCGGGTCGCCGAGGTCGCCTACGACCAGATGGAGGGCGGCCAGACGGAAGGGGCCGGCTGGCGGCGGTTCCGTCACACCGTGCGACTGCTCCGGTGGCGACCCGACCGTGACCCGCACAGCTGCACCTTCGACCAGCTCGACGTTCCGCTGAACTACGACCTCAACGACGTGCTGGAGACGCGCTGATGGGTGCGGCTGAGGAGATCGACGTTGACGGCGTCAGTGTGCGAATCACCAATCGCGACAAGGTGTTTTTCCCCAAGTTGGGCGCTGGGGGCACCAAGGGTGCGCTACTCGACTATTACCGGTCCGTTGCTTGCCTGGGCGAGCGCAGCGAATTGACGACAACGAGTCCCATGCTCACCGCACTGCGGGACCGTCCGACCCACTTGCAGCGCTTCCCCGACGGCATCGACGGCGAGCAGATCTACCAGAAACGGGTACCCGAGAAGCACCCCGACTACCTCAAGACCTGCCGGGTGAGTTTCCCGTCCGGCCGCACCGCCGACGCGCTGATGGTCACCCACGCCTCGGCGATCGTCTGGGCCGCCCAGATGGGCGCGATCACATTGCATCCCTGGCAGGTTCGCTGCCCCGACGCCGACCATCCCGACGAACTGCGGATCGACCTCGACCCGCAGCCGGGCACCGGTTTCGCCGAGGCCCGCACCGTGGCTGTGGACATCCTCAAGCCCCTGCTCGACGAACTCGGGCTCGTCGGCTACCCGAAAACCTCCGGTGGCCGCGGGGTGCACGTCTTCCTGCGCACCACCACCGACTGGGACTTCGTGCAGGTGCGCAGGGCGGGCATCGCCCTGGCCCGCGAGGTGGAGCGCCGGGCGCCCGACCGCGTCACGACCTCATGGTGGAAGGAACAGCGCGGCGAGCGTCTCTTCATCGACTACAACCAGAACGCCCGAGACCGCACCTTCGCCGCCGCCTACTCGGTCCGGCCCACCCCGATCGCCACCGTGTCGACGCCGCTGACGTGGGCCGAACTCGCCGCCGCCGAAACCCCCGATGACTACACCATGGCCACCGTGCCGGCCCTTCTCGCCCGCCGCGGTGACCCGATGGCCGGGATGGACTCGATTGCCCAGTCGATCGAGCCGTTGCTGGTGATGGCCGACGCGGACGCGGAACGAGGACTGGGCGATCTTCCCTACCCCCCGAACTATCCGAAGATGCCGGGCGAACCCAAGCGGGTGCAGCCCAGCCGGGACAGGGACTTGAAGAGGGGAAACAGGTCGAAGTGATGCGACGCAGGAGCTAGGCGGCAAGCCCACCCTCGCCCGGGCGCGCGCTTTGCTGGCCCGGTACCGCGCAGTCGCGGTGTACCGGCCCTGAAGCCAGCGATCGATAAATCGACCCTCAGAAAAGTGTGGTAGACATCTCAGCAAAACTTAAGGTACTTACCGCAGATCGCTGGAGGGTTGAACCTATGTCCCAAGCCGCTTGCAAACGAGCCGCCCACCGCCGTATTCAGCCCTACGCGTGGCTGGGCGTCGGCGCGATGACGCTGGGAATGGGCGCCGCCTTGGTGGGTGGCACCGCGGTGGCGTTTGCCGGTACCGGTGGGGCCCCCTCGACGAACAGTTCGGGGAGTGCCTCCAGCGACACGTCGTCGACCAACAACGACGGACCCAGGCAGAGGGTGACCCGCGGCCCGCGGGCCAGCGCCGTGGGCGACAACGATGCGCCGCCGGCGGCTAGCCCGGTGCGCCGGGATCGGGGACCGGCAGTCGCGCCGAACCCTGAGCCCACCCCCGATTTGACTCCCGAGGCCGACGTCGACCCGGCTGCCGCGGTGCAGGCCCCCCCGCCCGTGACCCTGCAGGCCGCGCCCGAGTCCGCCGTTGCGGACAACCAGGTGCCGGCCGCCGGCGCGACGGCACCGGCGACCACGCCGAAGCGGATCGGCCGGCTGAATCGGGACGCCGCCGTGGAGGCGGGCGTCCCGCGGCTGCCGGATTCGGTACCCGCCGTTGATGATTCACCGTTCCTGGACCCCGCTCCGGCGGCTGCGGTCGCTCCCGCGGCCGTGGACCCGGCCCCGAGCGTGAAATCCTGGCTGCCTGGCGGCAGCAACGCCGGCACCACGATCGTTCCGGGGGAGCACGTCACGTTGGCGTTGAAGCAGATCGAGGCATCGCAGACCCTGATCACCGAAGTGACCTGGGGCTCCGGCAACATTCTGGCCGGCCTCGGCTCCTTAGGGCCGCAGGCGGCGCTGGCCACTGCTCAGCTGATGCTGGGGATCTGGGTCTCCAGCATCGCCAACGCGCAGGACCTCGTGGCCAGCACTGTGGGTAACCCGCTGATCCACGGATTCGCACAGGCCAACCTGCAGATCCAGCTGCTCTACCCCAAGCTGTCGGACGCCTCGCTGGCCACCGCGTCCGCGCTGATTCCGACGCTGGGCTGGTTCGGCGCCGACGTGACCCTCGCCGAGGACACCGTGGCGGCCGCCCGGCAGAACGGCAAGATCTACGCCAAGGTGCCGATTCAAATGAAACTCGGCACCCAGCCGATGGTCAACGTCAAGATCGCAGGCGGCCGCAACGCCTCGCTGCTGCTCGACGCCGGGGCCTCCGGCCTGGTGACCACCCGGGACAAGATCGGCACCGCGTCGCTCGGCGCCAAGACCGGACAGGGCAACAGTTGCTTCAGCGGCGGCCTCTGCTACCACTACGAGACCTACAACACCACCGTCGATCTCGGCGACGGGGCCGTCGCCACCGCCCCGGTCAACATCGTGACGGACATCCCCGGTGACCCGGACTACGAGAACAGCGTCGCCAACTTCAAGGAGTTCTTCTCCTGGGGCGCGGACGGCATCCTGGGCGTCGGCGCCAACACCGCCGGCCCGGGGCCGGTGCCCATCCCGACCGCCGCCATGCCCGGAGAGCTCAGCGACGGCGTGCTGATCTACCAGAACGCGTATCCGTTCGGGCTGGGCGGCTACATGATCCTCGGCCCCAACCTGTTCCCGACCAAGGTCTCGCTGCCCGGTGCCCCGGACGCCTACGTGAAGGTCAGCGTCAACGGGGGACCGCCTCAAGACGGCGCGGCGATCATCGACTCCGGCGGCGTCTACGGCACGCTGAACCGTTCGCTCTCCCCTGCAGTTGGGACCAACGTCGCGGCGGGCACCAAGATCGACGTGTACGCCCTCGACGGCACGACACTGCTCTACACCTACACCACCCAGAGCGGTAATTCGGCTACGCCATACATCGAGACCGGTCTGTTCAACACCGGCAATGCGCCATATGCGCAGAACCCGATCTACATCAACTACGGATACGACAAGCCGTACGGAATCGGGTCGATGGATTTCTCGATCTATTGAGGCGATGACCGCGACGGGGCCGCGGGGAACACGCTGACCTTTTCTTCCACAGAACCGCCTTAGAAGCGGTGTGACGCGCGTTACCGTTCGCTCAGGGTTTCCCGCCATCTCTGGAGGACGTTATGCGCGCATCGCTGTTTGTCGGTCGAGTCGGCGGATTGGCGGTGGCCCTCGGGGTCGGCGCCGCCGTGTTCTCCGGTCCGGGGGTCGCATGGGCGGACCGGTCCGCCCCGGACACCCGCGGTTCCGCGGGCTCCGCAGCAGACAGTGATTCCACCTCGCAGTCGAGTGCGCCGGCCCGTGGCCGGGGCGCAGCGGCGGGCAGGACGCCGTCCGCGACGGCCTCCACCGCCGTCGCGCAGCAGACCCGTAACTCCCGCCCGGCGGCACCGTCGGGCGATGAACCGATCAGCGTGCCCGCGCCGGCGCCGGCCACCGCAGAGGCGACCCCCGCGCCTCCTGCCGCTTCCGTCGTGACGCCCGACCCCGATCCGGTCAAGCGGGTCGCGGACCCCGCCCCCGAGCCGGTCGTCGAGAACATCGCCGGGCCGGTGGTCGAAGCCGTCGAGCCGGTCGTCGTTGCCGATCTTGCGCCGAAAGCTGCGCCCGCAGGCGAGGTTGTCGCTTACGGCACTGCGGCGAGCGGCGGCCAGTCCGGCGGTGCCGGCAGCGATCCGTCGGCGCCGGTCGGCCATCCGTTGGTGGACTTGCTCCTGGCTTCCTTCATCCGGCGCGAGACGGTTGGCGCGGCGGCCACCGGTTCGCCGACGGCGCAGGTGACCGCCTCGACTGGCCTTACCGTCGCCCCCGTGACCACCTATTTCGACGGCGTGCTGCAGGGCAACCTGAACGTCACCAGTGCCAGCGGATGCGGACTCGTGGGCTCTGACTGCAAACTGGTCTACTCCTTCGTCGGTTCGTCTGCCGGCGGGAAGGCCACCCTGGATAAGGTTCCGGCGTCACTACCGGGAGGCGGCGCAGGGAGCTACACATTCCTTCCCTACGCGACCTGGATCGACCCCGACAATCCGACCAGGTTCCCCACCGCGACGGGCACCCAGGACTTCACCGTCCGGGTCAGCGAGAACACGGCCTTCGATCAGTTCCTCGTCAAGATCCCGCTGGTTGGGCTGCTGGCGCAGCCGATCATCAACCTGCTGCAGCAGACACCCTTCCTGGGCGACCTGCTCGCTCCCATCATCGGCGCATCTGTGACCCAGACGGTCTCGGTGAACGTGGGGTCGCTGGTGACGGCCGGCAAGCAGGTGGCGTACACGTACTTCGTCGATTCGTTCGACGGCACGCCCATCAGCATGAACTACTTCCCCGCCTCCGCGCCCTCGCTGCTGCCCGCACTGGGCAACCAGCAGGCGACGATCTTCAACGGCCCCGGTCTGGGTTCGCCCGGCGAGACCAATCCGTACGGGTTCTTCCAGGCCGCGGGTTCGGTTCCCGGCGTCGGCTTGATGCGCGGTCAGGGACTGCCGGCACAGTTCGCCACAGCACCGCTCGGGTTCAATGTCATCACCTGGGATCCCCGCGGTGAATGGGCCTCCGGCGGCATCCTGCAGTTGGACAACCCGTTCTACGAGGGCCGCGACGTCTCCGCACTCATCGACTGGGCCGATGCCAACACTCCGCTGCTCAACGAGAACGGCGACCCGGATGTCGCGATGATGGGTGGCTCGTACGGCGGCGGTATCCAGATGACCACGGTCGACCCGCGCATCGACGCGATTGTGCCCGCGATCGCCTGGAACTCCCTCAACGAGTCTCTGTACCCGGACGCGGTGTTCAAGACCGCGTGGGCCAATGCGCTCGCCTTGGCGCTGCTGGGCTCGGGGGCGTCGTCGCTCGACCGGGTCAATTCCCAGATCACGCAGGCCCTCATCACCGGCAACCTGTTCGGCTTCATCAGCGAGACTGCACAGGCCGTGCTCTCCAGCAGTGGCCCGACCGCACTGCTGACCAAGCTGAGCATTCCCACGATGTACGCCCAGGGCACCGCCGACGCACTGTTCCCGCTGCAGCAGGCCCTTAACAACGCCCAGACCCAGCTGGACCTAGACCCGTTCTTCGCCGGCGCCAACGCCGATCTGGTCAAGATGATCTGGTTCTGCGGCGGGCACGGCGTCTGCACCACTCAGACCACCCAACAACAAACCGCGCAGGCCACCGTGATGTTCCTGGAGAACATGATCTGGGTCAACAACTACACGAAGGATTACCTGCAGGGCATCCCCACCATCAAGCCGGTCCTCGACGCTTTCCTCGGCTTGACCGCGCCGTTCCAGTGGTGGGATCAGAACGGCACCGCGTTGGCCTCGTTTGATGGCATGCCGTGGACCAGCGATTTCCAGGACACCCCGCCGATCACAGTCACCGATGCCGTCGGCGGGCGGCTGGGGTTCCTGCAGATGGCGATCGGCGGGTCGGGACCGAACACCACCGAGTGCACGGTGGCCCAGGCGTGCGAGTTCCCGCTGAGCCAGGTCTTCGCCACCGAGGCCAAGAACGCGATCAACGTGGACATCCCCATCCCGCCGACAGTGAACGTGAAAAACCCGAGCGTGGTCGTCGGGGCTCCCACAGTGAGCTTCACCTACTCCGGGGTGGGCAACGCCAAGGCGGTCTACGCCCAGGTCGTCGACAACGCCACCGGCCAGGTGCTGGGGAACATCGTCACGCCCATCCCGGTCACCCTCGACGGCAAGACCCACACGATCGATGCATTCCCCATCGCCAACATCGCCTACACGGCGCCGGGGACGGCGTCGACGTTGACGCTGCAGATCGTCGGCAACGCCACGCTGTACGCGAACGGGAGGTTCGGGTCGGTGAACATCAGCGACATCACGGTCGAACTGCCGACAACGGGCACGGCCGTTCCGAACCCCATTCCTGGCTTGCTGTAAGCCTCAGCGGCCCGGCCGGCGCCGGCTCTTGCCGGCTGGGCGCTTGTTGCGCAGGGCGCCGGCCGGGGACTGCGACGCCTCGACGGGTTCGGGTGCCGGCGTCTCGTCGGTGTCGGTTGCCGCTTCTGTCGTGTCGCCCGTCTCGGCCTCGTCGGCCGCCTCCGTCGTCTCCGCCTCGACTGCCGGACTCGTCTCGGGTGCCGCGGACTTCGCCTTCTTGCCGCGCGGCTTCTTCTCCGCCATGACCTTCTTCACCTTGGCCGGCTTGGGCGGCTTGGGTTCGGCGGGCGGCTTCTCGGCGATGAACGACAGATACAGCGCCAGGAACGCCAGGACCGCGATCGCCCCGGCCGCCCCGTACACGCCGAACAGATAGCGGCCGCCGGCCGCCAGGCTCAGCCAGATCTCGACGATCGCCGCCAGCAGGATCAGCACTCCCGCGACCACATGCAGCACCGCCGACCACGCCCGCAGTCGCAGCGCTAACTCGGGTGTGCGGACCTTCGGCGCGAGCGCCTGTTGAAGCATTGTCCACACCGGCACCGCGGCCAGGCCGATCGGCAGGCCGGCCGCGAGACGACCGGCGGTCGCCTGTGTCGAGGGGATGTCGCCGGTCAGCACCCACCAGCGGGGGAGTATGAACACTACGTAGAGAACGACGCCGAGCAGGAAAAGGGCAAGATGCAATGCCGTTGCGGCGCGCCGGCTCATGCAACTCCTCGGTGCTGTGGGCCCGGGATGCGACCAGGCCGTGAGCCGGATCGCACCCCGGACAGGTGCGGAGGATAGGGGATTTGAACCCCTGAGGGCTGTTAACCCAACCCGCGTTCCAGGCGAGCGCCATAGGCCACTAGGCGAATCCTCCGTCGGCAATGGTAGCCGACCGGCGTCTGGGGTTGACCGGCTGTGTCACCGTGGCCGGCCGGTATTACACTCGCCATGGACCCCGCGCGGCGTCCAACCTGTGAACTCCCCCAGGGCTGGAAGGCAGCAAGGGTCAACGGGCTCTGGCGGGTGCGCGGGGTCCCCTTTCTCGGCACGGCGATACGAAAGGCGCACGGTGTCGCTTCAGTCTCTGAGCCGTGACGAACTCCAGGCGCAGCATGATCGCCAGCAGCGCGACTACGCCGAACTCAAGACCAAGAACCTGGCTCTGGACCTGACCCGCGGTAAGCCCTCCAGTGAGCAACTCGATCTGTCCAACGGGCTGCTGACCCTGCCCGGTGAGGGCAACTTCCGTGACGACGAGGGCGTCGACACGCGCAACTACGGTGGTCAGAACGGTCTGACCGGTCTGCGCGGGATCTTCGGGGAACTGCTCGGCATCCCGGTGCCCAACCTCGTCGCCGGTAACAACGCCAGCCTGGAGTTCATGCACGACGTCGTGGTGTTCGCGATGCTGCACGGCGGCGTCGACTCACCGCGGCCCTGGGTGCAGGAGCCGGCCGTCAAGTTCCTGTGTCCCTCGCCCGGCTACGACCGGCACTTCGCGATCACCGAGAGCCTGGGCATCGAGATGATCACCGTGCCGATGCGCGAGGACGGCCCCGACGTCGACACGGTCGAGGAACTCGTCGCGGCCGACCCGGCGATCAAAGGCATGTGGTGCGTGCCGGTCTACTCCAATCCGACCGGCACGGTGTACTCCTGGGAGGTGGTGCGCCGTCTGGTCCAGATGCGCACTGCCGCAGAGGATTTCCGCCTCTTCTGGGACAACGCCTATCCCGTCCACACGCTCACCAACGACTTCGTCCGCCAGGTCGACGTGCTCGGCCTGGCAGCCCAGGCCGGGCACCCGAACCGGCCGTATGTGTTCGCCTCGACCTCCAAGATCACCTTCGCCGGGTCGGGGGTGAGCTTCTTCGGCGGATCGCTGGGCAACATCGCCTGGTATCTGCAGTACGCGGGTAAGAAGTCGATCGGTCCGGACAAGGTCAACCAGCTACGCCACCTCCGATTCCTGCGCGACGCCGACGGGGTGCGGCTGCACATGATGCGCCACCGGCAGCTGCTGGCGCCCAAATTCGAGCTGGTGCTCGACATTCTGGACAGGCGGCTGTCCGATTCCAAGATCGCGTCGTGGACCGAGCCCAAGGGCGGCTACTTCATCAGCCTCGACGTGCTGCCCGGCACGGCCAAACGCACGGTGGGCCTGGCCAAGGACGCCGGGATCGCCGTCACCGAGGCGGGTGCGTCGTTCCCGTACCGGAAAGACCCCGACGACACCAACATCCGCATCGCGCCGAGCTTCCCGCCGTTGCCCGACCTGGCCGAGGCAATCGACGGGCTGGCCACCTGCGCGCTGCTCGCGGCCGCCGAGAAGCTGCTGGGATGAGTGCTCTCGCCGTGGTCGTCGGACAGGGTCGGTAGCCTTCGGACGTGGCGCTCTACCGCAAGTACCGACCGGCGACGTTCGCCGAGGTGGTGGGTCAGGAGCACGTCACCGAGCCGCTGTCGACGGCCTTGACGGCCGGCCGGATCAACCACGCCTATCTGTTCTCCGGGCCGCGCGGCTGCGGCAAGACGTCCTCGGCGCGCATCCTCGCGCGATCGCTGAACTGCGAGCGGGGCCCCACCCCGACGCCATGCGGGGTGTGCGACTCGTGTGCGGCCCTGGCGCCGAACGGCGGCGGGTCGGTCGACGTCGTCGAACTCGACGCAGCCAGCCACGGCGGCGTCGACGACACCCGCGAACTGCGCGACCGCGCGTTCTACGCCCCGGCGCAGTCGCGCTACCGCATCTTCATCGTCGACGAAGCGCACATGGTGACCACCGCCGGCTTCAACGCGCTGCTCAAGATCGTCGAGGAGCCGCCGGAGCATCTGATCTTCGTCTTCGCCACCACCGAGCCGGAGAAGGTGCTGCCCACGATTCGATCGCGCACCCACCACTACCCGTTTCGGCTGCTGGCGCCCAGGACCATGCGGGGATTGATCGAGAAGATCCTGACGTCCGAAGACGTGGAGATCGACGACGCGGTGTTCCCGTTGGTCATCCGGGCCGGCGGCGGATCGCCGCGCGACACCCTCAGCGTGCTCGACCAGTTGCTCGCCGGGGCCGACGGCAACCGGGTTCATTACCAGCGGGCGCTGGCACTGCTGGGCGCTACCGACGTCGCCCTCATCGACGACGCGGTCGACGCGCTCTCCGCCGGCGACGCCGCGGCGTTGTTCGGGGCGGTCGAATCGGTGATCGACGCCGGCCATGATCCGCGCCGGTTCGCCATCGATCTGCTTGAGCGGTTCCGCGATCTCATTGTGCTGCAGGCGGTTCCGGACGCCGCGAGCCGCGGCGTGGTGGATGCCCCCGGTGACGTGCTGGAGCGGATGCGTGACCAGGCCTCCCGCGTCGGCCCGGCGACGTTGGCCCGCTACGCCGAGGTGGTGCACGCCGGACTGGGGGAGATGCGCGGCGCCACGGCCCCGCGGCTGCTGCTGGAGGTGGTGTGCGCCCGGCTGCTGCTGCCCTCGGCCGCGGACACCGAATCGGCCCTGCTGCAACGCGTCGAACGCATCGAGACCCGGCTGGACATCTCGATTCCGACCGGTGAGGCCGCCGCGAGTGCGCCGGCACCGGCCGCCAAGCAGTTCATCCGCAAGACTCAGGCGTCGTCGGCCCCCGTGGAGCGGCCTGTGCCCGTCGAGCCGCCCGCCCAAGCCGCGCCCCCGCCGCCCGCACCCACGCCGCCGCCGCCCGCACCCGCGCCCCCGCCTCCCGCGCCCGCGCCGCTGCCGCCCGCGCCCGCCCAGCCACGCAGCGAAACCGCGGCTGACAAGCAGCCTGACGTCAGCCTCGGCGCGGCACCCGCATCTAAGGCGGAGCCCGCGGCAATCCCGGGCGAACCTGACGCCGCAGCAGTGCGCAGCATGTGGTCCACCGTCCGGGAGAAGGTCCGCGAGCGCAGCCGCACGATCGACGTCATGCTGGCC
>Ga0315286_10002350_pt1 | contig 17630 bp, 15 predicted proteins | sample YL17G10_0_MG_FD_205038 | JGI IMG/M metagenome (GOLD analysis project Ga0315286, IMG submission 205038) | Sediment microbial communities from Yellowstone Lake, YNP, Wyoming, USA - YL17G10_0 | ecosystem: Environmental > Aquatic > Freshwater > Lake > Sediment | place: USA: Wyoming | collected...
TGTCAATTTCAAGATCGCCTTTTCTGAAATAGATATCGAAGGAGTCAAAATAGTTCTTGAGGTATTTTAGTTTTTTGGTATAGTAGACAACGACAGGGTCGTCGTAATAATTTTTCATAAAGCTGAGAAGGCTAGTAAGTGTGTATTTCTGTTCAGCAATCTTCTGTACCACTTCGGGATCTGGTTTACCAGGGTCATAAACCAGCTGGGTAGCTATAAACATCGCTTCTACCCATCCACCCAGTACCATAAGCCCTGCAGTACTCTCTCTTCCTCCTGTTCTGAGATGAGTCTCCATTTTTATGTAAGCATCATTCATGAGATACATAATTGTGTCAGGTTCAGAAATATCAGCCTGAATCCTTTTGATCGGTTCAGTAAGGAAGTTATCAGGGATGCCCAGCTTGTTGCTCATATCGCGGATGGTCACCATATAATCGATCATCTCCTGACCGATCCCGAACATCTTAAGATATCCGAGATCAACGCCATATATCCCTGTGTTGATGGATGCTTTTGAGCTGCTGAGGTACTGATCCTTGTTCGCCGTGGGGTTAAGGGTGGCATTATTGTAAGGAACGCCAAGTCTGTTAAAGATTCCGCATAATTCTACAGGTGTGAGGATTCCGTAAAATATCTCATTTTTTTCTATTGTAACTTTAGTGCCTGTAGAATCCGTTTTATAGGTTGAAAAGACAGGTTCAAAAATATCCTTGTCTTTTGCTTCGTGTTTACAGGAATAAGTAAATTGTAATAAAAAGATTATCAGGCAGGAGAGAAGGCTTTTCATAACTTTAATATTAATAAATCAAATTTAGTAATAAATATGAATAAGGGGTGAAGAGTTAGTGATTACAGCAATATCCTATTCCCCAGCTTCCTGGATATTAACCCAAGTACCACACTCAGATTGGCATAACGCTTCTGTAACAACACAACATTTTCAGTATCGTTTGCCTTTACTGCCTCTTCGAGTAGTCTCATGATCTCTTTTCTTTTTATCATGATCTTATCGCTTTTGAACTTAAGAACAGCATCACCAACGATCTCCTTAAGTTTCATCTCCTCAGTTTCAACATAGGTTTGTTTATCTTTCCATATCTTGCTGAGTTCATGTGAGTCGGCAAGCAGGTCGGCCGACAGGCTTGAAATCTCAGGATCTTCATGCTTGACAAATTGCTTATCTCCGGTAATTAACCCATGTTCAACATGAAACCTGAAATCGGCAAAGATCTTCGCACACACCCTGTCATCAAAGAGTAGATCGTCCGAGGTAATTTCCCTTACAATATAATCAGATACAGTCAACACCTCCTCCTTGCCATCTTCATTATTAATCGTTCGTTCAAATTCCACGCTGCCAAATTTCAAAAGCAAACGTATTATCTCCTTTTCAGAGTAGTAAGTAACAGTTTCGTGCTGTATCGGTTTAACGATTACCGGGGGACGAACCGGAAGATCTTCCAGGCCGGGATATTTATTCCTGTCCTGGAAACTCTTTTGTTGCCTCAGTTTATTCACCTCATGATAAAGGATTGGCTCCGTTACTTCAAGCACTATGCTGCATTCTTTTATATATACTGTTCTGGTTATTGCCTCAGGGATGACTGCAATCGACTTCACGACATCGCGTATGAGATCAGCTTTTTTGACAGGGTCGTTATTAGCCTCTGACAAAAGAAGTTGTGTCTTGAAACGTATAAAATCCGTTTCGTTCTCTTTCAGAAATTTCATGAACTCCTCATTACTGACCTTCTTCGAATATGAATCGGGGTCCTCACTATCGGGAAGAAGTACTATTTTAACATTCATCCCTTCTTCAAGCACCAGGTCGATACCGCGGATAGATGCTTTTATTCCAGCTGCATCGCCATCGTAAAGGATTGTAATGTTCTGGGTAAATCTTTTTATCAGTCGCACCTGCTCCTGAGTAAGAGAGGTACCCGATGATGCAACCACATTTTCGATTTTTGCTTCGTGGAGCGACATCACATCGGTATAGCCCTCAACGAGGTAGCACCTGTCCTCCTGAGAGATAGATTTCCGGGCCTGGTAAATCCCGTAAAGTATTCTGCTCTTATGGTATATCTCCGATTCAGGCGAGTTGAGATATTTTGCACTTTTGGGGTCAGTTTTCAGGATCCTACCCCCGAAGCCGAGTACCTGTCCCGAAAGAGAATGAATAGGGAACATTACCCTGCTGCTGAACCTGTCGAAGATGCGATCCTCATGCTGTATTGAGAGGCCTGTCTTGACAAGAAAATCTTGTTTGTATCCATCCTCCAGGGCTTTTTTCGAAAATGCATCACGTTTTTCAAAGCTGTAACCAACCTCAAATTTCTTCAGGGTATCCTGCCGGAAGCCCCTCTCCTTGAAATAGGTAAGACCGATGGATATACCATGGTCGGTTTGAAAAAGGTTTTCGGTGAATTGTCTTGCTGCATATGCTGTGACAACTAGGAGACTTTCTCTTTCATTCTGTTTGTCAATCTCCTCCTGACTGAGCTCTTTTTCAACAACCTCAATGTGATATTTCTTTGCCAGATATTTAAGTGCTTCAGGGTAGGTTAAGTGCTCATGTTCCATCACAAAATTGACAGAGTTGCCAACTTTCCCGCAACCAAAGCATTTGAAGATTTCCTTAGTTGGTGAAACAGTAAACGATGGCGTCTTTTCATTATGAAAAGGGCATAATCCCAGGTAGTTAACGCCTCTCTTCTTAAGCGGAACAAACTCTTGCACCACATCAACTATCTGAGCAGCATCGAGAATACGTTCTATGGTGGGGCGGTCAATCATAGCGTCTTCCTGAAGTACTCTACTGTCTTCGCCAGTCCTGTTTCTGTATCGACCTTGGGCGACCAGCCTAACTCTTTTATGGCAAGCGATATATCGGGCTTTCGTTGCTTCGGGTCATCTTCCGGAAGAGGAAGATAAACGATCTTTGATTTTGATCCGGTCATTTTTATTATCATGCCGGCCAGAGTACTTATAGTAACCTCGAGAGGATTTCCGAGATTCACCGGTCCGGTGAAGCTGTCAGGTGTATTCATCAATCTGATGAGACCATCGATGAGGTCGTCAATATACTGAAAACTGCGGGTGTGGGAACCGTCGCCGAAGATTGTTATGTTTTCACCTTTCAGGGCCTGGACGATAAAGTTGGAAACAACCCTGCCGTCGTTGGAATTCATCTTTGGTCCATAGGTATTAAAGATCCTTGCAATTTTAATACGGACATTATTCTGATCATGGTAGTTCATGAACAGGGTTTCGGCGCATCTCTTTCCTTCATCATAACAAGCCCTTGGTCCGAGTGTATTGACATTTCCCCAGTAACCTTCGTGCTGCGGATGCACTTCGGGATCACCGTATATCTCGCTAGTTGAGGCTTGAAGAATCTTCGATTTTGTCCTTTTTGCCAGACCAAGTGTATTAATGGCACCCATTACCGATGTCTTGATCGTTTTAATGCCATTATACTGATAGTGTACAGGGGAGGCAGGACAGGCAAGATTATAAATCTCGTCCGTTTCAACAAAAAGCGGCATTGTAACATCGTGCCGGATAACCTCAAAATAGGGGTTATCGAGCAGATGGACAATATTCATCTTTGAACCTGTGAAATAGTTGTCGAGACAGATCACCTCATGCCCCAGTTTAAGTAACCTTTCACATAAATGGGACCCGATAAATCCTGCTCCCCCGGTAACAAGGATGCGTTTCATGGTTTAAGTATTTCTGGTTACGGAGATCTTCATTACCACCTCATCAATTTCCACTTCGCGTATATTATTGTCTGTGAAGCTATTCACAAGATTCACAGTAGTGGCAAGTGTCTGTGAACCGATATATGAAGAATGCCTTTTTACCGCTTCGCGGACAAATTCATGATCTTCGATGAGTACGGTTATCTTGTCGGTGACATCGAATCCGTTCTCCTTACGGATATTCTGGATCCTGTTGACAAACTCGCGGGCGATGCCTTCATACAGCAGGTCGTCGGATACAGTAATATCAAGGGCAACTGTTAGTTTCCCGTCGTTGGCAACCTGCCAGCCTGAAATGTCCTCGGAGATTATCTCAACATCTTCGGTAGTCAGAACTATCTTCTGTCCACTGATTGTAATAGGATAATTTCCGTTATTTTCAAAAGCTGCAATCTCCTTTGGTGTCAGAGTGGAGATGATATTGCTGATCTCTTTCATCAGTTTGCCATATCTGGGACCGAGTGTCTTAAAATTGGGTTTTACTTTTCTAACAAGAATGGATGAATTGTCATCAATATATTCAACTTCTTTAACATTAACCTCGGCAAGTATCAGATCTTTAACGGCTTCAAATTTATCTCTGAAGTATTTATCAGGCACTGGAACCATTATCCTGGCCAGCGGCTGACGTACTTTAATGCTTACTTTCCTGCGTAAACCGAGAATCATGGAAGATATTTTCTGGGCAATATCCATTCTCTCCTCCAGAACTTTGTCGATAAGCGAATCATCATATTCAGGGAAGAGGACTAAATGAACTGAGTTTTCTTTATGTCGACCGGTGGCGTCATTAAGATCGCTGAACAGTTGGTCCATATAGAATGGGGCTATAGGAGCGGCAAGCTGGCTTACTGTTTCGAGACAGACATATAGAGTCTGATAAGCTGCAAGTTTATCCTTATCAAATTCTCCACCCCAGTAGCGTTTTCTGTTTAGGCGCACATACCAGTTGCTGAGGTTTTCCGTGACAAAATCCTGTATTGCACGTCCTGCACGTGTAAGGTCATAATCCTCATAACATCTTCCAACCTCTTTCACAAGTGAGTTAAGAAGTGAGATTATCCAACGATCTATCTCGGGCTTTTCACTTACAGGGATCTCTATTTCAGAATATCTGAAATTATCAACATTGGCATAAAGGGCAAAGAAGGAATAGGTATTATAAAGGGTTCCAAAAAACTTGCGTTTAACTTCATCTACCCCTGAAATATCGAATTTAAGATTATCCCATGGTTGAGAGTTGGTTATCATATACCATCGCAGCGGATCGGAGCCATAATCCTCGATCGCAGTGAACGGATCGACGGCATTCCCCAGGCGCTTTGACATTTTGTTCCCGTTCTTATCGAGCACCAGCCCGTTAGAGATAATATTTTTAAAAGAGACTGAGTCTGAAATCATGGTGGCGATAGCATGAAGGGTAAAGAACCAGCCCCTGGTCTGGTCTACACCCTCTGCAACATAGTCGGCCGGGAACATCTCATGGAAATTATCCTTATTCTCAAAAGGATAGTGTGCCTGGGCATATGGCATAGCGCCAGAATCGAACCAGACATCAATGAGATCTAACTCGCGGAACATTTTCTTACCGGTATCGCTTATAAGGATTATATCATCAACAAACGGGCGATGCAGGTCGAACTTCTCATAGTTCTCCTGTGAATTATCTCCTACAGAAAATTTTGCGAGGGGATTATTCTTCATGAATCCGGCTTTTATTGATTTTTCAATCTCTGCTTTCAGTTCGGCAGCTGATCCGATACATTTTTCTTCTTTCCTCTCTTCAGTAACCCATATTGGAAGAGGTGTTCCCCAATAGCGTGTGCGCGAAAGGTTCCAGTCAACAAGATTTTCGAGCCACTTTCCAAACCTACCGGTACCTGTCGATTGTGGTTTCCAGTTGATAGTGTTATTAAGTTCGATCATACGATCGCGGAAGGCCGTTGTACGAATGAACCAGGCATCGAGCGGATAATAGAGTACGGGTTTATCAGTTCTCCAGCAATGTGGATAGCTGTGTACCTGTTTCTCAATCCTGAAAACCTTGCCCTGATGCTTAAGCATAACGGCAATTTCAACATCGATTGTTTCAGTATCCGGAGAGAGATTATCGTCGTATTCATTTTTCACCGGACGTGCCTCAAAGCCTGAGTATGTATTTTTATTAACGCTCTGTTTTACAAACGACTCATCAAGATCGGCTATTGGTACCAGGTAGCCCCTTTTATCGACCATCGGGCCGAAGGAGCCGTCTTTTCTCTTAACAATAAGAGGAGGTACCCCGTTTTCTTTTGCAATACGATAGTCGTCGGAGCCAAAGGTTGGAGCAATATGAACGATACCTGTACCGTCATCGGTTGTTACAAAATCGCCGGTTAAAACGCGGAAAGCGCCTTCACCAGGATTAATCCAGTCTATAAGCTGTTCATAGTTAATGCCTTGCAACTCTCCTCCGGCGAATTCTCCAAGAATCTTAAACGGTATCTTTTTATCGCCGGGTTTATATTCTGAAAAATCGAGCTCAGAATTCGTTTCAGGGAACATCGCATTGAGGAGGTCCCTGGCAATTATAACTGTTAACGGGCCGCCAGAATAGGGATTGAAACTCCGTACCTTTATATATATGATCTCTTTTCCGACAGCCAGGGCGGTGTTTGAAGGGAGTGTCCATGGAGTTGTAGTCCAGGCCATCATGTGCACATCGGGAGTATCGATATTATTTTTAAAAAGGAATTCGGATTTCTTATCCCTGATAAGTTTAAAGAGGGCAATGCAGGTTGTATCTTTAACATCACGGTAGCAACCGGGTAGGTTAAGTTCGTGAGAGCTTAATCCGGTTCCTGCTGCCGGGGAATATGGTTGTATGGTGTAACCCTGATAAAGGTATCCTTTTGAATAGAGTTGTTTCAGGAGCCACCAGAGTGTTTCGATATAACGGTTATCGTAGGTCACATAAGGGTGGTCCATGTTTACCCAGTAGCCCATTTTTCGCGTAAGGTCTTCCCACAGGTCGGTGTATTTCATTACGTCAGTGCGGCAGGCCTTGTTGTAATCTTCAATAGATATTTTTGTGCCGATATCTTCCTTTGTGATGCCAAGAGATTTTTCAACGCCAAGTTCAACAGGCAGTCCGTGGGTATCCCATCCTGCCTTGCGTTTCACCTCGTATCCGCATTGTGTTTTGAAGCGGCAGATCGCATCTTTGATCGTACGGGCCATTACGTGATGAATACCGGGGATGCCGTTTGCAGAAGGCGGGCCTTCATAAAAAACAAACTCACCTTTTCCGTTTATCTCGCGAACGCTTTTATGAAAAGTATCATTCTCATCCCATACTTTCAGAATGTCTTTATTTACCTGAGAGAGATCAAGAGCTTTATATTCAGGAAACCGTTTCCCCATTATATCAGCTAGTTATTATTGTTGGTGTTCTGTAAAAAATCCGGACAAAGATAGCAAAATTCGGAATAAGATTAAGAAGAAGGGAAGAGGGGGTGATTATCACGAAACTGAAGCCCCTTGGTGGGAATACAAAGGGGGTGACTGGGTAAGAAACAGTGTTTAATCAATAACGCTTCGGGGGCGAACCAGAAGTGATGCGGATTAACTATCTTTACAAACCTTTTCAGTTAGTCAAATAAAATGAAAAAACTAGTTGTCCTTACCGGTGCCGGGATGAGCTCTGAAAGCGGGATCCGGACTTTCAGAGATTCAGGGGGGCTATGGGAAGAGTATGATGTAATGGAGGTTGCAACACCAATGGCATGGCGGAAAGACATGGACCTGGTACTCAGATTCTATAATGAACGAAGAAGACAACTTGCCTGTTGTAAGCCTAATGAAGGGCATATCGGATTGGCAAATCTTGAGAAGCATTTTGATATACAGATCATTACACAAAATATTGATGACCTGCATGAGCGGGTCGGGAGCACTAAAATATTGCATCTTCACGGAGAGCTTACAAAGGCAAGAAGTACAGTGGATACATCGCTGATTTATGATATAGGTTATAAGGATATTAACCGCGGTGATAACTGTGAAAAGGGAAGTCAGCTACGACCCCATATTGTATGGTTTGGCGAAGAGGTACCAATGATGGATGAAGCTGTGAATCTTGCCGGTGAGGCCGATATTTTTGTTGTGATAGGATCATCACTGAATGTCTACCCTGCAGCCGGACTTATAAACTATGCTCCGCAGAAAGCCTCCCTTTGGCTCATTGATCCAATGGATGTTGCTGTTACGGTTAACAGGAAAGTGGAGGTGATAAAAGAAAAAGCATCAAAAGGAATTGCCATTTTAAACGAACAATTGTTTAAAACATATGAGATCACGAAATAGAAAAATAGTATTGGCAGTTACAGGAGCAAGCGGTTCAATATATGCCAAAAAACTCCTGGAAGAACTACAGAAATTGGCAAATCCACCGGAAGAGGTTGCAGTAATTTTTTCAGATACAGCCAAGGAGATATGGGAGGCGGAAACAGGTCAGAAATATTCCTCGATCTTTCCTGCGAAGGAGTATAATAATAAAACATTATATGCTCCATTCGCATCGGGCTCTTCTCTTTACGACACAATGATTATATGTCCGGCATCGATGGGTACGACGGGACGTATCGCTAACGGGACTTCCGATGATCTGATTGCCCGCACAGCTGATGTGATGTTGAAAGAAAAAAGGAGACTGATAATCGTTGCAAGAGAAGCTCCCTTCAGCCTTATACATATTAATAATATGAAAACACTTACCCTGGCAGGAGCAATAATCTGTCCGGCAACACCCTCATTCTACAACCACCCGGAAACGATAGATGATCTTGTGATGACTGTGGTTAACCGCATAATCGATCTTGCCGGTTTTGAAAGCAACAGTTTCAGATGGATGGAGAATGATTGACAAGAGAGTCATACGGTTTTTCAGAAAACATCATGTTCTTACAATTGCCACCACAGTAGAAAATGAACCATGGTGTGCAAATTGTTTTTATGTTTATCTCGAAGAAGAAAACTCCCTTGTTTTCACCACCAGCAATGATACACGTCACGGGAAGGAGTTTGCGAAAAATCACCTGGTTGCTGGTTCCGTTGTTCTTGAGACAATAATAATTGGTAAGATCCGTGGAATTCAGTTTCAGGGAATCGTTTCAGAACCGGAGGGTGGTCTTCTTGCACGGACAAAAAGCAGATATTTGAAAAGATTCCCCGTTGCAGTACTTATGGATACCCGGTTGTGGATTGTAAAGCTCACCTATATTAAAATGACGGATAATCGTTTAGGTTTTGGGAAGAAGCTGATTTGGCCTTGATGTTTCCCCTCCGGAAGAGAGCAAGACAGCGCAAAACACAAGACATGTCGAAGTCAAATGAATACATTTTCGGATCATTTTTTTATTAATCAAAAAAATAATACCTTTGCCGGATAATAAATCTTAAACTATGGCTGAAAAGACTAGATATTCGGATAATGAACTTGAGGAGTTCAGACAGATAATCCTCATGAAGCTGGATATGGCCAAGAAAGATTATGAGATTCTGAAGTCCAGCATAACACACGAAGAGAGTAATGATACTATGGATACTTCTCCGACTTTCAAAGTACTTGAAGAGGGTGCCACAACATTGTCGAAAGAAGAAGCAGGCAGACTGGCTCAACGTCAGGAGAAGTTCATTCAACATCTTCAGGCTGCTTTGATAAGAATAGAGAATAAAACTTACGGTATCTGCCGTGAAACCGGACAACTTATTTCAAAGGAAAGATTAAGAGCTGTCCCACATGCTACTCTTAGTATGGATGCCAAGATGAAACAGAAGTAGGGTTATACCTTAAATATGAGAAGCTGCTCATGGGAATGAGCGGCTTTTTTTTATTAATGAGAGAAGGGGGGACAACGCTAGAACTTCGTAAGGTGGTAAGAATAGATTTCTCAAAAAAAATTCTTACTTTTCAGTATAAAACAGGATATGAAATCTTTCCCCGTCATAATTGTTCTTATTCTGATCTTTTGCAGGTCAATAACCGGGCAGGTTCCGGATTCCGTAAAATTCAAATCACTCTTACCCAACGATTTTCACCTGGCATATCTGGAGGAAGAGAAGGCGATCCTTATTGATGTCAGGGAATTTTTTGAGTTCAGAACTTCACGTCTGAAAGATGCTGTGAATATTCCTTCATTGGGAAATCTTGATTTTACTGCAGATACTATTGATAAAGAGAGTGCTCTTTTTCTTTACTGCACTTCAGGCTACAGAAGTAAACGAGTTGCACTGTTTTTCCATGACAATGGGTTCGATAAACTCTATTCCCTTGATGGGGGGATTGTAGCCTGGAAAAAAGATGGGTTCCCGGTGGTGAGGAAAAAGGTTAGAAGAAAGTAACATCGCTTTGGGAGTTCTATTTCCCCAGTTGTTGTTTCACAATCTTCGCAATATATTTCCCGAGAATATCGAATTCAAGATTGACGACCGTACCTTTTTTGATCTGGTGAAAATTAGTTACCTCCCAGGTAAAGGGGATGATTGCAACCTCAAAAGATCTGGGTTTTGAATTAACTACGGTAAGGCTCACTCCATTAACCGATACGGATCCTTTTTCTACAGTAATATAATCGTCATATGCTGGTTCGTACTCAAAGGCATAATACCAACTTCCCCCTGCCTCCCTTACACTGGTACATACCGCAGTCTGATCAACATGTCCCTGAACCATGTGGCCATCGAGTCGGCCATCAAGCCTGGTACTGCGTTCCAGATTGACCTTGTCACCGGGCTTTAGCAAGCCAAGGTTTGTCTTTTCCAGGGTCTCTTTTATTGCAGTTACGGTGTATGTTCCTTTTCCTTTCCTGACAACAGTCAGACACACCCCGTTATGTGAAATACTCTGATCGATCTTAAGTTCATCAGTAAATGAACATTTAATTGTCAGGTGAAGGTTATCCTTCTCTTTTTCCAGCTTTACAACCTCGGCGGCTTCTTCGATGATTCCTGAGAACATGGGTTACATACTTTATTGTTTTTCGATGTAAAAATAGGGATTTTTAGTTTAAGTCTTGCCCTGCGGGACAAGACAATCAGTAAGTAAAGACTTAATTACTTCTGGCTTTATGGAACATGATATTCCACACTGATTTCCAGAAATACCGAAAATCAGTAATGAAGGGATGTGTATCGAACGCATCAAGGTATTTCAGCTCTGAAGCCTGTATCGCTTCAAGATCCTCGGGCATATCGGCATAAAAAGGGGGGATCAGGCCGGGTTTATATTTTATTCTTCTTTCCTGAACCTCTTTATTGTATAATTCGAAATATTGTTTGCTGAGGGGCCTGATCCCTACGAGCTTCATGTCGCCACTGAAGAAATTAAAAAGCATTGGGAGCTCATCGAGCCATATTTTCCTGTATACTGCTCCCCAGGAGGTTATACGGAAGTCATGTTTAAACTTACCGCCGTCCTGAATATCGTGTAACCTATAGACATAGTCCTGAATGTACTCGGAATATGGGTGCATGGTGCGAAGCTTATATACCTTTATTATATTCCCCGCTTTACCAATCCTTGGTAATACTACTAAAGGGCCATATATATTTTCATTTCTTGCAAGAGGATCACCACTCTTCCTTGCTTCAATACAAAGCTGGTTTCCAATGAATGATTCCTGTTTTATCATGAACCCGGCCCTGGAGATTCTCCCCAGTGCCTCGGCCCGCGAAATTACAGCGTTCTCTCCCCTGGTAAGGAAGAGGTATATTCCTCTTGTGAACTTAATTTTAGGCAATACCCGTTTTACGATAAAATCAAAAAAATAGTAGATGTAATTTAACAATGGGGGATACTTTTTTAACAGACGTCTCTTCCTCTGGTCTTTTGTCTCGACACAGCAGAAAAAATAGCCTTTCAGTTCCAGCTTACTGTTCACAGCATCAATGAATTCGTCGAGCCTTTTAATGTCGTTGATTTTGTGGAGGTTGATTATATAATTGTATTTTTCATGAATAAGACTGGTTATATTAAAAATCGTAGTTGTTGACAACACAGCTGTATGGTCAGTAAGTTTCCGGCCGGTCATCTTTATGATTGCCTGCGTCATCTCTGATCCGCACTCTTTTTCAATTGCATTGACAATCCCCTGATTTACTTCAGCCTGTTCATCAGTATGTACCCCGTTTCCGTTAAAACCTCTTACAAGATCATATTCACTGGGCTTTTTATATGTCTTATACTTCTCATATTCCTCATAATCCTGCACCATGGCCTTTTTAAAGGCTATATAGACTGAACCTAAAAGAAGTTCCAGGAATGTCGCAACCAGAGCAGTTCCGAGAACGATGGTCCTTGAATAATCATAATCTCTCATACTGTACATGAAAAGGGCAGTAATTGAGACAGCAATAATATTACTGCTTAGAACCCTGGTAAAAAGTGAAGTGAAGTTGATGATCTTACCACGGTGCATCTTCCCATTAATCAAAGAAACAATAATCCACATTAACACCAGTCCCAGAAAAAACGGAGTGTGTGATGGCAGATAGAATCTCAGGCTCGCAGGTTTAGTCCAAACCATAGCAAGAAAGGATATTGTCAATATTACAATATCTGCTATCAGACTGATTGTCCTGAATTTACGCTTCTCCATCAGATTGCGACTCTACTGCCGGTTCTCGAATGTGAAGTAAATAAAAATTTGGGCATAATGTTCCTTTTAGACTCAATAATTATCTTCAAGGTTGCTTGACCTCCAGACCCCGTCTTTTTCACCCCCAGTCAAATCCTTTTCAACCCCTGGGGGGTGAAAAAAGCAGGAGGGAAGGGATGAAACGTTTCTTAGAAACCAAAAGTAACCCCCAAATTCAATGTATTTTTCTTCCCATAAAAATACTTCGGACTCCACCTGTTATCACCACTGACATTGCTGGAAGCAAATGATAACCACGTATAGAGGTCGTTGATGACCTGCCAGGAAGCCTTAAAGCCGACAGAGGTATTATGCCATTCCACGGATTCCAACGGCGGATTGCCGAGTCGGTCCGTTCCAAGTTCTGTATAATCCGGACCGCGGATTGCATCGATAAAGAAGAGATTGATATTTAAGGTACGTACCGGACGATAGTCTAATGCCACATACCACTCCCTTGAGTTATCCTTCAGGTAATGACCAAGGTTAAAACCGGTTGTCTCAAAGGTGAGGGTGGGAACATAATGCTGAAAGGTGAGGGGGTAGGTGTAGGTGAACTCTGTGGTGAAGGAAAGGTTTGAAACAGGGAAATCTGATAATCTGAATCCGGCTTTATAACTGAAGAAGTTCCATTCATCCTTCATTGTAAACCTGCTCACCGAAAGTTCATCAATAAACATTGTGGCATACAGATGAAGGTTCTTTATCTGACGTGAACTGATATCAATAAACATCTGTGAATTCATATTGTCTATCCCCGAGGTGAGGGAATGGTCGACAGACTTATAAAAGAAGAGCGGTATAAGATAGGCAGGATGGATATTCTCACCGCTGTAAACAATACTGTTTCCTGCTGACACTTTTAAATTTTTAACCGGGGTGAATGTGAACATATTGGCTGCAATGAACTTCTTATGGTATACCTCGCGGTAGTCGGTGCCATAGCTGTTGGTTACCCAGTATGAATTGGCGCTGTCAACAACCATGGAGTTCAGCCATCCGTGGAAGTAGTTAAAATCAAACCATTTAACCGGTGAGACATGCAGTTTTATCTGGACAAATGTAGGGTTGTTTCCCCCGAAAATATTTGCCCCGTTGTAATTATTTCCCCATTGCACCCGGTCCTTTATCAGTCCGGCGCTTCCCCATTTCCACGAATATGTAACTCCTCCCTGCACCTCACTCCAGTCGGTGCTCCCTTTCAGGTGTCCCCCTTCTCTTTTAGTAAGGTATTCAGCTCTGCCGAGAAGCGGGTTCTCGTGGTTATCGCGCAGAGAAGTATAAAACCCCCACTTCTGGATATATCCCCGGAGCTCCACCCCGTTTCGCCAGTATGTTGCTTTACCTGAGGAGTTGGTGAAAAGCTCTCCTCCAAGAATAGGATTTAAAGTCAATGAAAAAAGGTCATCCTTGTAATAAAAAAGGTCCTTGCGTCTTTTCCAATCCTTTCCTGCATTAAACTCCTTCCCGAAATCCATAAGGTAGAAATCCAGCTCTTTCTGCTGCCGTGGATTAAGTTGTTCTTTTTTACCTTCAGCTTCTTTAAGGCATTGAGATATGAATAGTCTTGAATAGGGTTTTACAGCTGAGTTAATGGCAATTATGTGCTTGTTTGCAAGTTCATCGAGGAATTCGTATATACCTTTATTATTAACGGATTGTGGTATCTCCTGGCTATTAATATTTACATTCAATATTTGAATTATGATGAAAAGGCAGAATATGAACTGGTACTTTTTCAAAATATTTATTTAATAGAATAAAAAGCAAATATATAACTAATTGCTGTACTTAAAATTGCGGAATAATTGTAATTTAATTAAGTGGGGCATTGCCCTACACCCTATTCTTTTGGTACTTTTAAGATTGATTTTGTTCATTTGGCGTAGTCAAATAAACAGATAAAAAAATTATCTTTGAAATCGTCTTTAGACCAATATAAATGACAGAGCAAGATAACATACCTTCCACAGAAAAAATAATCAAGAGCAACATTTCTGAAGAAAAATGGTACGCACTATACACGCGTCCCAGGGCTGAAAAGCTGGTATATCATCGACTTGTTGAAGAAGGCATTGAAACCTTCCTTCCTCTTATAAAGACATACAGGATATGGAGCGACCGGAAGAAACTGGTAGAAAAGCCTCTTCTCTCTTCCTATATCTTTGTAAAGACAAAAAGCAAAGATTTCCCTATTGTATATAAAACCCATGGTGTTGTTAAATTCGTCACCTTTGAAGGCATTCCGGCATCCATCCCTCAGAAACAGATCGATAACCTGCGGCTTCTGATCAACAGCGATGCTGAAATCGAAATATCTTCAGAAATATTTGCCCGGGGAGATAATGTTGAGGTAGTCAGCGGCTCTCTTGTCGGGCTGACAGGGGAGCTTATAAAAATAGGGAACCATAACCGTGTGATTGTTCGTATCGACAGGCTCGATCAGAACCTGATACTCAAAATACCGAGGACGTTTCTGAGGAAGCTTTAATATGGCGTGATGGTACAATGGTACAACGGCATAACGGCATAACGGCAATGGCTTATTCGCCCTTGCACCCCAATTTGTCTTGAAACCAACTCGCACAATCAGTTGTTCACGATGAATTTTTGAACTGTTGGTATGCTATTAAAGTTCAGATCGGTTTTGAGTTGATTGTAGGAATAGGGGCTGGTGCAGTTTACCAGCAAATAATTTTTAACAATAGACGGATTCAATACAACTTAGGGAATACCTCCATTCAACAAATGTATATTCAAATGACTCAGAATATTTCCGGTTTTTTGAGGTGTTAGAGCTAATTCTCCGGACAAAGATACCTTTTGATAACGCAAAACCTCAGTAAAGCTAATTTCTCTTCCAGATAATACATATATTGTATGATACGAATATTGTACTAGTATCTAAACATCAACTGATCCGTGTCTAACTAATATTTCAATACCCTCTCTTTAATAAACCTTTCAAGAAGTGGATCGGATAGAACGTACCCTGCCTTAGCTGAAAAAATAATTCCTTTCCCAAGAAGTTCGTTAATGGCCCGGGAAATATTGATGCCATTACTTTCTATTCCTGTGTAAGGTTTTCCCGTTTCTATAATCTTGAGGATGACGAATCGGGTTTCTTTTTTATTCGAAATTTCATCCCAGAGTTTTTCAAGGTAATTGTTTTCTGAGAGCATCATATTTTTAAAAATTGTTTCCGGATCAGAAGGCTTATTATCCTGAAGATACTGGAAATAATATTCCTGAATAAAAAGCCTGATATAATATGGATGCCCTCTGGTAAATTCAACTCCTTGCTTTATATATACAGGGTCAAAATAAATATCCAGATCATGGAGTTTAGTTTCAACAAATTTTATAAGTTCCCGAATTTCTATAAACCCGGGTTCAATAATTTTAGCCATCCTGTAAAATGGTGATTTACTTGTGACAAACAATTTGTTCATAACTGATTCATAGCTCCCGCTAAAAATATAAACTGATTGTTTTTGGCTCTGAATTATTCCCCGGAATAATTTAATTATCTCTACCCCGTCAAGTTTTTCTATGTCACCAAATTCATCAAATGCAAAACAGATCTTTTTTTTATATTTTGTCGCAAAAGATTCAATATACCTTACAGAGGATCTCAGCTGTTCCCATGGATCCTTCTGAGGCTTCCCAAAGCTTAAAATAAATTCAGCGTCCTCTATTTCTTTCCTGAATTTTATATTTGTTAAAATTTCTCCGAGATTGTGTTTTAGCTTAATCAAAGCTTCATCAAGTTTTCTGTTCTTCAAGACCTGTCCTGTGATTTCATAAGCAAGTTGACCCAGATCAGGAATAGTAAAGATATCGATCCCCCCGGTGTAGTAATTTTCCTTGGTAAGACGATCCAGAACCTCCATCATAATGGACGTTTTCCCAAATCGTCTGGGAGCAATCAGAACAACACTTTGACCGGATTTGAGGGTGAAGAGAATTTCTTTGATTTCTTTTTCCCTGCCAATAAGTTCATCGCCAGTTACAGGCTTTCCAACATTCAGGTTCATTTTTATTTTAAAGATAATACAAATTTCGTATGATACAAAATCAGTATTAAAACCATTGACAAAGTTTCTCATCATTTCGTATTCATTCCGATAATTATGGGTACGATATTTTTCGCACTCATTATTACGAATATTTTGTGGATTTAAAGCCCCGGAGAGCCTGCTCCGACCCAATCAAAGACCCCAACCGAAGCGTCGTGGGGGTAGTGCAGGTATGGGCATTATGGCCAAAATCGGTCAGGAAACAGTATGAGTATGTTAGAAAAAGATTACAGGAAGCTTTACCAGACACAAGATAAGATACTTCTGGCTTTAAAACCTGTTCTCTCTTCTTTTTACTTAACAGGGGATACAGCATTGGGAAGGTTTTATCTTAATCACCGTTTCAGTGAGGATTTAGATTTTTTCTTAAACAAAAGCAACACTTTCCGTTCATCAGTAAAAAATATTGAAAAAGTACTCGTAAACAAATTTTCATTATTAAAACACGAAAGCATTGTTTATGATGATTTTGTCCGATATTATATTGAAGATGAAGAAATGGTTCTTAAAATTGAATTTGTAAACGATATTGCTTACAGGTGCGTAGTTCCTAATATTTATCAGTACGGTTTTATCGATATCCCTTTCAATTTACTTACAAATAAGCTGACTGCTATAGTCGGGCACGATGAGCCTAAAGATGTTTTTGATATCTATTCACTGGCACAACATTACATGTTTAACTGGTTAGAGGTATTCGACGAAGCTAAGAACAAAGCAATAATCAACGAAATTGATGTGGAGAAGCGAATAAATAGCTTTCCGGCTGTTCTTTTTCAGAAGGTTGACTGGCATATTTTGCCCGCAGATATTGTCCTTGTGAGTAAAGCGATACAAACACTTGCCAATGATTTCTTATTGGGCTCCGATAATTCATTAGGTTCAAATAAACCTTCAATCGAAAACACTATGGTTATAAACCCACAACCTTTTACTTAAGGTTTATGGCTAAGGAAAAATTGAAATACAAAAGATAAAAATGGGGAATCATAACTATTTAAAATATGAGTTAGTTTGACATTTGCCTTTTGTCTTGATTCATCCTTTTTTCTTGTTTTACGCACTTTTAATAAATAGGTTCTGAAACCCTCAGTTAATGGGATTTG
>Ga0315286_10002351_pt1 | contig 17625 bp, 19 predicted proteins | sample YL17G10_0_MG_FD_205038 | JGI IMG/M metagenome (GOLD analysis project Ga0315286, IMG submission 205038) | Sediment microbial communities from Yellowstone Lake, YNP, Wyoming, USA - YL17G10_0 | ecosystem: Environmental > Aquatic > Freshwater > Lake > Sediment | place: USA: Wyoming | collected...
CCGACCAACCTGGGCGAAGGGCTGGTTTTGCTGGCCGCCATCGTTGCTGGAGCCACTCTGCCAATCCTTCCGATCCAGCTCCTATGGATCAACATGGTCACGGCGGCGGTGCTGGGAACTACGCTGGCCCTCGAGCCAAAGGAATCCGACATTATGCGCCGCAAGCCGCGCAATCCGGATGAGCCCATCCTTACCGGCGCTCTGATCTTTCGGATTCTGCTGGTTGGTCTGATCATCCTGGCGGGAGCTTTCGGCCTATTCGAGTATGAGCTGGGGCGCGGCGCATCGATCGAGGAGGCCCGTACGGTAGCGGTCAACGTGGTTATCTTTGTCGAGATCCTCTACCTGTTCAACACCCGCTCGCTGACTAGATCGCTGTTCCAACTGGGCTTCTTCTCCAACCCCTGGGCGATCGGCGGCGCGATCCTGATGGTGTTGATCCAGATGCTCTTCACCTACGCCCCCTTCATGAACCGCCTGTTTGGCAGCGCGCCGATGAAACCATCTCTCTGGCTGGATGTGCTCGCCGTCAGTCTGGCCGCTTTTACCATTATCGAGATTGAGAAATGGGCGCGGAGAAAAATACGGCGATTATGATCATCTGTTCAAGGAAATCTGAAATGGTCTTGAAAGATCGGTTGTTCATTAAGCACAGAAGAGGTGTACATGAAAACTCTCATTGAAAAAAGTAAATATCTCAGCCTGATTGCAGTGATTAGTCTGCTGATCACCTTCGCCCTGGCCTTGTTCTGGGGAATTTCTCAAGCCGTCAATACCTGGATGAAGATCATTCTCAGCATCGGTCAAGCGCCTGACATTACCATAGCAATGCTCAAACTGATCGATGTGTTCCTGATCGCGATTTTCTTGTATATCCTGGCAGTCAGTATCTATAAGCTGTTTGTAAGTGATGTTGAATTGCCTACTTCTCTGGTGGCAAGAAATCTTGCCGAGCTTAAAGGAAAACTAAGCAGTGTGATCGTGCTTGTAATGGCAGTCCACTTTGTAGAGATCCTTTTTGAAGACGGAATCAGTGGGCTTGAAAAGGTATGGTATGCAATTGCCACTGCTTTGGTCACTGGAGTATTAATCGCATTCAGTTACCTCGGCGCTTCGCATGGAGATGAAAATCATCAAGACTAATACCCATTGTATGTTTCGGGTACCACGGACATGATGGGACTGTCCAAAAGGATATAGACAGACTCTTCGGTCGGATCAAAAAGCAACAAAAGAGCGGACGTGAAAAAGAGTTCGAAGCTGTCGAACTGAAATTTTTACGATTTTATGGGCATCAAACGTCCCATGCTTCCCCTCTCAACTAAGGATTATCCGTATATACAGTATCCCCTTGGGGGCACACAAAAACCCGCCATCAAAGGCGAGTTTTTGATTCATGATTTATAGGCTGCTGGCTGGGCTGTCAGCGGCTTAGTGGTGTGAGTTGGATCTGCTTCGAAAGGTCATAGGCAGTCGACAGGTCGCTGTCGTTTAGCACGAGCACGCGGCCGAGGACGAGCACTGAGTTGTTCGGCGAGGATATCTGCGTCATGCCGCTCGGTACCTGTCCTTTCCAACCTCGCCCCGTAATGAGGTAGTCTCCCGCCTGAGTGCCTGTGGTGCGTTTGCCGACGTAGGCAAAATTAATGTTCTTCAACGGATCAGTGAACTGCACGCTGTAGTAGCGATCATTCATGTCGGGTACATGCAAGACGAGCGGCCCTTTACTGAGGTCTAACCAGCCGGCTGAAATAAGCGTGTCGCGGTTCACGCCAGTCGAACCCAATTTCGAGGCCGAGGCAGGCGGGTGGAGAGGATCTGCAAAAAACGCTTGGGGCTGCGTATAGAGCGTATTGACCGGGATGGGGCCATCGCCGAACCCTTTAACGAGAATACCTCTCTTGAACACGGACAGCAACAGGCGCGGCCAAAAGTAGATGAAAAGGGACCATGTCACGACACAGACCCCACCGAATATAAGCAAATGTTCGTAGTTCATATACATCATCTCACTAGGGCAACCGGCGGCACCGTATACCTGCCATGGAGAATGGCCTCGCCGGGTATGTACACGCGCAGCCAGAGGATGAACTTGCCCGAAGGCGCGGGCAGCCAGTTGGACTCGTGCCCGGACGGAGGACCGTTCTGTATGTAAATATCGACCGAGCCGTTGGTGTTTTGGGCGAGGCCGGTGCGATCGCTGACGCTGTAACGGTTAAGCGGGTTCGCCACAAAGTGATTTCCCGCATCACCCATCGTAATCGACCAGAACGCCTTGTTCGGCGGAAGCCCACCTTCCGGAAAGTGCATGACGTAGTCGTGCACTCCGGAAAGCGCATGGCCCGCACCATCTGAGTTCGTCCACCAATACATCGCCTCTTCTGGTGTGTTCACCGGGCCGGGAAATAACTGGGCATGCGCAGCTCGCAGCAGCATGCCGTTACCGGGCTCGCCCAATCCGAACATGGTGATCCAGCCGTTGACCTTCGTGGCCTTGACCCTGGCGTAAATCTGGGCCGTGACAAACGCCAGCCCGAAGCCGATAAGGACACCTTGGATCACATCATTCCGCACAATTCTTGGACGGGGAAAAGCGACCAAACGGACGAGGAAAAAGACGCATATCACCCCGACGAGTGTCGCCAGGTAAGTGGATCTCTTGTTCATTTTATTATTCTATCACTATTGGTTCAGCGGCATATTCCAGCGCAACGCCGATGAAGATACCATGCCTGGCAGTTCAGGTTATCAGCCACCCTCTCAACTTAGGATTATCTGTATATAAGGTATCCCCTTAGGGGCATCCCAAAATCCGCCTTTCGTGGCGGATTTTTGTATGAAATACATAGTTGATCTTTTGACAACGGTATGGCTTACCGGCGCGGAGCCGCAGGCAGAGTGTCCTGTGGAGCCTGTGTGGGGCGGGCTCCAAAGTCATGCTGGCAGACTCAGGAAGGATAACGCCTGGATCAAGGCAATATCGTAGTTGGGCGAATAGGTGTGAGTCGCTTCGGGAACAACTTCCAATTCACATACGATGCCGGGCAGGGGAATAGGATGGTGGTACTGCTTCCACAGCGGAGTATCACAGGCAGGGCTGATATTTGACCCCAGTATATCCGGTCTATGCAGGGATGGGAGCGCTATTATTTTACAACCCGGATCAAATTGGAGCATAGATTTCAAGGAATACTCTGGAGTGTATATTTTTCAAGCGGTCGTTTATGCTATCATTAGGGTAACCTTGCAATCAACCGGTATGAATTCAAAATTTTCAGGCATGGAGACTCGTTTTTTTGCACACATATGTTTTTGGCAGCATTTTTCCTAAGGAGGAAGATCCCATGATATCCAACAAGTCGCTCTCTCATTCCAGGCATTTTTCGCTTTTCATCTCTATGATCCTCTTGGTTTTGCTGTTGGTTGGCTGCGACATACCGCTTTTAAGTAATGCCACGACCGTACCTCCTACCCCCACCACCATGCCAGAGGTGGACACGCCGGTACTCATCTCATCCAGCCCAACCCCCGAGGTGCAGGTGCCCCTGGATACGCCTACCACCGTTCTTCTCTCCAGCCCAACGCCCTTGTTGCAGATATTGGATACACCAACGCTCGATCTCTCCGCTGCAACCCCGTTCCTGCTGGCAACGGCTACCAGCATACCCAGCAATAACCCCGCACTCTCGCCCGGTTCACCCGGGGAGATCGTCTTTCAGGAGGGGGAGACCGCCGCGGTTTTAAAGGGCACCATTTCGCCCGGGCAGGTCATCACGTACACGGTACAAGCCATCCGTGCCCAGCCGATGATCCTGAATGTTGAGTCCCCGGGCTGGGATGTCACCCTGGGCGTGATTGCCCCGGACGGAGGCCGGCTGTTCGATGAGGTCGTCGGGTGGACGCACTATCAAATCCAGCTCCCCCAGACCGGGACATATACGATCAAGCTGTTCGGCGGTGCCACAATGGAGGACTACGTTCTGACCTCCAAATTTGGGAAACTGGTCGATTTCCCCAATACTTACCAGACCTCCATCACCTTGTATGGTCAAACGAACCTTGGATATGTGCACACTTACGGGTTTCGGTGCACTGCCGGACAGCTCATGACCGTCAGCCTCAACGTCGACTCCAGCAGGGCCTACCTGTCTGTCTTTGGAATTAAGGGGAGTACGCTCGTGAGCCAATGGGACCGCGTCACCACCTGGACCGGCACCCTGCCGACTACTCAGGAATATGTCGTCGAGGTCATACCCCGGGACGGCGGTCTGGTGACCTATATCTTGACGGTGACCATCCCGTAAGGTTCTCCTCTCACTGGGAAAAATTGATGGGACTGCTTTTCTGGCAGTCCTTTTCGTTTGAGATAAATGGATAAAGCGGGATGCGAAAAACCGAGGCGGTGGAGAGGGAGGTGATGAAATCCAAGACCTGAGCCCGCTGAATCGCAAAATATGTGGGTGTAGGTGTTATCGGCGGTGTCGATGTTGGTGTGGGTGTTGTCGTTGCTTTCAGATCTAAATTTACACCACATCCCACTAAACCTGGTAGAAGCAACAATGAGAGCAACAAGATGCCAGCCTCGAAGAAAACGTTCTTTCTTTTCAATTTGGTCTCCTTTTACGGCTTACTGTGCTGCTGAACGGTTGGCGTTACTGGCGCTAGAGAGAGGCCGGGGAGCAGAAAAAAAACAAAGCGAGCCTGCCCTAGCCGCAGGCCAGGGAAAAATGCTTGAAAATACCACGGAATCCCACATGTCAGGTGCATCCGAGAAGATGACGAGCCATCAATTTAGGGGAGAGAAACCGCCGCGCTTATCTTGCTAAAAGCATACTCAGAATTGGTATGCACGCAAACTGTACAATAGCGGTTAAAAGCCCGCCAAACGATTGAAGAGGAACCTCCTGTGATGGCATGAATGATTAGGTTGTCAGCCCCCTCACGACTTTGTATTATCCCTATATACAGTATCCCCTTGTCCACAGGATGCAAAGTACGCGAGGGGCACAGGAATCCAAAAAGCGGTCCCCGAAAGGGGATGATATCCCCAAAGGAGATGATGTTCAAACCCGCGTGTCCATAGGATGCAAAGACCGCGATGGGCACCTATTTGTACGGTAGTAAAGTATTGATGGTTGAATGGGATTAGGTATAAAGATAATGCCCCTTATTTGCTAAGAGGGGCATTATGCTGTACTTTCTAGATTTGGAAACGAGTTCTTATAATAAGTGTACCCGGCAGGATCTGGACCTACGACCTGGCGGTTTCAGGTCCCGATCCCATTCAGGTCTAATTTACGTGTTTGGTTTATTGTTGGGAACTGTCAGTTGCAACACGCTGTCCGGCGCATTTACCCCCTCTGCAGGCCATTCTCCGCCCTGGCGATCAACCAGCCTTCCAGTTCGCTGATATTCTCGCTCAACCTGGCTGCTGCGATGACCGGCAGCCAGCGATTGTATTCCTCCCTCCCGCTGGGATTGAGCTTAAAGTAGTGACGGAGATATGCCGAGTGGAAGATCCGCACGATGGTTCTCCGGAACGAACCCTGGATTTGCCGGTCAGCAGCGCCAAGCAGAAGGATCGTAGTTCGGGCAACATCAGCGACTGGATTGCCGCATGAAGCATCTATCCAGTCAATGATGGTATCAGCCTGCCCGGTTGTCAGAATGTTCCCGGGATGAAAATCTCCATGACAGAGACGGTCCCCGTCCGGCAGTCTTTCGACGGCGGCCAGAGCCCTGGATCGGAGATGTTCAGGCAGGGGCTTTGCGTCGTGGATCTTGTTGACCAGTCTTTTCCGTTGGGAAGGGAGATCCACCAGGATGGTGCGGTTATGCATCTCAGCATGGAGTTCCGCCGTCCGTCGGGCGTAGCGGAAAACCCGCCAGGGATTGTGGGACAACCTGCCCCACATCGAGTCGCCGTCCACGCGCTGGTAAACCAGGCCGTTGCGGCCGTTCACGCGGATGATCTCGCCCACCGCCGGGACGGGCAGCCGGCTGGCATGGACCGCCCGGGCGATCCGAGCCTCATATTCTATGTTTTCGAGTTCGAACCAGTCATGGAAAAGTTTGAGCACCTGCCCTTCCTGCCAGGCATGGATATCCGCCGTGCGACCGGTGGCGATCGGTTGGCTGAGAGAGAGGGTCAACTTTTCCATGGTTCGTTGAAGGTTCCTTTGTAGTCGAACCAACGACCAAGCGTATTCAGGCTCAAATCCAGTTCGGCCACAATTTTACCGTTGGAGATATTAATTCTGCGCAAAATCCCCCAAATCAATTATTAGGGGGATTTTGCCACTAAAGGATATGTGAATATGGACCTACTTCACAGTGAATTGGGACTAGATTTATAGGCTCTTGAAAAAAGTAGCGAGTGCAAGCAAAATAAATGCGACTGCCACAAACCAAAAAGCATTGGCACTAACAAATGGTATGCTGATGAATGTTCCTAGGATACCAAGGACGCCAAGTATTACAGCAATCCACCAGGTAATTTTTTTAGGGGCTGATAATTTCATTATATTCTCCTTGTAATAGTTGGATTGATTTTATATCTTATACGGATATCATCCTAGGCCCTTGTGTGAAAGGACGCACTATCCATATATACTAACTCCATAGTGATAAAACAGTTACGGCGAATCAATAATCTGTCTTGGCCATGTGATTTATTTTTCACGAACACGGGTTCGGTTTCAGTTGGGCGCACTCAAAATCCAAACAGCGGTCCCCACCCAGAGTGCCGCGGTAAGATTAAATGCTGCGGGTTTGCGCAATGCAACGCATTGCGCAAACCCTGTATCATCTCTACACCCGCACCTGCCTGCCCCGCCAGAACGCGGAGAGCAGCAGCAGCCCGGCAGCTGCCAACAGGTAGACCTGCGGCGCGCCGGAGGTGAAATCCACCCCCTGCGTCTTTTGCAGCGGGCCGATGTACCACCAGATCACGAAAACCACCTCAAAGACCCGGCTGCCGGAGGAGAAGACGCCCAGAGCCAGTGCCAGGGAGGGGATGAAGATAACCGCCCCACCCACCCAGCCAGACCGGGCAGGTCGCCGTTCGAGAGGAAAGACACTGCCACGCCGATGCCAAACAGCGCCGTCGCCAGGACACCGGCCAGCCAGGCGGCCGGCAGCCGGCGCTCGACCCGCAGGATGCTCTTCTCCCAGTCAACATCGGTCCACATCAAGCCCAGGATATCTCCTTTGCGCATGCCGCGCTAGTCAATCTGGCAGAGGAAGAAATATCACCACTGCCTGTTGCAGATGATGGGAGCGTTACCATTTCCTCTGCCGGGCATAAAATCGTCAGTTTGATGTTTTCCGATTAACCCCACAAGATGGGATTTACTTTGATTTTGGTTGTTTTAAAGAAAGCACAAGCCAGATATTCGTTTTATCTAAGAACAAGCTGAATTTGTAAGTAGTAAGGCGAAATACACTCTGCTTACCCATTCGACTTAAGATTATTTGTATAAACAACACCCCCTTGCCTGGTGGTTGCAGAGAACGCGGCTTACTGGGTGTAAAGTACGCGACCCACTAGGAGTCTGGAAATCTATCGGTCGCAAATCGATAAAATGAAATCCGTTCGTGAAAATCCACACAACCTTGTGTCCCCAGTGACATTCCTGTACAATGTAAATAAGCCTAATCTCCACGGACGATATCTTTGAACCAATTATTGAGATAACTCGCCAAAGGGATGAGCGTGTCGATACTGAATCATAGGCAAGGAGAACACGTGTCGAAGGTTGCTCCTGGCTTGGCAACGGGGGAAAAGGAAAATGAAAAAGTGTCTTTGGAGCAGAGCAAGCACCTGCTAAAGACAAAGTTTTACATTCCTCTCATCCGCTCCACCCAGATCACCCGTCCGCGCCTTTCTGACCTGATCGATACCGGCATGGACCGGGCACTCATCTTGGTTTCCGCTCCTGCCGGCTATGGAAAAACGACCTTGGTCAGCAGCTGGCTGAAGGTGACAAAGACCCCATCCGCCTGGCTCTCCCTCGACAGCAGCGATAATGACCCGATCCGTTTCCTGCAATACCTGCTGGCGGCCCTCATGCCCATTGCGCCAAATATTGAGGCTGACCTGTCTGGCATGCTCGTGGGGATCCTGCCCGCACAATTCGAAAATGTGATTAACCTGCTGACCAATGAACTGGCATCCTTTCCTGGTCCGTTCGTCCTGGTCCTGGACGACTTCCACGTGCTACACTCTGAAGCGGTGCTGAAAATGTTCGCCTATCTCCTGGAGCATATGCCGCCCCAGATGCACCTGGTGATCCTTACCCGGACCGATCCTCCGCTCCCGCTTGCCCGCCTGCGTGTCCGCAACCAGATATTAGATATCCGGGCCGACCAGTTGCGCTTTACGCCTGGCGAGATCGCTGCTTTTCTGAACGAATCCATGGGATTGACACTGTCTGCCGGCGATCTTACTGCCATGGAGAAGCGGACCGAGGGGTGGATCGCCGGTCTACAACTGGCTGCCCTTTCGATGCAGGGCAGCAAAGACATCCACGCTTTTGTTACCGCGTTCACTGGCAGCCATCACTACGTGATGGATTACCTGGCCGAGGAGGTGCTCAAGCTTCAGTCGAAGGAGTTGAACGCTTTCCTCCTGCAAACCTCGATCCTGGAGCGCTTATGCGGACCGCTGTGTGAGGCCGTTGTCGATACCGAATCGACCGAGACTGTCAATGGGCAGGCGATGCTGGAAGCCTTGGAAGAGATGAACCTCTTCGTCATCCCGCTGGACGATGAGAGGCAATGGTACCGCTATCACCATCTCTTCGCGGATGTGCTCAGGAAGCGCCTGACACACCAATACCCGCACATGCTGCCCGAGGTGCACCGCCGCGCCTCCAAATGGTACGAGCAGAACGGCTTTATCGCCGAATCCATCCAGCAGGCGATCGAAACCGGCGACGAAGACCGGGCTGCGCACCTGATCGAGGAAAATGGCTGTCTCCTGCTCATGAGTGGCGAGGTGGCGACCCTGCTCAACTGGACCGACGCCATCGATTTTCAATCAGATACCCGCCCCTGGCTGGCCATTCAAAAAGCCTGGGCGCTCGCCCTGACCGGGGAACAGGGCCGCGTGGAGCCATTACTCCAGGCACCTGAGAAACTGCTCTCCCCACTCGAACCCACAGACGAGGTCAGGACGATGAAGGGGACCATTGCGGCAGCCCGGGCGCACTGCGCCAACTCGCGAGGGGACATGCATTCAGCGGCGGAGTATGCACGACAAGCTTTAGAGCTGCTACCCGACTGCAGTTCCATTTCTCGAAGCATACGAAGTGTGGCGACATCGATCCTTGGGGATGCAAGCTGGTTCAATGGAGATATGGAGGAAGCCAAGCGGGCCTATACCGAAGCCGTCCGCATCGGCAGAGAGGCAAACAACCTTCACATGGTCATCATCGCCAATACGAGTATTGCCGATATTCTAGCGGTGCAAGGACAACTCCACCGGGCAGCAGACGTATATACCCAATGTTTACAAAGTGCAGTCCGTCCGGATGGGCAAAGATCCCCATTGGCTGCAAATATCTTTGTCAGCATGGCGAAATTGTTTTATGAGTGGAACCGGCTGGATGATACAGACCTGTACGTCCACCAGTGTATCGACCTTTGCCGGCAGTGGGGGGATATCGGTATGCAAGCCTACGCCCACGCCATCCGGGCCCGGCTCGAACAAGCCCGGGGGCATCCCGAACAAGCCGAGGAAGCCATCCGTGAGGCAGAGCGGTTGATTGGCGAGAATCCAGTTCCTCCCCATTTATTCACCCAATTGAAGTCCGTCCTTGCGCGGATTTGGCTCGCCCAGGGAAATTTGGACAAACCTTCCCAACACATTCAAGAGAGGGGTATAAATTTCAAAGACGAAATTCCCTATCATCGGGAGATTGATTATGATCTCCTGCTACGGTTGCTCCTGGCACAAGGCAATAATGAGGCAGCCATCCACCTATCCAACCGGTTTCTTCAACAAGCAGAGAAAATCGGGCAGGTGGATTTGATAATCGAAGCCCTGATCCTTCGAGCGCTGGCTCTTCAAGGAAAGAAAGAGAACGAGCAAGCCCTGGAGGTCTTGGAAAAAGCACTCACACTGGCCCAGCCTGAAGGGTACGTGCGATCCTTCTTGGATAAGGGCGAAGCAATGACGAGATTGCTTTGCCAAATCCAATCTCGGAAGAGCGGGGGCAGTTATGCGGCTGTTCTTTTGTCCCAAATAAGCCAAACCTCAAGCATGATCCAACCCTCCATGCAGCTTCTGGCCGAACCGCTGACCACGCGTGAGGTGGAGGTGTTGAAGCTGATCAACGCCGGCCGTTCCAACCAGGATATCGCCGGGCAGCTGGTCATCTCCCTCCCCACGGTAAAGCGGCACATCAGCAATATCTATAACAAGCTGGGGGTGGAAAGCAGAACGCAGGCAGTGGCGATCGGGAAAGAGCTCAAAATTCTCGAGTGACCGTCAGCAGGGAGTGATTTTCAAATAGCCGGCAGTGGAATTTTCCACAGCCGGCTTTTTTGTTGCCTGGATTTGAGAAAAAACGGGGGAGACCGGTCTTTTTCCTGAGAAATAAATACAACCCCAGATACGACCTTTGGACGATGAGCCCGTGACGGGAAACTGATAAATTAGGACCAAGAGGAAATATGGAAAACAAGAAAAAGGAAACCAACAAAGTGAATCAAGGTGAGCTTTCCACCGGCGCTCGTGGAGGATGCTTCGAGATCCACGTCAGAGGTCAACTCGATGAGAGCTGGTCGGAATGGTTGGAAGGACTGAAGGTGACGCTATTGGATAACGATGAAATGATCCTTTCCGGGTACATCGGAGACCAGGCTGCCCTGATGGGCGTCCTGAACAAAGTGTATGGGCTCAACCTGGCTTTGCTCTCGGTGAGTGAAGCCGGTCAAAAGAAATAATCATATAAACCAACAAAAAAAGGAGAATTCAAAATGGAAACCACAATCAAGTTCAATCCCGATCTCGGCAACATCGCAATGAGCGCGTTCCTCATCGAGAAGATCCACCGGTGCGAAGATTGCCCCATCCGCCAAATGGGCCTCAAACACCCGCACTCGATCTTTGCCCGCCTCCATGCCTGGCATACAACCTGGTGGCCAGGCTGGAAAGCCCACCAGGCGAGGGCATGCGCCTATCGCAGCATGGCAAATGCTTAAGCCTTAACTATCATTCGAAACCAGACAACAAAAAAAGGAGAAAAAATGGAAAACACACGCAAGTACAACCCCGATCTTGGCGCAATTGCATGGGGCGCCCTCTTTATCCTGTGGGGCATCACAGAGCTGTTCCCCTCCCTGCCAGAAGGTACGGGCGCACTCGGTATCGGCGCCATCCTGCTCGGTCTCAACCTGGCCCGGTCGATCAAAGGGCAGCCTACAAGCGGCATATCGACCACATTCGGCATCCTCGCCCTCCTGTTGGGCGGATTGGAGCTGGCACGCCCGCTGCTGCACCTTTCCTTTGAACTGCCGATCTTTGCGATCCTGCTGCTCGCCCTGGGATCGATCCTGCTGATGCGCTCGATGAAGAAGTAAAGATCTATGCTCACAAGCGGGGATGGTTTCCGCTCAAGGACATAATACGGAAACCATCCCTTCCCGAACCGCTCTTAGAAGGTTCAACATCAACTACCGCAATTATTTCACGGAACCTCATATTTTCAAATGAAGGAGACAAAGAAATGGAAAGAACAATGTCACGCCCAATTTCAACGATCAGAGCTCCCATCCTGGATGGTGCCCGAGCATTCACAGTGGTGTGGTTCGGGCAGATGATTTCGTTCATCGGCTCAGGCTTGACCAGTTTCGCACTGGGAGTCTGGGTCTTCCAAACGACCGGGGACATCACCCACTACGCACTCATCTCCATGTTCTTCGTGTTGCCGGGGGTTCTGCTGGGACCGCTGGCGGGCACATTGGTCGATCGGTGGGATCGCCGCAAGGCGATGCTCATCAGCGACCTTGGAGCCGGCCTCACTACCCTGTCGATCGGCGTGGTGTATCTGCTGGGCGGGCTGCAAGTATGGTACATCTACCTGGCCGTTTTCCTCAGCGGAGCTTTTGGCAGTTTACGGATGCCATCCATGATGGCGGCTATGACCCAAATGATCCCCAAGAAGAACTTTGGTCGCACCAGCGGCATGATGGAAATAGTGCAAATTGGGGAATATCTCATCGCTCCCATCGTGGCGGGCGGGCTGATGGGAAGTATCGGCCTTACCGGAGTAATCCTGATCGATTTCACAACATTTCTCTTCGCCATTTCCATACTGCTGGTCGTTCACATCCCCCGCGCCGCGACGACGGTTGAGGGTCGGGCCGGCAGGGGTACGGTATTGCAGGAGGCCATGTATGGCTGGAAGTACATCATGGCGCGGCCCGGTCTGTCGGCATTGATGGTGCTATTTGCCATTTGTAACTTCACAACCGAAATGACCGTTGTGCTCTTCACGCCGCTCATCCTCTCCTTCGCCTCGACAGCCAAATTGGGCCTGGCGATGTCGATGAGCAGCAGTGGTTTTCTGGTGGGAGGACTCGTCATGAGCATCTGGGGAGGACCCAAGCGCCGTGTCAAAGTAATGATGATCTTCATGATATTACTGGGGCTGTTCTCGGCGCTGATCGGGCTGCGTGCTTCTGTGGGTCTTATCATCGTTAGCGGTTTCCTGGCGACCCTGTGCGTGCCCATTCTCTCCAGTTCCAATCAGGTGATCTGGCAGAAGAAGGTTGCTCCGGATGTCCAGGGACGGGTATTTGCCATCCGACGGACGATCGTTTTGGCGACTCCGCTGCTGACCTACGTGATCGCTGGTCCGCTGGCTGATCGTGTATTCGAGCCGATGATGGCTATCCATGGACCCCTGACTGGAAGCATAGGGCAGATCCTCGGTACGGGACCTGGACGCGGCATTGGCCTGTTATTTGTCACCATGGGCTTGCTGCTTGCCCTGGCCGCAGCGATCAGTTGTTTGTCTCCTCACCTGCGCCGGGTGGAAGAGGAGCTGCCGGACGCGGTGACCGGTAAACCGATTCATGAAAAAGCAAAAAAACAATCGTTGAGGTCATTGCCCGCCTCAGATTAAGAAAAAAGAAGGAACAGACATGGAAACAACACATGAAGGTACTTCCCATGTGACCGCTTGGATCACTTCTAAAAGCCTTTCGAGGGGCTTGGGATGGGGATTTCTCGGAGGCCTGGCTGGAACGATGATCATGGACCTCCTGCTCATGGGGATCCTGCTGGTGCTCGGGCAACCAGCTGGGTTGTGCTTTTCCATCGTCGGGGATACGGTGTCACGCTTCCTGGCAATGGTTGGCGCGCAGGTCGCGGGAGGTGTTCCCACCGGCGTGGTAACGCATTACGTAATCGGTCCCTTGTTCGGCACGCTCTTTGGTGCCATGGTGACCGGGTTGGGTGCTTTGCGAGCGACCTCTGTCAAGAAATGTATACTGCTCGCAGTGGTGTACGTCGAAGTCCTGAGCCAGCCGATCCTGGTGACGACGCCCATCCTGTTGAAAATGAAGGCGCCCGCAACCCTGCAATGGTTTGGTGGTTCCTTCGTCATGCATCTCATCTTGAGCATCGTCCTTGGCTTGATCGTGGGGTGCGGACTGCGGTTGACACCCCTGGTAACTAGGAGGAGGGCACAATGAAAGTCCTGGCTGTAATTACCAATCCCGATCCCGGGTCCGCCTGCCATGCTGGTATCAGGGTTCCCCTTGATGCGTCGGTCAAGGAATCGCAGGAATCTGGACAAGTCAGGCTATAATTTATTCAAGCGAGCATGATCACAGGAGGTCGTATCCACTTCGTGACAGCGCTGTTGGATAGGATCGATGGAGTAATGCATGAAAAAAGAAAAATATCCAATATTGGAATTTGACAATACCCAGGTGGCAAAAATTGAGCCATCCAGTTTCCATAAAAGAACTGAAGGATATGAATATTGTGTGATCACTTTTTTCCGTGAAGTTCTGGATGCCATGGAACAGGAGGGACGGGTAAAAGCGGTCAAATTCCTGAATTGTGAGACGATGGAGGTTCCGATCTATGAAATGGAGTATATGGGGAAAAAGGTTCATTTATCCCTGGGATATGTAGGCGCAGCTGGATCTGCCGCTTTCCTGGAAGAGTTAATTGCCTCTGGATTCAATAAATTTATCGTCTGCGGTGGCGCGGGTGTATTGAGAAAAGATATTGCAGTTGGGCACCTGATTATTCCAACCTCCGCAATCCGAGATGAAGGCGTTTCATATCATTATCTTGCACCAGCCAGAGAAATAGAATGCAACCCGGAAGTGATTGGTAAGATTGAAGAAGGATTTATTAAATACAAGATCGATTATATAAAAGGAAAAACCTGGACCACTGATTCGTTTTACAGGGAGACTGAAGAAAAAATTGAACTGAGAAAATCGGAGGGCTGCGTCACGGTGGAGATGGAAGCGGCAGCTTTTTATGCCGTAGCCAGGTTCAGAAATGTAAAATTAGGCCAGATATTATATGGGGGAGATGACCTGAGTGCCGCGACGTGGGATAGTAGAAAATGGCATACCAGGGCTGAAATTCGGAAGAATCTTGTAGAAATTTCGATCAGAATTTGTTTTTCGTTGTGATGAGATCGAGGACACTTCCTGAAAGCAGGAACCCGAGCCGGGAGGTTGGAACATGAGCAAACAAGCCCCGCAACGCAGCCTGGAACTATTCCGGTCAGGTTTTTTCTGCGCAGAGAGTGTGCTGCAGGCGATAGCGGAAAGCCAGGGCATCCAATCAGATTTGATTCCCAAAATTGCAACCGGGTTTTGCAGCGGGATTTCCCGTACAGGCGGCATGTGCGGCGCTGTCAGCGGGGCAATCATGGGTATCAATCTCGTCGCTGGCAGAAATTCACCTGCTGAATCAATCGAGGTCAGCTATACCCTTACTCAAGAATTGATCAGCCGTTTTGAAAAGCAACATGGTTCTGTCAATTGCCGCCAATTGATGGGTTGCGACCTGGCCACCGAGGCAGGACAACGGTATTTTATGGAAAATCACCTCATGGAACGTTGTCTGCAATATGCCGGGGATGCAACAGGTATGGCGGTTTCCATTATCGCTGAATTTAATTCAAGAAACACCTGAACCGCGCTCCGGCGATGGTGCTGATCAGCTCATCCTGCGGACAGCTCCGACGATGATTGTAAAAAGAAACAAGCGGCTGGTCACCAGACGCTTGTTTCTTATTATTTACGAGAAGTTTTTCAATTGTTGGGTTTACGGCCAGATGTCGTGGGCGGTGAAGTCCACCCAGAAGAGGTCCAGGGTATTGGGGACTCTGGAGAGGATCCCATTCCCGATGGACTTGGGAGGATCAATCAGTTTGCTCCACCAGGCCCTGTCAGTGGCGTAGCCGAATTGGTAACCGACCGGCGAGGGATTGAAATATGCTCCCCAGGCTGCGAATTCGGTCATCATTTTGTCCATGGATCTGAAGCCTTGGCTGTCGTCAACGAAAACCAACCCTTCGCGGTATGTGGGCGGCATCTGAGAGGTGAGCCAATGCTTGAGGAAGACTTTGTAAGCGGTATCGTACGTTCGGACTTTCGCCACCCATACCTGCGCCTCGGCATCTGTAATGGGTTTGCCGTAGCGATAGGACTTGTTCTGGTACCACTCATCGTCAACTCCAAAGCCAATCACGCTGGAGTGGTTTCTATATTGTTTGAACACGAGGTCAATCAACATGGACATATCGCACCCGGACGACTCCACCTGCAACCAGACCTTGATGCCTCCCGTGTCAAAGGCGGCAAAGTCCGGCTCGAATTTGTCGGTGGCATCGAAGCGAACACCCGGGTATGTTCCACTGTCGGGGTTGGGGAAGTGCGCCCAACAACCCGGGCCTTTCATCCCGTCAATTTCGACGACAACGGCAATCATGGCGCCAGTCGAGCCGGGAAAGCGCGAGGCCATCGAGTTAATCGAGTTGACCCACCAGCTAGGAGTGGGCCAGGGGCTGATGCCATAATCGGAAGCCCTCAACCCGGCGAGCATTCCTGCCGGGACGGGCGGGGGCGTCGGTGTCGGTCCGGGTGGGGGCGTGGGGGTGGGCTTGCCGGCCATTACCATCTGGGTGCTGCCCAAAGCCAGCAGTAAGACGAGAACAGCCACAACAAAGGTATTGATCCTTTTCCTGGACATTTCATCATTCTCCTGAACAAAGACGAATCGATTGTCAAAGAATCTCGGATTGAATTTGGGTTTTTTTCATGTTTTTTTATAGATTCACCTCCTTGCCAGATCGTTCCAAGTGGATCGTTTGCGAAAACCCTTCTAACAGGCATTACGGGGTGACGGGAGGTTTCACTCCACCGCCGATCAGGATCAGCATTGATATCATAACGAGTACACCTGCACCTACCATCAACGCGGGCAATCCATAAGGGTCGACACTCAGACCAACCCACAGCGCGCCCAGAGGTGTGCCAAGGGTGAATGCCATCGAGGTTACAGACTGGATTAGCGTCTGATAATGCGGCTCGGCCAGGCGCGGCACGCGGCTGGTGTTCCAAACTGCCTGAGCAAAAGCCAGGAATCCCAAAGCGTAGAGAGCCAGTCCGCCACTGAAATCTTGCTTCAGAACAGCGCATGGAACTCAAGCCATGCTGGCACCGATTTCTTTCAACTCCTTGACGATATCCTCCGGCAGGAGCGCCGGCTCGATGCCCAGCATTTTGCAGGTCAAGATCTTGTGGGCGGTCAGCTCGATCATATCGGTCATGTCAGCCCCGCGGCGCAGGCTGCTGCCTGCCACCACCAGTCCGTGGTTCTGCATTATCGCGGCGATCCCCGTCATACCGATCGCTTCCGCCACTTTATCACCCAGCTCGTCCGTACCCGGCATGATGAACGGCACGACCGGTAGGTCGCCGAAAAAGGCGGCATCCGCGGAGATGGGGATGAATTGGGTGCCGGTCAATGCCATCAGGGTGGTATGGATGGCGTGGGAGTGGATCACCGCGGTGATGTCGGAGCGCATCTTGTAGATCGCGCAATGGACGCGCCGCTCGCTGGAGGCAGGATAATCGGTATCGCTGATAATCTTGCCTTCCAGGTTGATGCGCACCATCATATCCGGGCGCAGGTCGCCTTTGAAGATGGCGCTGGGGGTGATCCAGACCTCGTTCGGGTTGTCGTCGCAGCGGGCGCTGATGTTGCCCCCGGTTGGCGTGATCAGCCCCTTGGCATACAGTTCGTTGGTGACCATCAGGATCTGATCGCGTATATCGCCCACCCGCACCTGCACTGGGGCGGTAGGGATATAAGCTGCGGCGGGTTGGGCTGCAGCCAGGGCAGCCACAGCGGGGGATGGGGCCGCGGTGGGAGTTGCAGCGAGCCGGGTCAGGTCGCCCGGGTCACCGACCCTGGCGCGGGCTTCGCTGTACAGACGGCCCATGTTCCCCTGGATACGGATGAAAGACATGGCCTTACCGGTATCCCCGCTGAATGAGAGTTTCCCGCTGGTGGCGGCCTTGGTGGCATTGATCCGCCCGGTGAACATGCCGTTCAGGATATCCGCGCTCATCTTGAGC
>Ga0315286_10002352_pt1 | contig 17625 bp, 13 predicted proteins | sample YL17G10_0_MG_FD_205038 | JGI IMG/M metagenome (GOLD analysis project Ga0315286, IMG submission 205038) | Sediment microbial communities from Yellowstone Lake, YNP, Wyoming, USA - YL17G10_0 | ecosystem: Environmental > Aquatic > Freshwater > Lake > Sediment | place: USA: Wyoming | collected...
ACTCCGTCAGGTGCCGGCGGGTCTTGGATTTCTCTGCCCGGAACGTGGGGCCGAAACAGTAGACGCGGCCGAGCGCCATCGCGTTGGCTTCGTTGTAGAGTTGTCCGCTCTGCGTCAGATAGGCCGTGACATCGTCAAAGTACTGGACCGGGAAGAGCGTCGTTGTCCCTTCGCAGGCCGCCGGCGTGAAGATCGGCGTGTCGGCCAGGATGAAGCCCCGGTCGTCGAAGAAGCTCCGCACGGCCGCAATCACCTCCGCGCGCACGCGCAGGATGGAGTGCTGCCGCTCTCCGCGGATCCAGAGATGGCGCCGGTCCATCAGGAAGTCGACGCCATGCTCCTTGGGCGTGATCGGATACTCGGCCGAGGCGCCGACGATCTCCAGTGACGCCACGTCGAGTTCATACCCGCCCGGCGCCCGCTTGTCGGCGCGGACTTTGCCGGAGACGATGAGCGAGGTCTCCTGGGTCAGGTGGTCGGCGGCCAGGAACGTCGCCTCGTCCACGGAGGCCTTCGACATCACACCCTGGATGAAGCCGCTCCCGTCGCGGATCGTGAGGAAGTGGATCCTGCCGCTCGATCGCCGGTTGTGCAGCCAGCCGCGGATGACGACCTGCTGCCCGTCGTGTCGAGCGATGTCCTCGATGTACGCAATGGTGCCTTCGTGCTTCATCACACGCTCCCAGGGGGTGAATCCCTTATTGTAACGGATTCGCGCGGACGGCCGTCACAACCGCGCCTCAGCTCATCTCACAAGTCTGACGTGTGCCCGATGGGCCGACTGACGACTGGTACCTCAATGAGAGGCCCGGGTGTGTTGGTCGCCAAGGCAGGCGGGAAGGAGCCACGAGCGCGGGGATGGACAGCGTCGCTCCCCCGTCAGGTCAAAGCCGCACGCGCTCGACGCCCGGGTACTGGTCGAATCCAGCATCGAAGCTCATAATCGTCGAGATGCGCCGGGTCTCCATGACAGCCAGGTGGACGGCATCGCGCGCCGAGAGTCGGGGCTTCCCCAGGACGATGCGCTTGGCCCGTTCGACCACGTCGCGATCGATCAGGCAGACTTCGTCTACCACGCCGAGCAGAGCGTCGAACGCCGGCTGAATTGCGCTCCGCCTGCCAATAGCCGTGTACCGGTGGAGAATCTCCTGCAGTACTTCGGCGTCGGTGACCAGTCGCGCGCCCGACGAAATCGACTGTTCGAGCAGCCGTTGCGCGTCGACCTTGTGGGGATGCGGCCCTCCCACCAGGTACATCGGGATGTTCGAGTCGACAAACACCGTGTCAGCCACCGGTGTAGCCTCGTTCGATCTCCACGAGCATCTGGTCGATGTCAGCCGTGGGGAACGCGTGGCGCGCCGCACTCCGAACGACCTCGATCTTCTTGCGGCTGTCGGATTCCGGCTGCCGCTGCCGGACTTCCCGCAGTGCCTGCCGCACCCACTCAGCGACGGTCATCCGGCGGGTCTTGGCGAATTGCCGAATCTCCCGCCACTCATCCTCGGGGAGCAGCACCTGCAATCGAACACTCATGCATTGTAGTGTAAATGACTCATGCTAATGAGTCAACTCGCTCGTCCGCGAGAAGTCCTCCCTGTTCGCGCACCGACCGCGGCAGCGACGACAGCGTGTCGCGCTCGATCTGGCAGTCGATGCCGGGTCCCACGTATCTGCCCAATGCGGCCTGCGTCAGAAGGGCGATAATACGCCTCATGTCCAGTGTGTCCCGTGTCACCGCCCCGCTTCGGTCGCTGTTGAAGACACAGTTTGGCTCCGGTGGCGCCGGTGGCGACCTGCGCTATGCCGTACGCTCATTGCGACGCGCGCCGTGGTATTCGGTGACGGTCATCGGCGTGATCGCGCTCGGCATGTCGCTCGCGACCACCGTGTTTGCGGTCGTGGATGGGGTGTTGTTCAAGCCGCTGCCGTATCCCGATGCCGGCCGCCTCTTCGGCATCCAGCCGGGCTATGCCCGAGGGGTTCTACCCGAGCCTGGAAGGGCGAGCGCGGTCGACATCGCCAATTGGGCCGAAGCCTCCGGTGCCGGCGTCACGGGTTTCTCGGTGGGAAACCAGTTCGGCCTCGGCGAAGGCGCGAACGAGCCGACGTATGGCGTCGCGCAGGTTCAGCAGGACTTCTTCAATGTCATCGGCGTGCATCCGCTACGAGGCGGTTTCTCATCCGCCGATTTCACCCTGCCATCGAATGTCTTTCCCGCGGTGATCAGCTATGAACTCTGGCAAGGTCACTTCCTCGGCGATCCCAACATCGTCGGGCGCCGAGTGATTGGCGATCCATCGAGAGGTAGTGGCTACCAGGTGGTGGGCGTCATGCCAGCCGGGTTCCTGTTTCCTTCGGTCAACACGAGCGTCAGCCTGATTGCACCGTTTTCGGGGGGATTGGATCGCGGACGCAATTTCCCTGAGGTGATTGTCCGAGCGCCTGCCTCGTCGACTGCCGCGGTGCTTCGAGCGCGGATTGAGGCGGGTATGCAGGCGACCGCTTCGCTGTTTCCGAGCGCGCCGCAGCCGACACCAGGTGCGAGGCCGGACGTCTCGGTTGCCGGGCGGCCCTACGATCACGCGGGTGTGGTGCCATTGGCGCAGGTGATGGGCGCCCGTCAACGTCCGCTGTTTGCGGCGATCTTTGCCGCCACGCTGGTGCTGGTGGCGCTGGGCGCGCTCAATACGTCGGGTTTGATGGCCACTCGGGCGCTGGATCGAGCGCGCGAGTTGGGTGTGCGACGGGCGCTTGGAGCCGGATCGGCTTCGATTGCCCGTTTGCTGATTGCCGAAGCCGTCACGCTGATCGGCGTCGGATCTGCCCTCGGGCTATTGGCGGCGCCGTGGCTCTTGCACGTCGGTCTTCTGCTCTTGCCCGTCAACATTCCGCTGCTGAAGATGCCGGCGATTGACTGGCGCGTCGCGGGTTTCGTCGTGCTCAGCGCGCTCGCACTGACGGGCCCCACCACCATCTGGCCCATTCGCAAGGCGCTTCGCGTCTCGGCCGCGTCGCTCGGCGACGGCGGCCGGTCGAGTGAACGCCATCGCTCGGTTGGACGACAGTTGGTGGTCGCGCTGCAGATTGCCGGCGCCGTGGTGCTCACGGTCACAGGTGGACTGCTCGTCAGTTCGTTGCTTGCGGTTTACGCGCATGAGTCTGGCGTTCAGACCGACGACGTGGTATCCATCGGCGTCACGGTCCAAGGGCCGGGCGCGATCAGCTGGAGGTCTCCGGAGCGAACGGCCCGGGTCGACGGGCTTGTATCTGGCCTGCGCGCGATGCCAGGCGTGTCGGCGGTGGCCGCGACGTCGGGGCAAATCCTGCGCGGCACCGGCTGGACCCAGTGGTTTCATCCTCCAGACCAACGCGCCGGCGCGAACAAGGTGTCCGTCGACGTCAGCGTGATGGCGGTGACGTCCGAGTTCTACCAGGTGATCCGTCCGGTCGTCGTTGCCGGGCGGTTGCCCACAGACGCTGAACTCTCGCGCGACGCGAACGTCGTGGTGGTGAGCGAGAGCCTGGCGCGGGCGTTCTGGCCCGGCTCCGCGCCCATTGGGCGCATGCTGGCCTATCGTGAGGATTCGCAGCCATTCACTGTTGTCGGTGTCGTTCAGGACGCGCACTTGTGGCGGCTCGATGACGACACGGCCGCGATCTACGGGCCGTATTCACGTCTCTCGCGCAATTCGTCGCTGCGTGTGTTCGTGCGAGCGACCACCGGCCACGTCGGGGAACTGGTAAACGACACGCCAGGTGCGATCGAGCGGCTGGATCCGATGATGCGGGCTCGCGGCGCCATGACGCTCGACGATCAGCTCACTGGCTCCATCCAGCCACGCAGGCTGCAGTCCTGGATGTTCGGGTCGTTTGCCGCGTCGGCACTCGCGATCGTGTGCGTGGGCGTCTTTGGTCTCACCGCGATGGCCAACGCGCGCCGCACGCGGGAAGTGGGCATTCGGATGGTGCTCGGTTCGACACGGCCCCGCGTCGTTGTGATGCTCGTGCGTGAGCAGGTCGCGGCCGTCGGCGTGGGGTTGATCGCTGGCGCGGTCGGCGCCGCGTGGGTCGGGCAGTTCCTTCGTTGGTATCTGTACAAGTTGAGCGCCTACGATCTGCGCGTGTGGATGCTGGCGACGCTCGCGATCGTGTCCGTCGCCGCGATCGGCACCGTGGTTCCCGGCCTGCGCGCGAGCCGCGTGGATCCGGCGCAGGCCCTGCGAGCCGAGTGACAGCAGGACATCCGGTCATCGGATCATCTGGAGATCTGGAGTCTCGCTCTTCAGATGACGAGATGACCCGACGTCAGGATGACCAGATGACCTCAGGCCGTCTGGCGGCACACGAGGGCGTGATGACCCTCGCGTGCCCGTGCTGCCCGTGTCGTCCGTTCTCGTGCTGCTTGCAAAGGACACCGCCGACGTCACGCTCGCGGTGAGCGCCGTGCTCCTGCGGCTGTATCCCGTATCAGCGCTCCTCTTCGGGACGCTGAGAAGTCGGAATTCGCGATTGATGCAAACCGGGTGGATTCACTGTTCCAGACGAAAAGTGACCCGATCGCTTTTCGCGGGGCGTCGGCGCGCTACCGCAACTCTTCGATGTGCGTCGCGAGCAAATCCCGCAGCCGGGAAAATCGCGGGTACTTCGTGAGGTTGGTGCGCGCGTGCCGAAGCGTACGCGGCATGTACTGAATGTAGACCGGGTTCCGGCGGGTGGCGATCTGATAGCCGAAAGTGCCGAGGGCCTTCAAGTTGCGCTGCAGTGCCATCAGGTCGAATCGTCGTCTGAATTCATCGAGGCCGACCTGCGACGTCGGGGCGCCCTTCAGCGCGAGGAAGTAAGCGATGAACTGCTGGACGGCGTCCTCGCCGATGTCCACGTACGAATCGCGCAACAGGGAGACCAGGTCGTAGGTATCAGGGCCCATCCGGGCGTCCTGGAAATCGATGATGAAGAGCCGGTCTCCGCGCAGCATCAGGTTGCGGCTGTGATAGTCGCGATGGCAGAGGACACGCGGTTCACCGGCGAGTTCCTGCACGATGGCCCCGCACTCCTGGCTGATGGCTTCGCGCGCGGCGGGAGGGATGGTGGCGCCCCGGTATCCGACGACGAAGTGCTTGACGAAGAAGTCGAACTCCCAGGTCAACTTCTCGACGTCGAAGGCGACCGTAAACGGTATGTAGCGGTCGGACGCGAGTCGCCGGCCGTGCTCCTGAATGGCAGCGATGAACTGGATGGCCTGGCGGTAGAGCGCCGCATGGGCCGCCTCGGCGGCCGCGCCCACGTGCGCCTGGAGCGTGACGTCGCCCAGGTCCTGCTGGACCAGGATGCCGAGGTCTTCGGCGTGCCCGAGAATGGCCGGAATCGGGACAGGGACCTGGGCGAGCAGCTTCGCGACGTTCACGAAGGGCAGGGCGTCGTAGCTGAAGGGCGCCGCGTTCAGCGCCAGCACGAACGTCGCGCCGGCCCGCGGAATCACCCGGAAGTACCGCCGGTCGGACGCATCGCCGGTCAACGGCAGCACACGGGCGCCCGCCTCGGTCAGGCCCGCCCGATCGAGATAGGCGTTGATCTGATCCGGGAGCGGGACATCCGGGCCACTCTTGAGCGTTGACATCTCAGCGCGTCCTCTCTGCGATAATCACTCCCGGAGTGATTGTTCTTCGGGTCCCAACGGCGTCACGCCGCCAGGACCGCGTGCCGGGCTGGAGCCCGGCGATCCCAGGGGTGTCACGCTGACCAACCGTCCGATCCGTCGCGAGCCTGGGATCGCCACGCTCCAGCGTGGCACGCGGGATTCGGGATACGTCCGTCAGGGGCGCGATTCATCGCGCCCGCTGACCGAATCCGTCGATCCGCGACACAAGCAAGTCTCCGACGACGCGCTCACCGGCCTCGGCCGGCGGGCCGTCGAGACGCCTGAGTATCGATCGTTCGTAACGCGCGCCGTCCGGAATCGAGACACCACCGGCGATGACCGACCGATCGAGCGTCACGCCCCGTCCGACTCGCACATCATCCCACAGGACGCAGTTGGTGATACGCGCGCCGTCGGCCACGGTCACGCCGCGCCCGAACAAGCCGTCGCCCGCCGTGACGCCGCCCGGGAGCAGGTCGTCGGCCACGGTCACGCCGCGCCCGAACAAGCCGTCGCCCGCCGTGACGCCGCCCGGGAGCAGGTCGTCGCCCACGGCCACGCCGCGCCCGAGCAAGCCGTCGCCCGCCGTGACGCCACGCCGGATCAGGTCGTCGCCCACGGCCACGCCGCGCCCGAACAAGCCGTCGCCCACCTGCTCGATCCGCGCGAGGTCGAGGCACGTGTCGAGGTAATCTGCCGCGGTGCCGATGTCGCGAAACGACGCGCCGCTGACAAACGCGCGCACGCATCCCGGACGTCTCGCGATCATGTCGTGGTAGATGCCATCAATGGTCTCGGCCGGCACATCCGGGTCAAGCGGAGCGAACACCTCCGCGTCCACGGCCTGCACGCCGATGAAGTGCAGGCCCGTGTTCGCGGGCCCGCGTGGCGTGAACCCGGTGACCCGTCCATCCCCGTCAACCGTGACGCCGCCGTAGTGAAGCGGGTCCGGATTGGGGACGAGCGCCAGGGTCACCTGTGCGCCCGACTGCTGGTGGTCTGCCGCCAGCGCGGCGAGACTGACGTCTGTCAACGTGTCACCGTTGACGACGAAGAACTGGTTTGCGTCCACCAACTGGAGTGCTCGGGCCGGGCCGCCCGCGCTTCCGAGGATGGTGCGTTCCCACGAGTAGCGCACCTCGACGCCAAACCCGGTGCCGTCTCCGACCGCTGCCGTCACCGTCGCTGGCAGATGATGCAGATTGAGCACGGTCGAGCGGACGCCCGACCCGGATAGCCACCGGAGAATGCGCCCGACAAGCGGCACCCCTGCGACCGGCAGGGCCGGCTTGGCGCACAGCAGCGACAGCGGGCGCAAACGGGTGCCGAGGCCGGCGGTCAGCACCATCGCGGGCCACGCGGGACCGTGCGCGAATCGCCTGTCGCCAGCCGCCGTCATTGGGAGCGGCCCGAATCGTCGAAGACCATGTCCTGGCCCCTGAATCCGAGCGCTTCGCGCGTCTTCATGAAGAGCCGGTAGTACGAATCGAGGATGAAGTCGCCGGGCCCTTTGCCCATCGCTGCGGCCATCGCGGTGATGCCATCGGAGGTGCCCTCGATCTCAACGAAGGTGCCCACCGGTGTTTCGTCCACGGCAACGATGACGCCCTCGGCCGTGAACTCCTCGCGGTACTTCTCGTACCTGAACCAGGCGCGCAAGCCGAGGCGGTCGAAGATCGCTCGCAGCATGTCGCCGTCGGCCGCGGCGGTTTCGAACTCCTCGCGCAGCTTCATCGGCCCCGGCTGCACCGGCCCCTTATACGTCAGGATGCTCGTCGACCCGTCTCGCCGGATGCGCAGCACGCAACGCAGTTGGCGCAGCGATTCATCGTCGGTGTCGAACAGGCTGTCCTGCTGCAGTCGCCGCGGACGAAGCGGCGTGGCTCCGGCGGCGAGGACCGTTCGGCGGGCCTGGTCGGGCGTGTCGAATCGAAGCTTCACTTCCCGTTCGAGCATGCGCCCACCATCCGGACACGGTTCATGGGTCCTATCTTACCGAATGACACACCTTCTTCGTCATTCCGGCGAACGCCGGAATCCAGCCAGCGCACCTCTCTGGATACCGGCTTCCGCCGGCATGACGATCTCGATGTGAGGTCCCTCTTCTCGCCGGGGCGACCAGGCACGTGAATCAGATGGCCAGATGACACCCATAGCACATGCTAGCTCCCTCCCGCTCGAGCTCTGGTGGCGGTTTCCACGTTCTTGCCGAAGACGAGTACCGAATGGCTGCTGCCGAGCCCCCCGGGTACGAGGAGCGACTTGAGCGCGAGGCGATCGCGCAGCCGATCGGGACGTTCGAGATCGCCGACCAGCCCGCTGCGCTCCACCAGATCGAGCAGGAACCGCGACTGGCTCGAGAACATCAGCGGCGACAGGCCCGCCCGCGCGGCTTCGCGCCTGAGCGTCGTCAAGTCGACGTGCGACGTCAGATCGCGTGTGCCCGGCGCCGCGAGCCACGCCGGCGTGCCCCGGCGACCCGGTTCCGGCGGATCGGCCATGTGCCGCGCGAACGCCGTGAGCGTGGCGACGGCGTTCGGCTGGTCGTACATCGTCCGGGCCTCGTAGCCGTAGTCGATCAGGATCACGAAGCCGCGCGCAAGACGGCGTGATGCCTTCTGAATCCAGTCGACCGCGGCCAGATTGACGTCGACGACGGCGCCAGGGTGGAGCGTGATGCCGAGATCCTCGAAGTACCGGGCCAGTCGTTTCGTCGAGAGCGGTCCCAGGCGTTCGACCAGCGACTCGCCGTCCACGTCGATGTAGATCTCGCCCAGGCCCGTGGGAGTCATCACCACCAGATGCACAGGAAGCGCATCGAGCAGTTCGTTGGCGACGAGCACGCCGGCGCCAATATCATCGGGCAGGTCGGACGATGACGAGGTCAGCTTGCGTGCATGAGGGCCGAGCACGTCGGCTTGCGCATCCCGTGCCGCCGCGCTGCGCTCGACCAGGTGAAGCTGGATCGTGTCGTAGAGCGACGGATCCCGCCGCGCGAGCGCGTCAAGGATGTCGCGCGACAGGCGCCCGTTGCCGGCGCCGGCCTCAACCAGGTGGAAGTCGCCTGGCCCGGCGCCTGGCGGCAGTTGATGAAGCAGTTCGGCGATCTGGACAGCCAGCAGCTCGCCGAAGAGGGGGCTCACATCGACGCTGGTCACAAAATCGCCCGCGCGGCCCGATCGTTGGACCGCGCGGGCGTAATAGCCGGCGCCTGGCGCGTAGAGCGCCACTTCCATGTACTCGGCTACGGTGATCGGGCCCGACCCCCGGATGCGATCAACGAGGACCGCGCGGCAGTCGAATTCCATCGCGTGGCCGTTCAGGTGAGGCTACTCCTTCGTGATGACGACGAACCGCTGCTGCCCCTGACTCCAGAGCAGGATCTGGACCGCGCCGCCCGTCTGCACCGCCGCCAGCGCCTTGCTGGCCTCGGAGACGGTTTCGACCGGCCTCCGGTTAATGCGCAGGATGACGTCACCGGGACGGACACCATCGCGCGCCGCCGTGCTGGTCGGATCGATGTCCGTGACGAGCACGCCCCGCGTGCCGGACGGCACCTGAAGCCGGCGCGCCATGTCCGCGCCGAGCGGGCCCAGCGTGATGCCAAAGCCGCTGCCAACTTCTTCGTCGCTCGGGCCCGCCGCGCTGCGAGTCGTCTCGGCGTCGAGGTTCAGTTCCTCTACGGTGACCGACAGGCTCTTCTCGGCCTTGTCGCGAAGCACCTTGATCGGCACCGACGCGCCCGGCTTGGTGTTCATGACGATGGTGACCAGCGCGTTCCGGCCCGCGACGGGCTTGCCGTTGAATTCCACGATCACGTCGCCGGGCTCGATGCCGGCCTTGACTGCCGGGCTGTTCGCGATGACCTCGGAGACCAGGGCGCCCTTGCGTTCCTTGAGGCCGAAGCCGGCCAGCGCGTTACGCTGTACATCCCTCACGTTCACGCCGATCCGGCCCCGCACGACCTTGCCCTTCTCGAGTTGCGGCAGGATGTCCGTCACGGTGTTGATCGGGACCGCGAATCCGATCCCGATGTTGGCGCCGCGCGCGCTGTCGGTATAGATCGCGCTGTTGATACCGATCACCTCTCCGCGCAGGTTGAGCAGCGGCCCGCCCGAATTGCCCGGATTGATCGCCGCATCGGTCTGCAGCACATCCTCGAAACGGCCGTCCGCCACCTGCATCGGCCGCCCGAGGGCGCTGATGACACCCACGCTCACCGTATGGCTCAAGTTGAACGGATTGCCAATCGCCATCACCCAGTCGCCGGGCTGCATCTGCGTGGAATCGCCGAGCCGGGCCTCGGGGAGCGCATGGCCCACCTTGTCGGTCAATTGGATCAGCGCCGAGTCGGTCAACTGATCGCGCCCGACGATCCTGGCCTGGTAGACCTGGTCCTCGTCGCCGTACAAGCCGACTTCGATCTTGGTCGCACCCTCGACCACGTGATTGTTGGTCAGGATGTACCCGTCCTTGCTGATGATGAAGCCCGTGCCGGCCGCCTGCGTCACTTCCTCACGCGGTTGACGGTTGCGCGGCTGCTGGAAGAACCGGCGGAGCTGATCTTCGTTCCCGCCGAACATGTCGGTCAGATCCTGGGCCTGCCGCTTGGACGTGGTCCGGATATTCACCACCGTGGGCGTCACCGCCTTGGCAATGGTCCGGAACGTCTGCGCGTCCACCGGGCCGGCCGCCGGTGTGCTCGCGCCAACCTGAGGGACAAGCGTCTGCGCGTCCGACCGGGGCGACAAATCGAGACGTGAGGCAATCACCATCCCCACTGCCACCGACGCCACGGCAATGAGCACGGCGTAGAAGAACGTAGTCTTACGACTGGACATACCAACCCTCCCAAGAACAATCTGGTCCCGGCGGCCCGACCTCTGCTCTGCCCAAACGACTTCGTCGGATGACGGAGGGGGCCTCCAGAAAGTATACGCCGAGCCTGTGTCTGTTTGACGCTTGGTCAGGCCGGGAAGTTTGACCGGCGCGGCCGCCGGCGGTCCGGACACGTCTATAATCAGATGGAGGGCCCTGCCCTTACCCAGCGTCACATGTGACATCCTGCGGCCATCCGCGGCGACCACTGCCTGTCGTCCAAACGGCTGCCGAAAAGAGAGACCGTGTTCAGAACAGCGACAACTGTCCTCGCTATTGCCCTCGTCTCCGCCACCCTGGCCGGTCAGCAGCCGCGGCCCGCGGGGGCGCAGGCCACGCCACGTCAGCAGGTTCCGCCGATTACGTTCCGATCGGAAGTCAGTTACGTCGAAGTCGACGCCGTCGTCGTCGATGCGCAGGGGAACTTCGTCCGGAAGCTCAACCAGGGAGATTTTCAGGTCTTCGAGGACGGCAAACCCCAGAAGGTGTCGGCGTTCTCGCTGGTAGACATCCCGGTCGAGCGCACCGAGCAGCCCGCGTTTCTCGGCCGCGCCGTGGAACCCGACGTCCAATCGAACGCGAAGACCCCAGACGGCCGGCTGTACGTCCTCGTCCTCGATGACATCCACACCGACCTGCGGAGGACCGGGCAGGTGAGGCGGACAGCGAAGCAGTTCGTGGACAAGTTCCTCGGCGCCAACGACCTCGCGGCAGTCGTCCATTCCAGCGGGCGCGCGGACGCCAGCCAGGACTTCACGAACAACAAGCTTCTGCTCAATCAGGCGATTGATCGGTTCTCGGGGCGGAAGCTCCGCTCTGCCACGCTCAACAAGATCGACGACGCCCTGTTCAAGCGGAACAACCCGATGAGAGGGGACGGGCCGCCGGTCGACACCGAGGAACAGGAGCGCGCCTACAATGCGCGCTCGCTCCTGTCGACGATTACCAGCCTGGCCGATTACCTGACGGGGATCCATGGCCGGCGCAAAGCGATCGTGATGTTCAGCGAAGGCATCGACTACGACATCAACCGGCCGATGGAGATGTCCGAGGCGTCCACGATCAGGCAGGAAACCGCTGACGCGATTGGCGCCGCGACCCGGGCCAATATCAACATCTACGCGCTCGATCCACGCGGCCTGACCAACGCGGGCGACGACGACATCAATCTGATTGGACTGCCGCCTGACGATCCCAACGTGAATGCGCTCGGTGTGGCGGCGCTCCGCGAAGAGATATACCTGTCGCAAGCCAGCCTCGACACGCTGGCCGAAGAGACCGGCGGGTTCGCCATCACGAACACGAACAACTCGGCCAGTAAACTGCAGAAGATTGTCGACGACAACAGCTCGTACTACGTGCTCGGCTACTACCCGACCAACGAGAAGCGCGACGGCCGCTACAGGAAGATTGAGGTTCGGCTGACGCGGCCGGGGCTGATCGTGCATGCCCGCAAGGGCTATGTCGCTCCTTCGGGGAAGGTGCCGGCGGCCAGGAAGGCCGACGCCTCCAATACGACGTCTCCTGCCGTGCGGGATGCCCTCAACAGCCCGCTGCAGACGACGGGACTGACCCTGGCGATGTTTGCCGCGCCGTTCAAGGGACCAGCGCCCAACGCGACGCTGGCCATCGTCGCCCAGTTCAGTGGCAAGGATCTCGCCTTTGTCGAGAGGGATGGCAAGTTCACCAACCTTGTCGACATGTCCTACATCCTGGTCAACCCGCAGGGAAAGGTCGTCGCCGGGAACAAGGACACCATCAACATGGGCCTCAAGCCTGAGACCTACAAGCGGGTCATGCAGCTGGGCTTCCGGTTGCAGGCCAAGATCGACGTGCCGCCCGGGCGCTACTCGCTGAGGCTGGCCGTGCACGAGGGCGGCGGGCGCGTCGGATCGGTGTTTACGGACCTGGTGGTGCCTGATTTTCTCAAGGAGCCGCTGACGATGAGCGGGCTTGCCGTGACATCGGCAACAGCCGGGCAGGTGCCGACCGCCGGGGCGTTGAACTTGAGCGCCCTGCTGCCGGCGCCACCCACGACGGCGCGCGAGTTCACGTCGAAGGACCAGCTCGCCGTGCTGGCCGAGGTCTACGACAATCTCGGCGCGCAATCGCATACGGTCGAGATCACGACCACGCTGCGCTCCGACGATGGAAAGACCGTCTTCAGCAACACCGAGCGGCGTCAAAGTTCAGAGTTGGCTGGGGCGCGGGGCGGCTACGGATACACCTCAAGGGTGCCGTTGACGGATCTGGCGCCTGGACTGTACGTGCTGAAGGTGGAGGCGCGGTCGAGCCTGGGCAAACCCCTGAGCGTCGCCCGCGAAGTGCAGTTCCGCGTCATCCCTCTTTAGAACTTCTTCACCTGCTTGATCTTGATCTTCCCGTTGGCGTGCTCGAACTGGTAGCTGTCCCTGAACATCTTCGGATCGAGCGGCAGCTCCAGGGTCATGGTCGCCGTTTCGCCAGGCTGCAGCGGCTTCTTGAGCCGTTGGGGTATCGCCGACACCGGCTGAGGGCTGTTGGCCTTGTCCCACCAGTACTGGATGACCTTGAGGCCGGCAATCGACCCGGTCGGCGAGACGTTCTTTACCTGGATGGTCGTGCGGACGACCTTGGCCTTGTAATCGGGCTCAGGCTTGATCGGGATCAGCTGGATTTCGGCTTCTCCCTTGATGGGCGAGACATTCTTTGCCTGGGCAATGACGAGTCCGACCGACAGGGCGAGGATGACGAGCACCGCGGCGGCGGCGTAAACGAGACGAATCATATTCCCTCCAGGGGGCAGATTGAGGCCTTCCGTCACCGATAGCAATCGGCGCGATTATAGGACGCCCCGCCCGAAAGCTCAAATGGGGACAAGACGGGGCAGGGGCGCCGCCTACATCTCGCCGTTCCAGTCCTCGGGCTCCGGACTGGCGGAACGATACACCTCGAGGTGCCACTTCCCGCCGCCCCACGGCTCGATGACTTCTGTGACCACGACGTCGACCACGATTTCGCCAAACGTCCGCGCCTCCGGGTCGCCTTCGAGATGGTACGCCGGGTCGTCCCAGAGGAAGGACGGATAGAGCACGAGCGTCAGAAACAGGTCGTACCCGTCGTCAATCACGATCAACTGCCCGCACGGCCGTTTGAGCGTGGAGTGGTAGACCAGGTACTTCTCGGCGCTGTGTGCCCTGATGTAGCGCTTGACGGCGAATTCCTTCGCGACGATTTCCTCAACGGCGATCTTTTTGTCCCAGCAGTCGGCGCAGTAGCGCTCGTCACCCCGGGGCTCCGACACTTCTTTGGCGCCGCAGAGCGCACACCGGACCTTTTCCGCCGATTTTCGCGCCATCGACGAAATCTTATCCCAGAATCACGTCGAGCGGTCTGCTGACGATGCCGCGGGCGCCGTTTCCGGGTAGGATCGGCCGATGGATCGTCCGCCACATCTGGGACTGCGGCATCTCGCGCTGAACGTCCGGGACGTCGTGCGCATGAAGGCGTTCTACGTTGAGGTGATGGGCTTCGGCGTGGAGTGGGAGCCCGATCCAGACAACGTGTACCTCACGTCGGGGCAGGACAACCTGGCGCTGCACCGGGTGGCTGAGATGGCGCCAGCCGGGGTGGGCGCGCTGGATCATCTCGGCGTCATCGTGGCCGGACCCGATCAGGTGGACGCGTGGGCGGCGTTTCTCGAGTCGCGCGGTGTCGCGCTCGACATGCGTCCGAAAGCGCATCGCGACGGCGCCCGATCGTGTTATTTCCGCGACCCGGAAGGCAACCGGGTGCAGGTCATCCATCATCCGTCAATCAGCGGCGCGATCTAGGCCGACCCTGGGCGCTGGCTCGCTGCGCTAGCCGGGCCCGTCGCCCTTCCCGAGTCCGAGTCCCAGCACCGGGCCGTACATCTCCTCGACATACTGCTTCATCATCCGTCGAGTCGTGAATGCCGGCATGGCCGTGCGAATCGATTCCTTGACCACCTGGACCCACGCGCGCGGGAGGTCGTTCGAGTCGAGTTCGTAGAAGGCGGGGACGATCTTCGTTTCAAGCAGTGTGTAGAGCGCGTCGGCATCGGCCGCGTCCTGAGCCGCCGCGTCGTGCCCGGTCGTGTGGCCGTCGATGAGCCACCCGTTTGAGCCGTTGAAGCCTTCCGCCCACCACCCGTCGCCGACGCTCAAATGGGGGACGCCGTTGATCGCGGCTTTCATGCCGCTGGTGCCGCTGGCTTCGAGTGGCTTGCGCGGGTTGTTCAGCCACACGTCGCAGCCGTGCACCAGGTAGTGCGCCACGTGCAGGTCGTAGTCGTCGACAAACGCGACGCGGCCTCCGAAGGCCGGATCGGCGGCTTTCCTGTAGACCTGCTGCAGGTGGTGTTTGCCGGTGTCATCGGCCGGGTGTGCCTTGCCGGCGAAGACCAGCTGCACCGGCCGGCGGAAGGCGTTCATGATTGAGGCGAGCCGCTGCGGGTCGCGGAAGATGAGTTCGGGACGCTTGTAGGCGGTGAAGCGCCTGGCGAAGCCGATCGTGAGCGCTCTCGGATCGAGCAGCGTGCCGGCGGCCACGACCTGGGCGGCGCTGCCATAGTACGTGCCCCAGCCGGCGCGGGCCCGGTCCCTGATGAATCGGAACATCTCGCCGCGGAGGTGCCGCCGCACCTTCATCAGTTCGTCGTCGGGGATGTCGAGGACGCGATCCCAGAACTCCGGCTCGTCGATCCGATCCCGCCAGTGGGACCCAAGCGCCCGGTCGAACAACTGCGCCATCGGCGTGGCGAGCCACGTGCCGACGTGGATGCCGTTGGTGACGGCCCGGATCGGAAGCTTCTCGGCAGGCGTTCCCGGCCACAGGCCGGCCCACATGTTCCTGGTGACCTCACCGTGAAGTTTGCTCACGGCGTTGATGCCCGACGACGAGCGCATGGCCAGTGCCGTCATGTTGAACAGGGGTCCGAGGCCGTTGTCGAAGCTGCCGAGGGCCAGAAAGTGCTGCCGCCATCCCTGCGGGTCGGCACGTGCCGGCCCGATGTAGGTCTCGATGAGGTGGAACGGGAACGCGTCGTGCCCGGCTGGCACGGGCGTATGCGTCGTAAAGACCGTGGTCCTGCGCACCTCGGCCATTGCCTCGTCGAACGAGGCGCCGCGTTCCTGCAGGTCCCAGAGCCGCTGGAGCACGACGAATGCTGCGTGTCCCTCGTTCAGGTGGTAGAGCGAGGGCGTGATCCCCATGGCCTGGAGCACGCGGACGCCGCCGAGGCCAAGGACGATTTCCTGCTGGATGCGCGTTTCCTGGTTGCCGCTGTAGAGACGCGCCGACAGCTCGCGATCCCAGGCGGGATTACCCTCGATATCCGTGTCGAGCAGGTAGAGCGACACGTGGCCGGCGCGGACGTACCAGGCCGCCACCTTCAGCGTGCGATCCGCCAGCGGCACCTCCACGATGCACCGCTGGCCGTCTGCCTGCATGGCCGGTTCGATCGGGGCGTCAGTCCAGTCGAGCCGCTCGTAGGCCTCGAGCTGCCAGCCGTCAGCGCTCACTTTCTGATGGAAGTACCCCTGTGGATACATGAAACCCACGCCGACAAACGGCAGACCGAGGTCGCTGGCCTCCTTGCAGATGTCGCCAGCCAGCACGCCAAGACCGCCAGCGTAGATCGGCAGCGACTTGTGGAGCGCGAACTCGGCGGAGAAATAGGCGATCGTGCCGGCCGGATGCCCGTTCTTCGTGTGCGCCCACCAGCTGTCCTTGGCCGTACGCGCCTCGCGCAGGCCCCGAATCATGTCGTCGTAGAGTGCAAGAAATGTGCGGTCGCGCGCGACTTCCTCGAGACGCTCCGGGGAGATCGTGCGCAGAATCTGAACCGGGTTGTGGGCGGTTGATCGCCACAGCTGGTAGTCGAGCCGCCTGAACAACTCCCTCGCGCGGTCGTTCCAGCTCCACCAGACGTCCGAAGCCAGCTCGCCGATATCCTTGATTCGTTCGGGAAAACGCGGAAGCGAAGACGTCATGCCACAACACCCCGCGTCAATGGGAAAGAGTGCGAAGGTGAGTATCGTAACGGGGGGCGGCGCCTGCCGTCAAACAGGTTGTCGGCGGTCCCCGCCACGGATAGAATCAGCGGCGGACATCACAGCGTGAGTCATCACCGACCCACAGATGCAAGAAGCAAGAATGAAGGCCGGGTCTTCCGCCTTCGCGTTAAGCGTCGGCGGACCGCCGTCGCCTTGGCGGAGGCGGCCAGACCCGGCGACACCTGCAGGAGCCAACCATGAGCCGCAAAGTCAATCGTCGTGAATTCGTCCTGTCTGGTGCCGCGGCAGTCGCGGCGGCTGCGGCCGTTGCGCCCGAGGCCGCGCTGGGGCAAGCCCCGACGATGGTCGTGAAGAAGGCGGTCAAGCCGGTCGTCATCTCGTCCGCCAACGGTAATCGCTTCAAGAACGGCGGGGACGTGACCGGCGTCGAAAAGGCGTTCAAGCTGATCGCTGGCGGGACGGACGTGCTCGATGCGCTGATTGCCGGCGTCAATCTGTGCGAACTCGATCCGGCGGACACCAGTGTGGGGTATGGCGGCCTGCCCAACGCGGATGGCATCGTCCAGCTGGATTCGTCGGTCATGCACGGTCCGAAGAAGCGCGCCGGCGCGGTCGCCTGCATCGAAGGGGTTCGCACACCCTCACTGGTGGCCAAGGCCGTGATGGAGATGACCGATCATCATCTGATCGTCGGCAAGGGGGCGCAGGCGTTTGCGCGCAGTCTCGGGTTCACGATCGAGGACGACCTGAACACGGACCAGTCGCGCAAGCTGTGGCTGGAGTGGAAGCGCCGGACCGATCCGGATCACTACCTCGATCCCATCAAGCGGTCGGCGGCCTGCTACCAGAGCGGACTCCAGATGGTGAAAGACGGACTCATCGAGCTGGATCATCTCTGGGGCACCATCAACTGCAACGGGCTGAGCCCGAAAGGCGAGATCTGCGGCGTGACGACCACGAGCGGGCTGGCGTGGAAGATCCCGGGGCGCGTCGGCGACTCACCGATCCTGGGCGCGGGGTTGTACGTCGATGGCGAGGTCGGGGCGGCCGGATCAACCGGACGTGGCGAGGCGAACATCTACAACTTGTGCT
>Ga0315286_10002353_pt1 | contig 17624 bp, 16 predicted proteins | sample YL17G10_0_MG_FD_205038 | JGI IMG/M metagenome (GOLD analysis project Ga0315286, IMG submission 205038) | Sediment microbial communities from Yellowstone Lake, YNP, Wyoming, USA - YL17G10_0 | ecosystem: Environmental > Aquatic > Freshwater > Lake > Sediment | place: USA: Wyoming | collected...
GTGTTTTCTCCTGGAGGCAATGGCTCTGGCCGGACCAGAGTCTCACACAAAACACACGTCTGACTGGTACAACTTTTGGGGTACGCCCCTCAAGCGCAATGCTGGGCACCTTCAAGACAAGCCAGGCTTCACGCAACGAGTTCTTTGAACACATCGGGCGTAGCCCTCTCAGCTTTTAGCATCACGATTGCGGTATCAAGGGCCGAATCGTTCAAGAAGGAGGCCGAAATGACCAGCTTGTTCTCACTCATATCATTCCTGGACCATTCCTTTCTCCTCACCCAAGGTGCCAGCACAAGCGCGCTGACTACCCTCAAGGCCATTCTGACCACGGTACTTTTGGGGCTGGCCCTGTCTCAAGCGCTGGAGCAGGCTCTGCTGTACAAGTGGGTTCGCGTGCGAAATCTGAACAGGCGTCTGGTGGTGCGCTTGCACCGTTTCGGAGGAGCCACAGCGGTGCTCTTGATCCTCGCTGTGCTTGGCTTGTGCTGGTACACCTGGTTGGGGCTGGGCTATCCACTGAGCACGGTTCGCGTCGCGGCTCATGCGGTGCTGGGCGGCCTGGCTTCCGTCGTGTTGCTGGCCAAGGTGGCGATCGCCAACCGATTTCGCCAGTACATGAGATTCACCCTGCCCCTGGGGATTTCAGCCGGCTCGCTCCTCCTCGGTATTTTTTTGATCACTGCCCTGCCGCATTTCCTGGGACTGGTCTAGCCTGACGCGGCACCAGGCTAGCGACTGCACAATCAATTTGGCAGCCGAGACGGCGAACTCTTCGGACATCCCAGTCTCGGATGATGTGTACGACCTCCTTGTGGCACAAGAGACCGGGAAGAAGGGAGTGAGGATATCCGCGCTTGCTTCTACATACCTCTGAGCCGAAGTGAGGATCGGGACATTGCGGATGCTTGTCATTGAACTTCTCTACGCGCTGAGCGCGGTCCTGCTCGGCGTGTATGGGCTGAACAGCCTGATCCTGACCGGAATCTACCTGCGCCGCCGGCGTGACACCCTGCCAGATCCGCCGCCACCAGCAGAGTGGCCCTGGGTCACGGTGCAGCTTCCCATCTACAATGAGCTGCACACCGTCGAGCGGCTGCTGACAACCGTCGCCGGGCTGGACTACCCGCGCCACCGGCTGGAGATCCAGGCCCTGGACGATTCCACCGACGCGACCCGTCCGTTGGTGGCCCAAGTCGTAGAGCGTCTCCGTGAGCAAGGGGTGGATGTAGTCCACATCACGCGGCCGGACCGGGCAGGCTTCAAGGCGGGTGCACTGGCAGCAGGCCTGGCCCAGGCCACAGGGGAATTGATCGCCATCTTTGACGCCGACTTTATGCCAGCAGCGGACTTTTTGCTGCGGGTGGTCCCCCACTTTGCCGACCCCACTGTGGGCTGCATCCAGGCTCGGTGGGGCCACCTCAATCGAGACCACTCGGTCTTTACCCAGACCCAGGCCTTGGGCGCGGACGGCCACTTTGTCGTGGAGCAAGGGGCGCGGAGCCGGGGCGGGCTGTTCATGAACTTTAACGGAACAGCCGGCGTCTGGCGGACGGCCTGCATCGAGGATGCGGGCGGCTGGCAGGGCGACACGCTCACCGAGGACCTGGATCTCAGCTACCGTGCCCAGTTACGCGGCTGGCGGATCGCCTATCTGCCCCAAGTGGTTGTCCTGGCCGAGTTGCCACCCCAGGTCAGCGCTTTCAAGCTGCAGCAGGCTCGCTGGGCCCAGGGTAGCATCGAGACTGCATTGAAGCTCATCGGCTTCCTGCTCCGTTCCGACCAGCCCTGGCGAGTCAAGTTAGAAGGGGTGGTGCATCTGTGTGGATATCTGGTCCATCCGCTGATGATGGCAGTGATCCTGCTCTCTTTTCCTATGAGCTTCTCTCACAGTTGGCTATTGCTGGCCGCTCCCTGGTTGATGGTCACGGCGGTCGGGCCATCGCTAATGTGCGCGGTGGCCCAGGCTGCCGATGGTGAAGGCTGGCGCCATCGCCTGCGGTGGTTGCCACTGTTGGTGATGTTGGGGATGGGGTTGAGTTTGAGTAATACAGGGGCTGTGCTGAGGGCAGTGTTTGGGGTGCGCCGAGACTTCCAGCGCACGCCCAAGTTCGATCTCCGACAGTCCGGGGACACTTGGGTGGGCAGCGCCTACGCTCTGCGGGGCAATGCGCTGGTCTGGGCCGAACTGGTGCTGGCCGTCTCGTTGCTGGCGCTGCTCGCCATGCCCGGCTTCCGGTGGACCTTTGCACCATGGTTGCTGCTGTACGCCGGTGGCTTTGGCTACGTCGCCACCCTTGACCTGTACCAGAACTACCAGTTGCACCGCTGGCTAGCCAGGCAGCCCACGTGAGCCTCGTCACGGTAGAGGGTTCTCCATCGAACCGGGTCGGCCATAGCCAGGAAGCTGAGGTGACGCCAATGCTAATGGGCGTCGCGGTGCGTTGGCGCGCCCCGGAAATCCAGGACCTCCAAGCTGGAAATGGAGCCATGTTCACCCCTGAACTGTGCACAAGGCACATGGCCGACCATGCCGCTGTTGGGTACCGGCAGTGCATCGCCCGGCTCACCGGCAAGGGTTGTAGCCACGGGGAAGCGACATGAGGGAAAGGCTCAGCCGTCTGGCTGAAGGCGTTAGTATCTGGTCTTTAGCTGCCTTGGCGTTCACCCTACCCTTCTGGCGGCACTGGGTCCTCTTCCACCAGCCCCTAGACGAGGTGCTGTATGACTATCACGAAATCGTGTTGTACGCCACTGATCTCTTTCTATGGGTTGCTCTTGGCGGCTGGCTGTTGAGCCACCTCCTGAGCCGCAGCAGAGCCAAGTTGCGGTGGGGACCGGCCTTCTTGTTTGCCCCTCTGCTCGGGTTGCTGATGCTGAGCATCGCCGGCGTACCGCAGGCCGTTGACCCCGTGTACGCAGCCTACACGGTCGTGCGCCTGGTCTTCATATTTGTGCTGTACCTGATGGTAGTGAATGCCCCGCTTGAGAGAGGGCTGATTGCCTGGCCGTTGGCCGCCGGAATGGGCGTACAGGGAGCTGTTGGCGTGCTGCAGTTCCTGCTCGGACACACCCTCGGCCTGCAATGGCTCGGGGAGACGACCGCCGATGCTGCCTGGCCCGGGGTCAGTGTGGTCATGGTTGGGGTACAGCGCTGGCTACGAGCCTACGGTCTGACGCAACACCCCAATGTGCTGGGCGGCCTCCTCATGGCAGGTCTGTTGGTCGTTATCGGCTTCTATCTCATTCAGTTGGGCTCGCGCCGGATCGCACTCCTTGCCATGCTGGCTGTCGGTTTGGGTACCCTTCTCCTCACGTTCTCTCGAGCGGCCTGGTTAGGTACTGCCGCTGGTGGTCTGGCTATGTTGGGGGTTTTGCTCTGGGCGCAGCGGCAAGGTGCACGGCCGGTCCGGCGGTCCTCGCTGGTCCTACTTGGAAGTCTCATCCTGGCAGTGGTGCTGGTCTTCGTGGCAGCCAACTGGCCCCTGCTCAGGCCCCGGTTGGGCCTGGCCAGCCAGGGCGTCGAGATCCGCTCTGTAGAGGAGCGCGTGATGCTGGATAGAGCTGCCCTCGTCCTCATCCAGATGCGCCCTTGGTTCGGAGTTGGCCTGGGCAGTTTTCCAGCGGCCCTCTTCCGCCTTGTGCCCGAAGCGGTTTCCTCCTACCCGAGCTTCACGCCTGTGCATAACATATTCCTACTGGCGACGGCGGAGCTTGGTTTCCTGGGTGGCCTTCTCTGGCTATGTCTCATCCTGTCACCGTGGCTGGCCCTATGGCTGCGACGGCGGCAGGTCGAGATGACACCCTGGTGGGCGGGTTTGAGCGGAGCAATGGCAGCTCTGACCGTGGTTAGCTTTTTCGATCACTACCTGTGGTCATTTCAGCAGGGGAGGCTGATGCTCTGGCTGGTCTGGGGCCTATGGGCCCGCGAGTGGGCGCGGCTGCCGTTTTCTCGCAGGATGCGGGAGTCTACACAGGAGCCAAGTCCGTGAGCGACCTGTTGTTGGTCAACTCTTTGTTCCTCCGGATCGTGGCCAACGGCTTTTCTGCGGCGATGATCGAGTCAGGCTGCGCCAAGGACTTGGATCAATCGCGTGTCACCTGGCACGTCCTACCGGCTGGACAAGCCGCTGAGCTGATCCGCCTGTCACACGGCTCAGCCCTTGCGGTCGGCTGGGCGCCTGTTCATCCTGGACACGCCTGTCGCCAGGGAACCACAGCTAGGCACGGGCCGGGGCGACCGGCGCCTGGGCTGTCAGGAACTGCACGGAGCTCTCCGGGCGGCTGGATTGGAGCCCCGCAGGCTTTCGATCCTCCGGGGGTGGCGGTGGGCTCACCAGGTGAAGACCTGGCTCAGGCGGCCCCTATGGTTTTCTTGTCCGATGATCCTGGCCGATCGTGCGTGGCGAAAGACGAAGGACGAATGATCAACAGGTCTCTGGAAGTGGGCTGCCTGGCCTATGTCCTAGCACGACGCCTGCCTTCTGGGTGCGGCTACAGATGAACGCCAGACGCCGGGGTCTGATGGCAGCTCTGCCGCTGGAGCGGCTCGTCACGGCTGGTGCGCTCGTCCTGATGGCCGGGTTCTACGTGTTCTTTGTCCTACAGGTGCAGTGGACCGGGACCCGCTGGTGGGAACGGGCTGCGTACGAAACAGCACTCGGGCATAACATCTACATCATGGATTTCCGGATCTGGCTTACCCACTCCGAGGCGGAACCCTTTTTCGGCTATGGCGCGGGAAGCCTGTATGGGTCGGTTCCACTCTACCTCGCTGCCCGGGAGATCACCGGAGATGATACGCCGGACCTGTTCGCGCAGATGTGCGTGGTATGGGCTGGAGCAGCCCATGCCGGCCTCGTGCTCGTCGGCGCGCGGATCGTGCGGCAGCAATCCCGCAGTCGGGGTGCAGCCGCAGCAACCGCCGCGGTGCTGTCACTCAACCCTATCTTGCTGCGACTCGGTGCGATGGGCGATGCCATCGACGTGACCATGCTCTGCCTGTGCGCTCTATACCTGAGACACCTGCTTCGGGGGCAGTTCCGGCGCGCCGGGTTATTCCTATCTCTCGCTTTTGTCGTCAAACAATTTCCGCTCTTGCTGTTCCCCGACTTGATAATCCGCGCCGTACGAGCCCGCCGGCGGGACACGATAGCATGGAGCGTGCTACCCGCGGCCTGTCTAAGCTTCCCGTTTCTGCTGTGGAGCCCACGGGAATACCTGTTTATCCTGGCAGGCAACGTCAACGCATGGCGTGCGATCTATCGAGGAGAATGGTGGAATGTGTATGGGTTCCTTGCTGGCAGCGGCATTCCCGAGGCGTGGGTGAGGGCACTCAGCCTCGCCTTGCTGGCATGTGCCATGGGCCTGATCTACTGGGCGAGCTGGCGCCGGAGGCTGACCGCGCTGGCCGCCTCGGCCCTGATCGCCAACGCTTTCTGGATCCTCTACCACTCGTCGATGGCAACCTACGCCGGCTGGGGCTCGGTTCTTGCGGCGATCGCGCTCGGCCGTGCATGGATCGAGGGCGGTGAACCATAGGGCCGCCGCCCGCCGGCTTCGGACTTGATGCTGGCTTGGGTTGGTTGCGATTGGCGCAGCCCTGGCCTGGCAACTGACGGCAGAACTCATCGAACTGCACCTGCTTCTGGTTGTCGCCGACTGGCTAACGCCGAAGGTTTCACCTCTGTATGTTGCGACCGTGGGCGGCACGACATTCCGGCTATACCAGGATACCCGTCCCCGCACCGGCAAGATCGCCGGACTGCAAGAAGGCCTGGTTCTGGGAGATGCAGTCCAGGAAATGAACCGGCATCTATGAGGGTGGATTGGATACTTCAGGGCGGCGGACACCCTAGCGCTTTGCGGAGCTGGAGGAATGGGGTGAGACGAAGGCTGAGGCAGATGGTCTGGAAACGATGAAAGCGGGGACAGACTCGCTACCGAGGGCTGGTCGCCTTGGGTGCAGCGGGCCATCCTTGTATATGACCGCGCGGTAGTGCACCTCGCCCCTGTGATGCGCGCCGACGCCTGAAGATACCAGCTCTGGTCCAGAATCGGTTCGTGCAGCCGGCCCCCGTCTCAGCCGGGTGAAGAAGGCAAACAGCGCAAGCAATGCCAGGACGGAAAGCCCGTCGGTCGCGCACGCTGCAAAGCGGGTCTTGACTGAAAGACGCGCTTTCTTGGGCCAGCCACCCGAGCTTGCACGGCTCAGCGGCTCGCCCGCAATAGCGCCAGGAAGTCGAACTGCTCAAGGAAGGTTTCCGAATCCAGCCCGAGCCCTCTTGCCCGCCAGATGCGTACCTCTTTGCTCTCTCCCCACTCCTCGCAGCGGAGAGCGCGCGGCCCTTCGACCTCCTGGAAAGCGGTGCGCAGCCGGGCATCGACGAACTCCCAGGGCAAATAGTCCAGGCTGACCACCGTCCAGTCAGGTGACACGGGAACGCCCCAGATCCGGAACTGTCCCCAACTGGTGTAGGCGGGCTTGCCGCTGAAGTATGCGATCTGCCCGGCGCTGCTATAATCCAGGGCAAAAATCGGCTCTGAAGAGGAAGCCAGTTCCGCACCCAATTCGCGCATGCCGCAGGCGTCCCGCCGGATCGCGGCCACGGCGCTGCTCGCCGGCCAGCGCGATGGCCCAATCGTCTCCACCACCGTCCCCAGGCCATACACCGCTGCGAGCAGAGCGAGTGCTGCGAGGCCGGAAGCAAACCACGCGCTCCATCGCCTCTGCTGCGCAGAGGGCCAGCGCGCACCCGCCAGAAGCAACAAGAGCACCAGCCCTGTGCTGAGGTTGCGGGGGCTGTTGGCCGGGCTCAGTGCCACGGGCAGCAGCAGCACGAGGGCAACCAGCGTTAACAACCGTTCAGCAGATCGCCGCACGGGGTTCCCTGGCCTGCCCGCCCTGCGGACCTTCCGGCCGCCTTCCTTGGCGGTGGCGGTGGCCTGCAGGCAGTCAGGGCGGGCAGTCACCGCCAAGGAAGCGGTACTCCGCAGGGCAATCAGGCCGATCAGGGCCACGACCACCAGCGGCCAGGTGAGGTAGCCCAGCGCATGCCGCGCGTTGCCTACGACGCTGAAACTCTCGGCCAAGCTAAAGCTCGCGTGAGAGAGCTGCCAGCGGAAAGAAACCCAGCCGTGGGCCGCGTTCCAGGCGATGGCCGGCGCCAATCCGAGGACTGCGACCAAGGCCGCCACCCACACGCGCCACCGTGCCAGGAGCCAGCGGTGCTCGATCAAGACGGCGACCAAGAGCGTTGCGGCATACAGGTATGCGTTGTACTTGGTGTTCAAGAGCAAAGCCAGGCTGGTGCCAAACGCCAACGCCGCCGGCCACCCAGGCGCAGGCTTTTCCTCCACCATGCGCCAGAAGCAGGCCATGTTGAGCAGCAGCAAGGCGAGTTGCAGTGCGTCGGTGTAGACAAAGCGGGAGGTCAGCAGGTAGGGAGCCCCCGCGGCCACCAGAAACGCCGCAAAGAGGCCGGCCCGGCGCGACAGCATCTGCACCCCCAACCGGTAGGTTAGGGCGATGGAGGCAACACCCAGCATGGCCGTCAGCCAACGGATGCCGGTTGTGCCCTGTCCTCCCAGAAGGGTGCTCAGCCACACCGTCACCGCGACGCCGGCCGGGTGGTCAAAGTAGGCCCAGTCGAGATACCTGGACCACAGCCAGTAGTAACTCTCGTCGCCGATGAGTTCCAGCGCCCCCAGCCGCCACAAGCGCAGCGCGGCGCCCAGCAGGATCAAGACCAGAAGCGGGCCCCACCGGGCGATCCACCCCCTGCAAGAGACTCCAGGGGTTTCCAACAGCCTTGCCTGCCCTGCGGAGTACGGCTTCCTTGGCGGTACTCCGCAGGGCGGGCAGTCCAGGGGGGTCTTGGCCGGTCTATTCACGATTGGACCTCTGCAACGTGATCCGATACGCAAAGCGGTCCACCGGCGCCTTCAGCTCGATGTCGTTCCCCGCCCAGGATAGGGCATAGGCCCCAATCCAGTAGTACTGTAGATACATCTCCCGGCCGAAATAGCGGTGGGTTTCTGCCTCGGTCTCCACGCAAAAACGCACCGATAGGTCGCGTGCGACGATGCAGCCCTGGCGGGTGACTGTCGGCTGCCAACGGCCGAACGCCTCGCCTTCGACTGCCCGTCCCTGCCCCCCACCGGGGGTCAGGGACTTGCCCGGTTCCTCATACCGGGTAAAAAACCGTGCTCCTTGTTCCGTCATCATGTACGCCTGGTCCCACGGCATCTCTAACTCCGTAAAGTCGGCGACCACCCCGATCTCGCCGGCCTCCACCGTGTACGTGACCGTCACCGTGCCCAACGGAGGCGTGGGCTCGTACTTGCGCCGCAAGAAGCCGGAGGGAGTGTCCATGGTGTCCATATGAAAGCGCTTCACCAGGCGGTTCCCCACTTGCTCCACAGAGCCCGACCGGGCCAGAAATGCTTGCCCATCCATCACGATGAACGGCAGGCCAAAGCCGAACCCCTCTTCGACGACCTCCTGGCCGTCGACCAGCAGCACCAGACCTTTTTGCAGGCGGGCGATCTTGCCGATGTGGGGCTGGGTTCCGGCGTACAGGCGCACGGCCAGGCCGTCGGACATGCCCACCGTGATCGGGGTTGGCTTGGGGTGCAGCCAATCGTCGACGAACAGCCACACATACGGCTCCCGGCTCTCCTTGAGAATTACAAAGCTGACAAGCAGCGCCCCGACGACCAGAACGGGCCAACGCCAGAGCCTCATCGAGCTACTCCTGTCCGGCGCGCATCTGCGTGGAAGGTCGGCCAAGGTGCCCGTCCCAGTGGACCCATGTCGATCAGCAGGTGGATGCCGTTGTTGGCCCCCACGGCGATGTCTGCGCGGCCGTCTCCTTCCAGGTCGCCCACCCAGGGGGAGGAAAAGACCGGAGCGCCCAGGTCGTACGGGAAGCCCGGAAGCGCCTGCCCTTCGACCGTCCAGCCGTACAGGCGGCCATCCTTTGAGCCGACGATAATGTCCAACCGGTCGTCGCCGTCGAGGTCCACCAGCGCTGCCGAGGAGATGATCTGGTCCTGGACCACGACCGGCCAGCCGGGCATGGGCTGACCCTTGTCGTCCCACAGGTACATCCGGCCGTCCCACGAGCCGACGGCAATTTCCAGCCGTCCATCGTCGTTCAGGTCGGCCACGGCAGGCGAGGCTTCGATGGAATAGACGTTGCCTCCCGGCGGATGGGGCGTGGGCGTCGGGCCGGGCCGGGGACCCGCGGTGCGCACCGGAAAGCCGGGCCGTTCCTTGCCGGCTTGGTCCACCGCGTGCAGCCATCCGGCGTCATCGCCGAACACCATCCACCACCGGCCATCGCCGTCGAAATTGGCGAGGGCCGGCGAAGAGTCTGAATCCTTTTCCAGCGGGAGCGGGAACCCCGGCAGAGGAGTACCATCTTCACGCCACGCGTAGAGCCATCCGTGTGACGGATCGCCCGGCGTGAGTGTGGTAACTGCCACCAGCCCTGGCACAGACGCAGCCGCGGCGTCGGGCCAGCCCTCGATCGGCTGCGGCCATCCCTCGGACGGCCTCCCGTCTGCATCGAGCACGAACATCCTTCCCAGGCTGCCGATGGCGATGCGGGGTCCATCGAGCACCGTGGGCGAGGCCCACAACCGGTATCCCAGGTCTATGGGAAACCCCGGAACATCCTGGCCGTCGGCCTGCCATGCATACAGCTTGCCCGTCTCCGAGGCGACCAGGATCTCGGGCAGGCCGTCGCTCTCCCCTGCGGAGTACCGCTTCTTTTGCGGTGGACCGCCTGCAGGCAGGACTCCCTGCGGTCGCAGGGCATGCAAGTCCGCCAGCGCCGGCGAGGAAAAGAAGCCCTTGGGGCTGTACTTCGGCCAACCCGGCTCATCCTGGAGAAGGCTATCCAGTACGTAAAAGTATCCGTCCCACGAGCCCACGGCGATCTCCTGCACGCCGTCGCCGTCCCAGTCATACGTGACGGGAGAGGATATAACGGCGTTGGACGTGGGCTTGAAGCGGTGCCCCGCCTTAACCTCGCGCGCATCGTGCACCGCCGGCCGGCATCCGGCCAGCAGCGACAGCACCATGCACATAACAATGCCTTTCATCCCTCTCCGCTTCCCTTCGGGGACTGCCATCGCGAATCCCAGTCGTGTTAACCGTGTTTGCACGCGACCATCATCGGGAACGAAAACAGAGGCTCCCCCTTGACCAGCGCCTTCGCCTGGTGCGCCCACCATCGCGGCCCGCGCCGAACCGGGAGCCACCGTGGTCGCAGTCCGGCTGCCAGCAGGGCCGCATGCAGTTCGTTCCGGCCCAGATGCCGGTCGCCCCGGCCTGTGCCCGCCTGCGGCCGCTGGGCGATGGGTGTATCCAACACGAACAAGGCACCGCCTGGCCGCAACGCCCGCGCCGCACGAAGCAGGCTCTCCTCCAGATCGCGCGCGTAGTGAAGGCTTGCGTTGAACACAATCAGAGCGAATGTGGAGGCCAGCAGAGGCAGGCGCTCCAGGTTCCCCTGCACCGGCAGGAACGGGACGCGCGGCGAAAAGTGAATCTGGGCTGCACCCAGTCCAAAGACCTCGTCGCGGCTGGCTTCGATGGCAACTACCTGATATCCCAACTCGGCCAGCCGATAGCTCAGCCACCCCGTGCCGGCTCCCACATCCGCGGCCGGCCCACAGGCCGGGGTCGGCCCTTCCCGGGCCAATGTCGACATGAAGGCACAGAAGGTCTGGCGGCGCACCTTCCAATACAGGGGCGGATAGCCGGCCGGCTGGCCATGGGGCAGGGCCTGCGTTTGCTTTGCGCTCAGGGGAGCCAGGCCTTCGCGCAGGCGGGCTTGGCGGTATTCCTCGCTGAAACGCTCGAACCGGGCGGCATCTTCCTGCCGCAGCAAAGCCGGAATGCCGCCCAGAACCGGGAACTGGCGCCCGCAGCCTTGGCACGCCAGCCCACCATCCTCCCCGCGTTGCAGTCTCGCCTCGCAATAGGGGCAGCCCAGCAGCCCCCACAAACCCTCCATCCCTGGCCACCAGTTGGGCCCGGGGACCTGCGCCAATTCCATGTCAGGCGCCTCCCTGAGAGGGCGAGCACGCCGGGCGTCAGCCTTGTCCATCTTCCCTCGCGTCCGCTTCGCTACGGGATTCTATCCACACGCTCGAGCACCAGCAGAAAGTGATCGCCCAACGCACGGAAAAGCCAGCGGTCGCGCATCCGTGCCTCGGCCGCCTCAAGCCGCGCAAACACCCCAGGATGCCGCCTGGCCAGGGGCTCCAGGTAGGGTGGCGGGAGCAGTACAGGCAGCCCGCGCACCGAACGCAGGCGAAAGTACGGGGTGCATGCCTCTGCAAACTCGCGCGGTGTGTAGTAGCGCACTGGCACGACTAGAGTGCCGCCTGGTGCAGCCAACCCTGCCCGGACCCAGCCTTTGCCCCCTGCACTGGCGGCTCGCTCCTGCCTCGCTGCGTTCGGCACTGAACGTGGGCAGAGCCCAGCTTCGCTATGGAATCCCGTAGCGCAGCGGAGTGGACGGGGACTGGAGTCAGTCACCGCCCAGGAAGGCGGCCGGAAGGTCCGCCCTGGACAGCCTCCCTCCGGTCGCAGGGCAGGCAGGGCAGGCAGGCGGCGCAGCGCCTGGCGGGGCCTCAGATGCAGCATATACCAGCCGATCTCCCAAAAACACCAGCGGTTCATGACCGAGCACACCAACCTGGCTCCGGGCCGGAGCAGGTTAGCCAGCGACGCGGCCACTGGGCCAAGGTCGGGCTCGCAGTTCAGGCTGCCAAAGCTCGAATAGGCTCCGTCAAAGGCATCCGTCCCAAACTCCTCGGACAGCTCGGCCAACCGCCCGGCGGGCAGCGTGCGCCAGGTGACCCGCACTGCCTGCCCCGGGGGCATGTCCGAAGCCTTGGCCTGGGCCGCTTCGATCATCGCCGCGGAGATGTCGGTCGCTACGACCCGATAGCCCAACCGGCTGAGGGCCAGTGCTTCGTCCCCGGTGCCGCAGCCAATCTCCAACAACCGGCTGCCCGGTGGAAAGGCAGCCTGGAGCGCGGTCAGGCTCTCCCCGCGCATCCAATCCATGATCCGGTTGGCGCGGTACAGCTCATCGTACTCGGCCGCGGCCCGATCAAACGCCTGTGCTACTTCCTGGTAGTATAAACCCAACGCAGTCTCCGGCAACCACCACAGAATATGCGCCCAACGCAATACTCCGTACGTACTACGTAATGCGTCCTGTGTCCTGCATCCTGCTCCCTGGCTTCATCTGCCGCAACACCTCCACCATCCCCCGGCTGGCCCACAATCCGGCCAGATTGCGCAGGCGGCGGCTGAGTGGCGCATGTTCGTCACCGCTGCGCAGCCGCTCGCCTTTCCAGGCGTGGTACAGCCAGCGCTGGACCCACTGGTAGAAGCGTGTGGAATGGCCTCGCTCAAAGAGCAAGCGGTTCTCGGCAGTATAGTTCCAATCCGGGGCGTCCAGCAACCGGTGCTTGACCTCTTCGTAGAACTCGGTGCCTGGCAAGGGATAGGCAATCGTGGAGCTAAACATACTCGGCCTCGTCTCCCTGAGCAGCTCCACCGTCTTGCGGATGTCTGCCCACTCTTCGCCCGGATACCCCAGCATGATGTAAAAGTAGGTCTCTATGCCATGGCGACGGCACATTTTGGCCGTCTCCCGGATCTGCTCCACCCGCGTTCCCTTGTGCATCGCATCCAGCACTTTCTGCGAGCCCGACTCCGCGCCAAAGGCGATACGCCGGCAACCCGCCTCGCCCAGGAGGCGCACCAGCTCTTCGTCCATCAGATCTACCCGCGACAGGCACTCGAACGGGATCACCGCGTCCAGCGTCAAGACGGCGTCGTGCCAGGCTCGCACCCATTTGCGGTCGATCCCCATCACGTCGTCCACGATGCGGATCTGGTCGGGATGGTACTGCTCCTTGATCAACCGCATCTCGTCGGCGACCTTCTGCGGGGATCGTGGCCGGAAGATGCGGCCAAACACGCTCTTCTGACACCAGGTGCAGCCGTAGGGGCAGCCGCGGGTGGCAATGATCGACAGCGACAGGTAGCCATGGCGCCCGCGCCAGGCCCGGCGGTATGCCTCGACGTCGATTAGATCTCGGGCCGGCAAGGGCAGGCTGTCCAGGTCCGTACAGTGCTGGCGCGCCGCCGTCGCTACATACTTGCCTGCCGCGTCCAGGAAGGCGACCCCCGCCACAGCGGTCATCGCCCCATCCTCCGCCTTGCCCTGCAACAGCAGCGGCAGCACCTCGAGCAGCGTCTGCTCTCCCTCTCCGATCACCACCAGATCCACCGGGCAATGGCCATTCGACGTGTAGCGCAGGTAACTCTCCGGGCGGCCGGTGGGATCTGCGCCGCCGACCACGACTAGGGCGCCATGGCGCTGCGCCAGGTCGGCAAGGCGCAAGGCCGCGCCACGGACCGTGGCCAGGACGCTGATGCCCACCACGCGGGGTTGCTCGCGCTCCAGCGCGGCCACAAAGGCGCCATCATCCTCGGCAAACATACTGTCAAAGATAGACACGCTGTAGCCGGCCTGGCGGGCGGTTGCCGCCAGGTAAAGCAGCCCCAATGGAAAGTAGGGCGTCATCAGCCGGTGCTCAACCGGATCGTCGTGCAAGAGCAGCGGATTCACCAGCATCAGCTCGGTCACTCCTTCACCTCACTCCACACGGGTAGGAATCGGTTCCTTCTCAGAGGGCGCGGCTCTCGAATTTACCCACTCGCGCGCCCACAGGCCCCACACCAGCCACAGCATCAGCCGCCCCTGGTGAGATGACCAAACGTATGCGTCCAGAAAGCTCACGACGGTCAGCCCGGCCAGCGCTGCGCTCAAGCCGGCCCACCATGGGTTCAACCGCATCTCCCGCCGGCGCAGCCACAAGGCATGCCATGGGGAGAACAGCAGACATAACCACAACGCGCCGCCAAGGACACCCAACTCGGCCGTCGAAAGTAGGGCGACGTTGTGAACCGGTTCAAACACCGGGTACGCCGCCATGGTCTCTGGCGCCAGCCGGTACAGCGCTGTGGGAAAGTTGCCCAGGCCGACGCCCAGCAGCGGACGCATCCTGATCAGCGTCCATGAGGCCTTGATTTGCATCACGCGCGCATCCACCGAGCGGATTTCGACCCCTTGGCTGACCAAACCCAGGCGGGGCTGCAACAGCGGCCAGTAGATCGCGACGAAGGTCAGGAGCACAACAATGACGACGATGGTCAGCGACACGACCGACGATCGGACGGCGAGGCGTTGCCCGCGCCACCGGGCCCAGACGATCACCCCCACGAGGGTCAGACCGCCGGCCACGGCCCCCAGCCAAGCTGCCCTCGAAAAGGTGAGGAGCAGCGTCGCCATGCCCAGCCCAAGGGCGACCAGCAGCAGGGCTCGTCTCCCTCCCGACCGGCCAAGATAATATCCGCCGATCGCCAGCAAGCTGGCCATTAGCAAACCGCCCAACAGGTTGGGATGCTGCGTGAATCCATAAGCCCTTAGCCAACGCTGTTCGCCCACCATGACGACGCTGGCTCCCGACCAGGCGGCCTGGACGGTGACTTCCCCCCAACTCTTCAGGCCCAGCGAGTGCCCCACCAGGGATTGTGGGATGCCGGCCGCAGCCTGAATGGCGACGCCGGCAGCGAGGGGCCAGGCAATGATCCCTGGCCTCAACGGCAGGTTCACCATCATCAGGAAGGAGGCTAGAAGGAGGATGACGCGCAGGGCTTGGTAGCCAGCGTACACGGGATCGACGGCCCAAGGTAGACCGACAATACCGAGGGCCAGCAACCCCATCAAGGGACCCGCAAGAAAAGCCGGTCCCCACTGCCACGCCGGCCTGCGGGGTACCGCTTCCTTGGCGGAGGTGCGACTCATCAGGCGGCTGACCAGCCACGCACCCAGCGCCAGTCCCCACACCAGGTCGTTGGTGTACAGCGTAACGTCGTGGAACTCAAAGAACACCGGATCGCCGGGCCGGTGAATGAGAACCCGAAACCGCCAGAAGGGCAGGGTCACCAGCAACGCAGCAAGTGCTACTACGGAAACGCGTTCCGCCAGGCGGCTCAGCCCATCCCTCATCTCGACCGCTCCTGCCTTGACCCCAACCCTTGCGACTGAAGCCGCGAATAGTAGCGCTCGTGGACCCAGGCGCCATGGGAGTGTCTGTGGCCCTTGCACACGTCTGGACTGAACACCGTCTCGGCGCCGCCCGATGCAGCCACCTCCCTTTGCAGGCGCGGGACCTTGCGGCCGTACTCCCAGCGCTCGATGGCATCCCCCACCTTGCCTCCCAGCGCTGCTTCGAACGCGCGTTGGACGGCGCGACCCAGAGCGCCCACCTCCCTCTCCGCTTCGCTTTGCATTCCCGTCCACTCCGCTTCGCTCCGGGATTCCATCGCGAAGCGGAGTGGACGGGGACTGCCGTCGCTTTGGGGATTGCCGTCTGTCCCGGCGTGGGAAAGGGGCCAGGCGTTCGGCAGGTGGCGTGTAAGCCAGGCGTTTGTGCTCAGCAGCCGCCGATACACACTCTGGCCGTGGACCGGCACAAGCTGTGCCAATTCGTGAGCCGTGAAATGATCGACCGCTTCCAGTTCCAGCTTGTGCTCGGCCACGATGTAGTTCGGACAAAGGCGAATGCCGAGTATCCGCGCCAGGCGCGCCACCACCAGGACTTCTCCCCGGACGAACCAGACTCTGCCTCGCCTGGACACAAGGAGCAGATCAATGTCGTCCTGGGTGCTCCCTGCGTTGTTCATGCTCAAAGAACCGGTCACGGCTACCATCCGCACGAAGGGGAGCATTGCCAACACACGGCCGGTTCGCCTGGCCGCTCGCCACAAGACCTGCGAGAATGCCTCTCGCCTTCGCCGAAGCTCCACCACGTGCTCGCGCCCGGCCAGGAACCAATACGGCGCGACTGTGTCCAGCCGCTCGCCAAGGACTGGGTGCTCGGCCAGGCAGCTTTCCACCTCCTCGAGCGAGGCGACCTGACCAACGAGGTAGCGATGGATTTCCGCAGCCGTGAGCGGATAGTCAAACAGGTCGGCATAGACGACCGCATACAGGATCGCATCCTCCAAGCTGTGGATCTCCAGGTCGGACCAACGGGCAGAGGCCAACCTCTCCTCCGTGGCAACCGGAACTGGAGCATCACGACGGACATCGTCCGAGGGAGGACTCACGGTGATGGGCGATGATGGCTGTTCTGGCATGCAACCCCCAGGCCTCTAGAAGTGGATCATGGCGCTATAGACTCTTAAGATACGCATCGGAGTGGATGTTGGATCTCTTACCCGGTCACTCTCTGACAAGTGTACCACGATTCCGCCCGAGAAGTCAAAGGGAACCATCTGCCGTTGTTGAGCGTGAGGCCTTGAGTTGCACCCTGACCGTTGGGAGCGCACCCCCGCGTCAATTCAAATGATAATGTTACCGAAGCGGGATCGTTCAGTCAAAGATTATGTCACCGGGCCTGTCCGCTCCTTTCCGGGTTGTTGAGAGCTTGAGTATTGCGTTGCGAGCCATACGCATTTTCGTCGACGCCTGAGTCTGTCATCAGGGTCAGGCGGACCTCTTCAGTCACGCCAGGCACGGCCCCCGGCAGTGAAGAGACGTAGCCCAGCAGGTCGTAGATCTCCTGCCGCAACCGACGGGGGTTGGTTTTGTCTCGGAGAGCTTTCAGTTGCTCCTGTCGTTCCCGGGAAACGGCCGTGGTTGCACACAGGCGGTCGAAGGGAGTGCGCGCCTGGTCAAAGCGGCGTTTCACGCCTGAAGTTTGGCCCTCTTCCCGGATCGAGGTCTTTTCCGTCAAACGCATCACGGGTTGGAAGAGATTGTAGTACAACCACATTTTGTCGTAGAGCCGGTTGACCGCCGAGGTGTGTGCCACCGTGTCGAGTCGGCCATACCCCAATAGGCTCGTACCAGCGTCGAGTTCTTCTGCTCCACGAAGCGGTTGCCATTCTTCTCGTAGGGCCGGCTACGCGAGAGCTGAATCCCCGGCGCCGACTCTTTCCAGAAGCGGAGGAGGTGATGGTTGAAGAACTCACTGCCATTGTCAGGATGAACCTCGAGCACAGGGAACGGCAAGCGGCCCAGAATCCGACTGAAACCATCACTCATCACCAGATAACTCCGTCCCAGCACAGCCACACGCTCGCTCCAAGCGGTGGCCACATCCACCATTTGGATGCTACACACATACTCGCCCGAGGCGCTCAAGCCACAATGGTGAACCAGGTCTACCTCAAAGTGCCCCGGCTCTTGCTCATGCCACGGGATGCGCTTCATCGGAATGTCGCGCAGCAAAGCGTTGCGTTGTCTGGGACCTTTGCGCGGCAGACGCGGCTCATCCTGCCGGATGCGGGCCAGAATCCGCCCCACAGTCGACTCACTGATGTGCTCCAGTTGCTCTAGCAATGGGACTGAGGCAACCAGTTCGCCGTGCGCCGCCGGCTGCTGGGCCAGCCAGGTCAAGTTGGGTGTCAGGCGCTCTGGACAAATGTAGTCCATACTCTCGGCAATGACGCGCAAGGCATCGTCCACCTCTGGGCCGTAGGTACGGCCCCGCTGCCGCTGACGAGGTTGGCGCTC
>Ga0315286_10002354_pt1 | contig 17624 bp, 18 predicted proteins | sample YL17G10_0_MG_FD_205038 | JGI IMG/M metagenome (GOLD analysis project Ga0315286, IMG submission 205038) | Sediment microbial communities from Yellowstone Lake, YNP, Wyoming, USA - YL17G10_0 | ecosystem: Environmental > Aquatic > Freshwater > Lake > Sediment | place: USA: Wyoming | collected...
TAATCAAGTATCAAAAAATACATGCTGATAACACTATCAGTAATCTCAAAGCATACCTTGCTTCCTTGGAAGCAAAGCTTGCAATGAGAGGCCAAGCAGTTGCATTTGCGACTGCGTAACCCGTCTCTTTGTTCTTTCTTTCTGGCGAAGGCAAAGAAGCGTAAAACTAGCCGGAACGTCAGAAGTTGGATGACTGGCTAACTTTGGAGTATCTATTCAGTCAACCCCTCATTATTATTTTTGTCCATTTCTATAATGATGAGGAATTAAATGGACTACGCTTGTAGACGTTTGTTGTTTGCGTTTTCGGACCCGGGCTCACCCCCGGCATCTCCACACTCCGCTCTTTTCTTTCAGAAAAGAGCTTCGCGTGGCAGGCCACACTGAATAATTCCCAAACGTTGATAAGTAGATGCGGAGTGTGTCCCGCAAAGCTTTAGCGAAGTGGGGCTTTTTCATATACACTGTAATTGTGTATTACGTGTATATTATTCAGCTTCGTGATAAATCCTTGTATATAGGATACTCTTCTAATTTGAAACAAAGAATACAGTCTCATCTTAATGGAGAAGCAAAATATACTAAGAGTTATAATAAGATGACGTCTTTATTGTTTTACGCGGCATTTAACGCCAAAGAAAAAGCGATACAATTTGAGAAATACTTAAAATCAAGTTCTGGTTTTGCGTTTCGAAATAAACATCTTATTTAATATGCACCTGCTTGATTTTTTCTTCCCAAAGTTTTGTCTTGGATGTGGCGAATTTGGTTCATATATGTGTTCATCCTGTTTTTCAAAAATTCATCGGTTTCCATATCTGAAATGTCCTGTATGTGATAGAGCATCCATTGATGGATTTACCCATCCAAGATGTAAAAAACGATTTGGGTTAGATAGACTCATTAGTTTGTTTCCATATACTGCAGTTGTACAGAAAGCGATTAAAGCAATTAAGTATCGATATGCATACAAAGTAACTGACGACTTGCTACACTATGTATTACTTCCGGAATTACCAAAGCAGTTAGCGTTTATTCCCATTCCGCTTCATCCGTCACGTCGCAGGTTACGGGGATTTAATCAGGCCGAAATAATAGCTCGTGTATTGTCAAAACACTTCGGCATACCGGTTCGGACCGATATTCTAAAGCGGATTCGAAAAACAGTGCCGCAGGTTGATATGAAAAATCGGGAAGACCGGCTTTCCAACATGAAAGGCGTATTTATTGTGAATAAAGATATAATACCGTCAGTACAACAAAACACCACCATATTAGTTGATGATGTCTATACAACAGGAGCAACCATGCAATCAGCGTGCGAGGCGCTCAAACGCGCTGGTGTAAGAACCGTATGGGGACTGACAATAGCACAGTAGGGAAGCTTCTTGATATAATGAAGCGTACATTGGAGGAGTCGCATAGTTGGTCCATTGCGAGGGTTTGCTAAACCCTTGAGCCTGTAAAGGCTCGCGCAGGTTCGAATCCTGTCTCCTCCGCAGCGTAAGAAATTGCTTTGCAATTTCAACGCTGCTGGGACGTTGAAATTTTCTAAAGAAAATTTCTTACGTCACCTCTTTTATTTTTGGAGGGGTGCTCCGAATGGTAAGGAACCAGTCTTGAAAACTGGCGCTCGCAAGGGCTTGCAGGTTCGAGTCCTGTCCCCTCCGCAACGTAAGAAATCGCAAAGCGATTTCAACGTTGCTGGAGCGTTGAAATTTATGCAATAAATTTCTTACGCTGCCGCATATGTTTTATTACGTGTATATCCTCCAAAGCCAAAAGAATAATTCTTTATATATAGGTTATACAACAGATTTAAGAAATAGAGTTAAGGAACATAATTTAGGAGAAAGTAAAGCTACAAAACCATTTCGACCATATACACTCGTCTTTTATGAAGCATTTCTTAATAGAATGGATGCAAAAAATAGAGAAGAATATCTAAAAGGTGGTTATGGAAGAAAAACAATAAACGGATTACTCAAGAAGTATTTAGCCTGAGGCTGACAGGGGAAGGGATTAGAACCTAAAATTATGTCGTTTAGAGGTACATATTTGCGTTTAGTGCTATAATACGCCTCAAGTTGACTATTCCATTGTGTTTTTAGTATAAAGAACAAAAAATGCCTACTCCAAGTGAAGACGGTCGAAACATAGGAAAGGATATAGCAATTCAAGATGAAACGATACGTATTGGCACGTCGGAATGTCTCATTTCAAAAGAGCTACAACTTGAGTGTTTTATAACAAATATTTCGTCTTACGAGAGTACAAAATCAATTCTTACGATTGGAGAACCTCATAGTAATGCAGAGGCTCAATTTAGCCTTTTTAGAGGATTAGAATTTTTTTTCCGAGATAATCCACACCTGGTCGGCAAGACTGCATTTCTTGCAGAGGGGGTTCCTACAAATAAATCTGTTTCTGTTCGATCGTTAATTGAAGCTGAACCACATCCCAGTGATGAACTGATTAAACAGACTTTAAGCTCATTTCTTATTACTGGGTATATGGCATATGAATGGAAGCACCAGCAAGGAATTTCAATTGTGGGCACAGAAGATCAAGCTCTATATGAAATGAGCAGAGAGTTTGCTACATGGTGTGTGGAAAATCCAAACGCCCCATTTGCCGACGTATATAAAATGGTTACGGAAACAACAGGAAAAAAATTCACTATTCCTGTTAGCGGTGCGTGGGAGTATGCTGTGACTGTTAGAAATAAACAAATAGCTTACACATTGATTGAAAAGACTCGTTCATATGAAAATCCGATTCTTTTTGTTGGTAATGGGCATCTGAATAGAGTTATGAACGACGCAAAGTATGCTTTATTAAAGGAACTTGCAGAGATGGGGCCCGATGGTCCCTTTAGGAAATATGCTAACGCCGTAACCGGCGAATGTGAAAACCACAGTGTTTTTTATTATTTACAACAAGCAAAAATTGGATATACGACGCTCGAACCGTTTGGATTTGATTCCAAAAGAGAAGAAATGACATACCAAAAATTATTTGAAGCTCAACGTAAAGGAAACCTTCAGGGAGCAAACATAGATTATGAAGGATATGTGGCTTTTCTTTTATCAAAACAGCGGGCAAAACCAGATGGAAGCACAACAGTCGAACCTAACCCAGACGCGGCAGCGGATTTTGTGAAACGTCTAAAAGAGCAACAAAAACAAGAAGCGGAAAGTGGTGTTATTTATGAAGCACCTCAAGAGGATAATTCCAAATATCATTGGTTTGAAATATCACCTGTAAAGGTGCAAGAAACAATACACAGAGACTCTTTATGGAATGAGGAGAGTATAAATTCACGGGGGCATGATTTTGAAACAATACGTAGGGCAAACCTTGGAAGTAATTGCCCGGTTGTTGATGATATCGTCGTCGATGCAATGACTGCAACCAGTATGAAATCCATTGATTTGACTGAAAGATCATATCAAGTGGGAAGTGGCCTTGATTCAACGGTAAGGGGGTATGTTGATAAACTAAGTGAATTCACTGAAGGCGACTGGAAAGATTATCATTTTGAGAGAGGTGTGAACTTTCAAGATAGATATTTAGAGCTAGGAATTCCAGCAGGAAAAGCGACGCGTGCGCAGATAGAAAATCTTTTAAGTCTACAGGATTATGCGCAAACAAAAGATGTTAGAATGGTTATAGTTGAAGTGCCATAAACTTAATTATGACAAACCTAAATAAAGCTTATCATTTGGTCACTATTTATTTGTTAGAAAAAACATTTTATATTGTGGGTTCAGTGGAAATGCCTCCAATATTTGTTTGGCGACAAGTAAATCCCGTTTATAAAGTAGAAATGAATAATAAAGAAAAACTTGCTCAGATGATAGAAATGGCTCGTTTACAAAGTATATCAAGGTTTAATTCTGGTCATGACGACCATAAAATATTACCTTGGGATGGAGAAAAAAATAAAGTTTGGAATCATGCGCAAAAATCATGGTCTATTTTATGGTATGAAGATGGGAGCGTAAAGGTGTCACGTTATGAGCCATATGATCCAAATGAGCCGGATTTAGGAGAGGGTAAAGCCTGGAGACCTATAAAAAACGCAAAAAAAATATTACCTCCTTCAGTTTCTCCCCAAGACATTGCCCAAGAAATATTAAGTAAAATAAACTAATCATGTTATTACGTCGAGTGAGTAGAGTTTATCAATAGTGGATTGGTGGTTCGTTATTTTGAAATAGGTTATAACTTTGTAAATAGTACACCGCCAAAAAGAACTAGATGAAATGGCAACTTGCCCAGGTAAAAAGTTTTCTCCTGCTTTCTCAGAGGAAAAACTAGCTCGAGACACCTAAAAATCTAGTGCCATTAAAGAAACAAGTTCAAGTTGAATCTTTAATTCAGCAAAGTTATAATAATTTCCTCGGAGGATACTATTATGCCAGCACCAGCAGAGTCGGGTGGAGGCGGTCGCAGACCAGAAGATCGCAGGCGCGTGGCGTTGTTTTCCGGCACTTCTGCCGAACAGCAAGACCGGTGGCGAATGATTGATGAAAGAAAAGTGCGGCCCATTTTAGGATCGGATGTCTATTTTCATCCAGAAGATGGCAGTATTTACTATGTGATTTGGAGGGATGCGAAATTTCAAGATGAGATTCCTGAAACTCTTACTCTTCGTCGGCCTCTTCCTCCTTCTGCCGATATTTTTGCTCCGCAAACACGGTTTAAAGAAAAAAAAAGAGGGTCTGTGCATCATTCTGCTGATATAGAAACCGCTATCCATGCCTTCAACCATATAATTGATAATGTTCGAGGAAGAGAAGTAGGACAGGCCAGTGCATTAAGGCAGAGAGCTTTACACCTTCTTGATTTTTTTGCTGATATACCTTTTTATGATGTGTCAGAAGTACAATTTGCTGAAGCCAGAGATGAAACCCTTGCAGTTCTCGCTGGTGTAAAACTTGATCCTGAAAATCTGATTAATCAAGAAAAAGCCAAAATTGTAAAGTGGATACTTAGATCCGAGAAGGATTCACTGGACAGATGGAATAAACTAATAAAACTTGGTGCTCTTCAGGCAGCAGTAAGACATGCTGTTGAGCATGGGCGAAATCTAGCTACCGAAGTAGAGTCGAAATTCTTAAGAGGCAGAGAAGCCCTGGTTCTGGAGAATAATTTTTCCACCACTATCTTTCAGGAAATAATTGATCGTTTAGACCCCGCGGCCATGCCTGCAACAATTGCTTTCACCAGATTCCTTGATGCCGTACCGAAATATCAAAAAGGTATAGTGAAAGGGCTTTTGGGCACAATGGAACATCAATTGGCTAGATTTATCAGAGTCAATCCTTACAGACAACCGGCTAGGGAAGCAGCAGTTTTACTAGGCGAAGCAAAAGATTTGTATGAGGCAGGTAAAAGAGATAGGATCACCTCCGAAATTTTTCCCCAGGTGCGAACGCTACTTGCCGAAGTGATTTATGGACAGCTAACTAAAGTAGATGAAGTAGATAAATAGGCGGGTTTCAAGATAAAATAGCTATGATTGGACAGTGAAGAACGACAGGTTTTAAGTATTGAATCTCAAATTTCTGAATTAAAAGAATTTGCCGCCCCTCCTTCGTTAAAACTTCGGAAGGGCACAGCAAAGAAAAACTTGAAATCGTCCTTTTTGCTTATGAATATCAAAGAAGTTCTTCAAGAACTAAAAAAACACAAAAATCCTCATAATGTTGCCGGCATGGCGCGATTTGGAATTAATCCGGATAATACTCTTGGTATTTCCATACCGTTTCTTCGGACATACGCGAAACGTATTGGAAAAAATCATACTCTAGCACAAGAGTTATGGAATAGCGGTATCCACGAAGCGCGAATTCTCGCCGCACTCATTGATGATGTTGATTTAGTAACACAAAAGCAAATGGACGCATGGGTATCTGATTTTGACAGTTGGGATGTATGCGATCAGGTGTGTATGAATTTGTTTGATAAAACATCGTGGGCATACGAAAAAGCAATGAAATGGTCAAGAAATAAGCAGGAGTTTATCAAACGTGCAGGATTTACCCTTATGGCTGTACTTGCATTTCATGACAAATCGGCAGATGACAAAAAGTTTGATCAGTTTTTCCCTGTTATTGAACGTGAAGCAACGGACGAACGGAATTATGTAAAAAAAGCAGTCAACTGGGCGCTACGGCAAATTGGGAAACGGAACAAAAGTTGTATGAAAAGGGCAATAGTGTGTGCCAATAAGCTTATGAACATTGATAATAAGAATGCCCACTGGATTGCATCAGATGCACTTCGGGAATTTGCTAAAAAATCTTCTCTCTAAGACTACATTTTTTGTTAGTGGTAGTATATACTGAACCTATGGATACTGATACTGCCCCAAAAGAAGAAATTGCTCTTACCTGGTCCTCTCCTTCAAGATTATTTAAACGTCGAGACAAGGAATATTTTACCAATATTGGCGCCATTGTATTTCTTCTTACTGTTATTTTGGTGTTTGCACGGGAATTTGTATTGGTCGGCGCGGTGCTATCAATAGTTTTTCTTGTCTACGTACTTTCTACTGTTCCTCCGGAGGATGTAAAACATAGCATTTCAAATCTCGGGATTGAAAGTGCCGGACATTTTTACCGATTTGAAGAACTTATAGAGTTTTGGTTTGAAGAGCAATGGGGGCAGACACTTCTTATTCTTCGACCAATTGTTGGGTCAAGAATTATTATTCTCCTTGGCACTATAGATAAACAACAAATTCAAGAAGCATTTAAACAACATATCGCGTACCGTGAACAACCGGAAAAGTCGTGGGTGGATAACGCCGCGTCCTGGCTTTCTAAAAAAGTACCTCTCGAGAAGCCTCAATCGTAGTCTTTAGTCTGTGTTCGTAGTAAAATACTCGTGTGCCTCCGTAGTTCAACGGATAGAATAGGACTTTGCGGAAGTTCTGATCACAGTTCGATTCTGTGCGGGGGCGCTCATATATTTGTTTTAGGGTGAGGTGCAGGAGCGGCTAAACTGCCTGGTCTCGAAAACCATGGGGGGCGAAAGCCTCACGCGAGTTCAAATCTCGCCCTCACCGCAACGTAATAAATTTGTTTCACAAATTTAAACGTGGCAGTCGCGTTTAAATTGTCATCAATTTATTACGCGACGCTTATGAAAATTACGATTTGTGGAAGCATGTCGTTTTACAAAGAAATGCGCTCTGTTAAAAAAGTGCTGGAACAACACGGACACATAGTCCTTGTTCCATTGGGGACTGATGAAGAGCCGCCAATTGAAGGGAGACCTGGGATTACGAAAGGCGAACTGATTGCAGCAAAAATAGAATGCGATTTTATTCGAAGACATTTTAAAAATATTGAAAATTCAGAAGCAATTCTTATCTTAAATTATCACAAAAAAGGAATTGAAGGGTATATCGGAGGGAATACATTTTTGGAAATGGGGTATGCTTTTGGGTTAGGAAGGAAAATATTTACATCATATCCGCTCCCGACGATGGACTACGAAGCGGAAATGCATGCGATGCAGCCGATTGTGATTCATGGAGATTTAACAAAAATTGAATAATCCGCTCTTGTAGTTCAATGGATAGAACGCGGCCCTCCGGAGGCTGTAATTGCAGTTCGACTCTGCACAAGAGCGCACAGGAAGGGTCGCATAGTTGGTCTAGTGCGCACGCTTGGAGAGCGTGTATCGCCGCAAGGTGATCGCGGGTTCGAATCCCGCCCCTTCCGCTTATGAATAAAAAAACAATACTACTTACCGGTGATGATGGGTATAATTCTCTTGGAACAAGAGTGCTTATTGATGTACTCAAACACGATTTTGATCTTACAGTTGTCGGGACAAAAAAACAGCAAAGTGGCGTCGGTGGGTTTAAATCTATTCGATTAACCGGCGCATGGGGAGAAACAACAGTTGATGGAATACACGCGTTCTGGATAGATGGATCTCCAGTTGATGCAATGGAGCTAGCTAAAGAAGTGTTTCCTGTTTCATTTGACTGTATAATTTCCGGTATTAATTGGGGAGCTAATATCGGAGGATGTTTATTAACTTCAGGAACATTTTCAGCGGCTGTTCATGGGGTGAATCTTGGAATAGCTCGTCGTGCAATCGCAATCAGTTGGAATACACCCGTAACATTTCATTTTCGAAATCATTCAATCCAAGACAATTTTTCTTTATTTCTTAAACATCCGGGAAAAGCAGCATATACCATTTTAAAAGAAGCGATATCGAATGCGTGTTGGGGAGCTGATATTATTAACATCAATCTTCCACAACAACCAACAACAGTTGTTGAGTTTGTTAAGCCGTCGAAATATGTCCACACCTTGTGGCCAAATATTGAACTTAACAAGAAAACAAAAACATATTCATATATGAGAAGAAATATATCAACGCATATTGGATCGAAAGACACTGATGTGCAAGCGTTAGCCCGGGGACACATTACGGTTTCTCCCTGTCAATCAACGTATTTCCACACTATGGTGTATAAGAAAATGGTAAATTATCACAAATAACATAATAGATATGCAATATAACAGACAACAATTTTTTGAAGCGTTGCAAAAACAAATTGAACCGAACATTTTCAATCACTCACTAGCTGTGGAAGCCTGTATGGATGGAATATATGAGTATCTTGTTTCTCAAAATCAGCTTGGTACCGGTGAACCACCCAAAGAAGATTGGCTTCTTGCTGGGCTTATTCATGATATTGATTATGGAGGCGAGTTCAAAAACGATCACCCATTGAAATTAAAAGAAGCCCTGCAGAAATATCAATTGAAAATATCTCCAATAGTGGAACATATTATTCATGCACATGCAGCACCCCACTTTGGAATAACTCCATCTAACAAAGCAGAATGGGCGATATACTGCGCGGACAGTTTAACCGGGCTTATTATGGCCGTTGCGTATGTCTATCCTTCAAGAAAACTCGCTGATGTAAAGACGTCTTCCGTAGTGAAGCGGTTTTTGAAAGCACCCAATTTCGCTGCCGGAACAAGACGCAGTGAGGTAGCGCAGTGTAGTAAACCTGAAGGACTAAATATTTCTCTTGAAAAATTTATTGAAATTTGTCTCATAGCCATGCAAAAAATAGCGTCAACGATTGGAGTATAGTTTTATGATTACGTGTACATTTGAAAATGGAAACACCAATTTTCTTCGACATGTAGTGGTTCACATGCTTGTTGAAAAAGACGGATGTTTGCTATTGGAAAAACGAGAAGGACCGATTTTGGAAAGCGGGAAGTGGTCACTCCCAGCAGGATTTCTTGAACGTGGGGAAACAGCTTCCGAGTGTGCTGTGCGGGAGCTAAAAGAAGAAACAGGATGGGAAGGAGAAGTTGTGACGCTATTTAAAATCAACACAAGTCCAAACCGTCCAAAAGAAGACCGACAGAATGTAACGATTGAGTTTATCGTCAAACCGATAAAAAAAGTTGGAGAGAAAGACTGGGAATCTTCAAAAGTGGAATGGATTCCATTTGATAAACTGCTTCCGTATGAGGAATACGCATTTGATCACGGAGAAACTATTCGGCAATATCTCGAATACCGGAAAAAGAAATTTCCTCTTCCGATTGTATTGTAATTTCGCATTTTAGCGTACGTTGTGCTATTCTTTGTCCACGAGTGGTGTATGAGCGTTGTCATGAGGAGTGTACTGTATGGGTGATGCGGATGAAGTAAAATCAAAATTAAATATCATCGATGTTATCGGTGAAAAAGTAACGTTAAAAAAGGCTGGCCGTAACTTCAAGGGACTTTGTCCGTTCCACAACGAAAAAACTCCATCGTTTATGGTATCTGCCGACCGGCAAGTATTCCATTGTTTTGGCTGTGGCAAGGGGGGATCGGTCATTGATTTTGTCATGGAATATGAACACATGGAGTTTCTGGAAGCACTCGAAGAACTAGCCCAGCGAGCCGGAGTAACGCTCACGAGAAAGAAATCAGACTCACCAGAGAGAAAATTAAAAGATACACTTTTTGAAATCAATCACCTTGCCAGTGAATTTTATCACTATATATTAACCAAACACCCATTAGGAGAAAAAGCACTTTTGTATCTTCGAAACCGGGGAATCACGGATAAATCGATCCGTACGTTTTCTTTAGGGTACAGTCCGAATACATGGGAATCACTGTATCAATTTTTGAAAAAGAAACAGTACAACGACACGATGATAGAAAAAGCAGGGTTAGTGCTTCGTGGAAATCGTGGAATGTATGACCGATTCCGCGGACGGCTCATGTTTACTTTAAGAAATCAGAAAGGAAATGTAGTTGGATTTTCCGGTCGGGTGTTAGACCCTGCTATTAAAGAGGCAAAATACATTAACACGGCTGAAACTCCTGTGTATAGCAAAAGCAATATACTGTACGCACTGGATGTTACTCATGATGCAATTGTCAAAGAAGGAGCAGCTATTCTCATGGAGGGTGAAATTGATGTCATTTCTTCTTTTCAAGTAGGGGTATCGAATGTGGTTGCTATTAAAGGTTCAGCACTTACCGAGGGGCACGTACATCTGTTAAAGCGTTACACTGAACGCGTTATATTTGCCCTCGATAGCGATATGGCAGGCGATATTGCAGCACGGCGTGGTATTGATGTCGGAGAAGGCGTGGGACTGGATATGCGCGTGGCTATTATGCCAATTGGAAAAGATCCGGACGAAGCGGCACGGGAAGATGAAGTGGGACTAAAAAAAGCATTGAAAAATGCCATTCCAATTTATGACTACTTTATCCAGTCAGTAAAAAAACGATTTGATCTCACCAGTGCGTTTGGAAAACAAAAAGCAAGTGAAGAGCTTCTTCCAATCTTATCAAAAATTGAAAATGGTATTGTTCAAGGTCACTACATTAAAAAGACCGCAGAAGCGTTTGGCGTATCTGAAGAAGCGGTTGTTGATGGAATTAAAAAGGTAAAGCGTCCAATAGAAATGGTACGCGGAGGAACTCCTGATACAAGCGAATCGAGTTTTTCCATTTCAGGACCGGAGCGATTAGAGTTGTATGCGTTGGGGCTTCTCTTACAAGGGGATACAAAGAAGTTATATACTGACTTTTTACAAGTTGCAACCATTGTTTCCTTAAAACACATGGGGGTACGAAGAGTTATGGAACAACTAGATTTGTATACAAAGCAAGATGCGGCATTTGAGGTTTCAGAGTTTGCCCAAACACTTCCAAAAGAACTGCTTCCGGTACTCGATGAAGCATATTTATGGGACATATCTACCATTGCTGATAATCCTGAAACGTATCAAAAAGAATGGAACAAAACACTTAAAGAAGTACAAAAAAGTATCCTTCGCAGGAGCATGCGTGATGTAACGGAAAAGATAAAATCAAGTAAAGATGAGGATACGGAAGCTCTTCAACAAGAGCTTGTGAAGCTTACCGTTGAATTTACCGCTCTAGAAAAATCCCAGCGAAGCTGATATACTATGGCTGTTCAATCGAAGTCATTTGCTGCATGACTGGCGGCAAAGACTCGCGGTACATATATGACAAAAACAAAATCTATTGTGAGTGTTGAGGAACTTCTCAAAGAAGGGAAAGAAAACGGCTTCATTTCCCAGGAAGACATTTTATATCTTTTTCCCAAACCCGAAGACCACATAACTGAAATTGATCTTCTCTATGATAAACTCATCCGGTCCGGTATTGATGTCTTTGAAACCACATCAGCGGATGTGGAAAAAGAAGCGGGAAAAAGTATTGAAGAGTTAGAGAAAGAGATTGAGGCGCTTGCTTCATCAAGTGCTGAACCGGTATCAGATCCGGTTCGCATGTATCTGAAAGAAATTGGTCGCATTCCACTACTTAAATTTGAAGATGAAATATATCTTGCTAAACGGTATGAAAAAGGAGACCGGAAAGCAAAACGAAAGCTGACGGAATCAAACCTGCGTCTTGTTGTATCAATAGCTAAAAAATATATTGGTCGGGGCATGAGCTTACTAGATCTCATTCAAGAAGGAAATCAAGGTTTAATCCGCGCAGTTGAAAAATATGACTGGAGAAAAGGATATAAGTTTAGTACCTACGCAACGTGGTGGATCAGGCAGGCAATTACCCGAGCGATAGCCGATCAAGCACGAACTATCAGAATTCCAGTCCACATGGTGGAAACAATAAACCGATTTGCAAGAATTTCCCGAAGACTCATGCAGGATCTTGGTCGTGAACCATTTCCGGAGGAAATTGCCAAAGCAATGGAAGTGGATGTCGTGAAAATTCGGGAAATTATGAAAGTGTCTCAAGAACCAACCAGTCTCGAAACACCAGTTGGCGATGAAGATGATAGTCATCTTGGTGATTTTATTTCCGATCCAGGGCCTACTCCGTATGACCAAACGAGCAAACAATTATTAAAAGAGCACATGGAAGAAGTGTTAACAACGCTTTCTGATCGTGAGAAAAAAGTACTGATTCTCAGGTTTGGTCTTGAAGACGGAAAACCACGGACGCTTGAGGAAGTCGGAGCATTGTTTGGCGTCACCCGCGAACGTATCCGGCAAATTGAGGCAAAAGCGCTCCGAAAACTTCGTCATCCTTCGAGGTCGAAAAAGTTAAAAGATTATTTGGAATAATCGTTATAACTCATCGACATTATGAGACTTGCTTTCCCGTAGTCCCGCATCTGTAATTTTAATAAATCGTGCATTTTTCCATAATGCCGGAATCGTTTTTGCGTTACAGTAACTCATGCCGGATTTCAGTGCGCCACCGAGTTGATAAATTACATCAGCAACTTTCCCCTTATAAGGAATAAGCGCTTCCACTCCTTCGGCAACAATGGAATTAAGCCGCTGTTCAGTTGAGTGTTCAAGTTTTAATTTCCTATCAGCGGTAGCGAGAAATGATGCAGATCCACGGTGGATTTTATATTTCATACCTTTGCGCATAATTATTCCTCCGGGGCTTTCATCAGTTCCAGCAAACCATCCTGCAAGCATGATTGTCGATGCTCCTGCTGCAAGCGCTTTGGTGACATCTCCAGGATAATTGGTTCCCCCATCAGCAATGACCGGCACGCCGGATTTTTTTGCAGCAACACTTGCCCTCATAATTGCTGTTAACTGCGGGACACCAACGCCGGCAACAATGCGCGTCGTGCAGAGTCCTCCCGGACCAATCCCAATTTTTACTGCGTCAACTCCACACGCAATAAGATCGCGTACTCCTTGGGGAGTTGCAACGTTTCCACCAATGAGATCAATGTGTTTGAATTTTTTCCGTATAATTTTGATGGCCCGCAGTGACACATCATTATGGCCATGCGCCACATCAACAACAATAACATCAACTCCAGCATCAAGAAGCGCTTGGGTCCGATCAAGATAATCATTGACTACTCCCACTGCTGCACCCACTCGATACCGTCCATACGAATCTTTTGTTGAATAGGGAAATTTTTCAAAGTTTCGGACGGAGCGGGCGGTAATAAGACCAACGAGAACATTGTTTTTATCAATAAGCGGTAATTTTTCAATTTTTTTTGTGGAAAAAATAGCTTTCGCTTCTTTGATTGACGTTTTTCTGTTGCCAACAACGAGCTCTTTTTTTGGTGTCATAACAGAATGAATAGGAGTTGAAAGCGAATCAACAAATTGATAATCCCGCCGGGAAAGTATCCCAACAACATGGTTGGTTTCGTCAACAACAATGAAACAATTAATTCCTGTTTTGATTTTTTTTTGCAGCGCTGTTTGAATTGTGTCATTGGGACCAATGGTATAGGGGGCATCAAGGATAAACCCAACATTCCGTTTCACTGTAGACACTTCCTGCACTTGTTCTTCAATGGTCATAAACCGGTGAATAATACCAATCCCTCCTTCAGTGGCAAGGGCAATAGCCATTGCTGATTCTGTTACCGTATCCATGTTGGCAGAGATAAAAGGAAGGTTCATGGAAATCGACCGAGTCAGCTTAGTGGTCAGTGATATCTGATGCCGGTGATCAATAAACGATCGTTGGGGAACGAGCAAGACATCATCATACGTAAATCCTTCATCGAATTTCATATTCCTCCTTGTTGTTTAGTTACTTCGATAATTTGTATACGTTTTGGTCCAATTGAAACATACGCTATAGGAGTATGGAGTGTTTTGGCAATAAAGTGAATATATCGTTTTGCCTCTATAGGTAATTCTTTCCAAGAAGTAACAGTTGAAAGATCCTTGTTCCAACCGCGAAAAGAGCGATATACCGGTTTACAGTTTTCATATGCATATGTCGATGCTGGAATTTTTGTATAGTGTTTGCCTTTCATTGTATATGAAATACATACCTTAATAATGGGTTGTCCGCTTAAGACGTCGAGTTTAGTTAGTGCTAGCGATGTAAATCCTGATAGTCTTGTTGCAGTTCGAAGTGCCGGAATATCCAGCCATCCGCAGCGACGAGGTCGTTTTGATACTGTTCCAAATTCATGACCTTTAGTACGAATAGTTTCTCCTGTTGCATCAAATAGTTCCGTCGGAAATTGTCCATTACCTACGCGAGTGGTGTATGCTTTAACAATGCCAAGTGAATAAATAGCACGTGGCGCAATGCCAACATACGGAAATATTCCTCCTGAGATGGTATGGATTGCGACTGTATAGGGATAGGTTCCAAATACCGGATCCAGGAGTGTTCCGTGTGCTCCTTCAAACAGCACTTTTTTGGTGTTCATGGCTTTTTCAACAAGAACAGACGTATCTTCAACATATGTTTTAAGTTTTTTTCCGTAGAGAAGATACGTTTTGAATATCTTGTTAATATCAAATGCTTCTTTCTGACCGTACACTTCCCGAATGCGTTTAAGGTGAAGGGAAGAAATAGTTTGGATTTTTTCTTTTAATATGGTCGGATGAAAAAGATCATCAAGCCGTATGCCAAACCGATTGTTTTTATCTTCATAACAATACCCAATTCCCAGATGCAAGCTTCCTGTAGCCTTTTTTCCTTTCCACAGTTCCGTGGCACGATCAAGCGCTTTATGATACGGCATGACCAGATGAACCCGCGGGTCAATAGAGAGATGAATGGGGAGGTGATGGTCTTTAATCATGTGTATTTCATCAAGAAGCACTTTCGGATCAATGACACACCCTTGGGCTATCACGAGATGTTTTTTTTGTGCAACCCCCGACGGAAGAAGGGATAGTTTAAATACATTCTCGCCAACCATGACGGTATGACCGGCGTTATTTCCTCCGTTATACCGAACCACCACATCAGCATGTTTAGCTAGAACATCTACTAGTTTTCCTTTCCCTTCATCTCCCCATTGTGCACCAACAACAACCAGTGGAAAATGGATATTAGACATAAGTATCGACAATCGTACATGCTAAACCAGTATAGGCAAGGGGAGTAAGCGTTAATAAATAGTCTTTATCTTTTTTGGAAATAGGTAATTTCGATATAAATTCTTCAACATCTTTCTTTGTTAAAACGTGTCCGCGGAAAAATTGTTTCGTTTTTTCATATGCATCGTTACATCCTTTTGCACGCAGATAATTTTGGATTGCTTCAGAAAGAATTTCAAAGTGTGATAGAAGATCTTCTTTCATACGCACTTCATTTGGAATGGTTCGATTGAGCCCTTCAAGAATACTTTGGCAGGAAAGCAGGGAATAGGAAAATGCAGTACCAAACGAACGCCGTACGGTACTATCAGACAGATCCCGTTGGAGCCGGGAATAGGAAAGTTTGCGGATATAGAGCTCAAACAAAGCATTAGCAATTTCAAATCCACCCTCAGCGCCCTCAAGGTAAATAGGATTAATTTTATGAGGAAGTGCAGTAGAGCCAACTTCTTTGGAAACATTTTTTTGTTTAAGATATCCAAGCATGGTATAGAGCCATACATCTTTTGAAAGTCCAAGGAGAATCAAGTTGATATGAAGTAGTGTTTGAAAAAGCTGTATATAACTGTCATACGGAGCTATTTGTGTAGTTACCATTTCCGGCTCAACAGCAATGTGTTGTAAAAAAGTTTTAGAAAAGGTGAGCCAATTAATATGAGGAAATACAACCGTATGCGCATTGAAGGTTCCGACGTTTCCGGATAATTTCGCTCCAATCCGAAGTGATTTAAGAACCGCGGTGTTTTTTTGTAGTCTATGTGCAAACACTCCGAGTTCTTTTCCATACGTTGTTCCTGTTGCCGGTTGTCCATGAGTACGGCCTAGCATGGGAAGAGATTTGAACATCCGAGCCTGTTTTTGTAAGGTTGTGTGAATTTCAATAACTATTGGAAGAATAACATTCTTCATTGCACCATTCATGCATCGGGCGTATGCACAGGAATTAATATCATCTGAGGTGAGTCCGAAATGTACCATACTGGCAACATCGCGAAGCGTTGTATGAAAGATTTTTTCCTGAATATATAGTTCAATTGCTTTTACATCATGATTGACTCGCGATTCAATATCACGAAGATGACTATAGTCTTTTGTCGTGAGTGTAGATAAAGAAGTAAGAATTGTAAGTTCTTTTTTAGTTAACTTCCGAATGACGTTGTATTTACTAAGCCACAAAAGATATTCAATCTCTACATATATCCGTTCGCGGTTTAATGCCCGCTCTGAAAAATATTCTGAAAGCACCTCTATCTTGTGGTAATTTCTTCCGTCAATAGGAGTTATATGCAGGTCGATCGGGGTTTCACCTCTCATACTCACATACTAGAGAGTAGCACAAGGATATAGGCAAGTAAAGAAATCGTTTATGTCCATCCAAATTCCGAATATAGAATGTTGTTGCGAACACAGCGGATAGCATGAGTAATATAGGGAATGGTATCGTTTGGAAGCACATCAATGGGAACCCAGATAAGTTCATTGCATTTTTTTGGTTCCATATTTTTTGGCGTCCCGTTCCACGAGTTGATTCGAAAGAAAAAATCCATGCGGATATCATCACTTTTCCGATGCATAATATGAGAAAGAGAGAATTGGGAAGGCATAAGGGTAATTCCAACTTCTTCCTGTATTTCCCGAACAAGAACGTTGGTGATTGTTTCTCCATATTCAACATGTCCGGCGGGGACACTTAATTTTCCATCTTCATATCCGGTTTGAAATCTGCGGGAAAGCAAGATTTTGTTTTTTTTGATAAAGAAGGCATAGGAGGAGGCAATCATTTTAAATCTCTGCATAGATGAAAATATATAAAGCGAACAATTAAGGAAGAAAGCGTTGTAATGAATACGCCATAAGAGCGAATCCACAAACCACAATGAAAGCAACGCCAATTTGAATAATGACACTATTGCTTGGATGTCCTGATGATGTTGTGAAGGCTGACCATTTTGTTTTCATACGTTCTCCTTAATACATTAATAATACTATGTAAAGCATAGATTGGTTTATGTGTATTTGTCAATAACTTGATATTGTGACGGACGGAGTATTTCGCTATGATACAAATAGCGAACAGTAGTTCGTATCTTGCCCTATGAATATCGAAAATGATGCGCTATTAAAGCTTCTTATAGATGCCCATGTGGCTAGTGATGAAGAATTAAAAAAAGCCCTTTCTTATGCGGAATCTATGCACATATCACTCATGGAAGCGGTGATACAAAA